>Ga0080006_1274310_pt1 | contig 20207 bp, 20 predicted proteins | sample RS3BMetagenome_FD_69209 | JGI IMG/M metagenome (GOLD analysis project Ga0080006, IMG submission 69209) | Ferric oxide microbial mat and aquatic microbial communities from Rainbow Spring, Yellowstone National Park, USA - RS3B (SPADES... ...
TTGCTTTCAATAATGCTGCCATGATTTTTCATTACGTTGCCGATGCCTAATATACTCTGCGACGGAATGTTCCCGAGAAGCACAACAAATTTTGGTTTTATTATTTTCATCTGCCTTATCAAAAATGGTTTACAGTAGGAAATTTCATCTTCTGTTGGTGCTCTGTTCAAAGGAGGAAAAAACTGGACAATGCTTGTTATATAAACATCATTCCTTTTTAATTTTGCTTTTTTAAGCATTTCATTAAGAAGCTGTCCCGCCATACCAACAAAAGGTCTTCTTTGCTCATCCTCATTTCTTCCAGGTGCTTGCCCTACTATCATGACTTCCGCATTTAGAGGGCCCTCACCAGGGACAAAATTTTTTCCCAGATTCCAATTTTTGTGCTGTTCTGGTAAATTTTTATATTCATCATTGAGTTTTTTCATTTCATTAATTCTATTTATATAATCATCTGCAATTTTTAATAGTTCTTTAGTCGTCTTGTATGGAATCTGACTTTCAGCTTCTTCAAGCGTCATCCATTTAAAGTTTTTATGTTCAAACGAGATCTTTATATTATAATCTTTAAGCTCATCTGCAAGAAAAAAGGTTGCATACTTTTTTATTTTTTCATTATCTTCTACAAACCACCACTGAACGGTATGTTTAAAATAAGGAACAAACTTAACATCTAAATTGGTTTCTTCCTTTACTTCTCTTAATGCTGCTGCTTCAGCGGTTTCTCCCTTTTCTATGTGCCCTTTAGGTATATCATATTCATTATTATCTTTTACAAGAATTAAAAAATATCTTTTATTTGTAACTTCCTTCCAAATTACAGCACCCGCACTAAATTCTATTTTCGTTAAACCACCATTAAATCTAAATTATATAAAGTAGAATATATAAAGCAGAATATAATTCCATAATAAATTATATACAATTATATATATGTCCTCAGCCGATTTGGTTCTCATCACATTTCAGGAGTTACTCTAGTCATCATAGGACATAAAGTAATAGCTCAAATAATATTTAATGCTTTTGCATTATTAATTATATTTGTTGTTGTTAATATTTTATTATTTTAGAATTTAATTTTATAATTTGTTAATTAATGATCTTTATGTCTTTAAAATACAGATATTTAAATCATACTGCAGATATCGAATATGTTGCCTATGGTAATAATAAAAGAAGTTTATTCGCAAATGCTCTGTATGGTATGTTTAATGTAATTGCGGATATTAAAAAAATAAATAGTATTCTAGTAAAATCAAAGAATAAAAATAAGCTGATTTTACACAGCAAAAAACTAAAAATCAGAGAGGCATCAAGTAATCTAGAAGAGCTATTATGGAGGGTGCTACAAGACGCGCTTTCATTATCTGATGCAGACCAGCTCTTCTTTTACGATGTAAAAAACATTAAAATTATAAGAAAAAAGAATATATTTTATTTTAATGCTCTGCTTTTCGGATTAAATAAGTTTGAAAAAGTTTCAAAATTTGATGTTAAGGGTGTTTCAATGCAGGGTATGAAAATCAAAAAAATAAAAGATAGACTTATTGTTCACATAATTTTAGATGTATAATGTATAATTATATAATGTATAATTGTATTATACTCTCTTAATATTATTATCATTATTTAACTTTATTCTCTTCAGATAGCGCTTTTATCTGCTATAGACTAAGTCTATGGTGGTTCAGCCTCAAGGGGGAATTGAACCCCCGACCTCCTGTTTTCCTGATTTTTAATTAGCTTCTAAGAAGTTTACGAGACAGGCGCTCTGCCACTGAGCTACTGAGGCACAAAACTAAAAATTATTTATCCTTAAATTTTAATATAATTTAATATAATTTGAATATATATTTATCTTCATAGTTTATCAAATATAACGATCATTATCTATTTAATTCTTGTTCACTATAATTATTAAAGTAAATTATAATAATTATAATATATTTTATCAAATAAATATTATAAAATACTTAATATGCTTTACACCTGCTTATAGGTAATTATAAATAGATATAAGTTTATAATAATTTATAAATATATTAATATTGTTTAGAAAATAAACATAAAGAATAAATTAAAATTAAATATAATATTCATTTATATTTATTTTATTAATATTTATTATTAATTTTATATTTATATATTGTTTATTTAAACGAAGATGAGTTTATGGAGACACCAGAGCCGAGTTTATTATTTAATACAGATGAAGAAGAGGTAGTTCAAAATGGTTCAAAAAAGAAAAAAATACTTATGCTGTCAGTTCTAATAATCGGTGTAATTATTGCTGTTTTTGTTTTTATATCTTCTACTACAAGAGTTGCTCCAATTACTAATAATACAATTACACCTCCACCTTCAAATAAAATAGTAAACACAACTATAAAATATCTGAGTTCTTGCGGTGCTATTACCTCTCCAGGTACTTATACACTTTCAACAAATATACGTGATCTTTTAACTAATACATCATGTATCAATATAGAAGTAAGTGGTGTTACCCTTGATTGCGGAAATAATATGATTCTAGGCTCTGGTCCCTATACTGATATACCTCCATTCAGCTACGGTATAAAGATTAATGGAGAAAAAAATGTTGTCATAAATAATTGTAAAATTGCTAATTTCTCCTATAATACTTATATTAATAATTCCCAAAATATTGAGTTATACAACAGCGTTCTCTTAGATGGATATGTTGCGAACCTTTATATTAATAATACTAAAAATAGCACATTTGAAAAGAGCCAAATTATCAATTCAAGCAGTCCTTATGGAGCTATAATTATTAGGGGAAGATCAAGCAATAATAAATTTGATAATAATACTGTAAAAGGTAATATTTTTGTAGGCTTTAATGTTACATCAAACAAGAATAGCTTTATAAATAATTATATTACCGGTTCAAAAGAATCATTTGCCTGCTCTGTAAATGCGGGTTTGCCAAATAATAATACTGCAATAAATAATAATTGCTATAATAATAATGGTTGTGACTTTGTTTCATGCAGTGGCACAAACATACCTAATAATGTATCGAGGGTAGTTCTAGAAAAAGTAATATCAAGTTGCGGTACTATCCTATATCCTGGATCCTACTTTATTTCAAGGAATTTGAACATGAAAAATTATAGTAGCTTTCCAATCTCTACTTTAGCTAAATATAATATGTCATGTATAAATATTAAAGCACCTAATGTAACATTAAATTGCAGCAATTTTACTATAAGTAATGCTTATATAGGGATAAAAGCATCCAGCAATGATACTGTATTATCAAATTGCAGAATAATAAATTCACAAGATGGTATTGAGCTTCAAAAAGCGGATGGATCCAAATTAAAAAATATTTATTTTAATAATGATAATACTTCACTAGGTTTAATTAATACAGATGGGGCGCGTATTTCGAATATATATTCATCCAATAGTAAATACGGCGCACTTTTAGTAAACTCATATTCAAATATATTCTCGAATTTTACTTTAAATAACAATATTTACGGTATTTATCTTAGCAGTTCAGAAGGAAATCTCTTTAATAATGGTACCGCATTATCAAATTCAAAATTTGATGTATTTGCAAGTTTAGATTCATTAGGTGCATCAAACGACATAATGGCTAATACGCACTGCTCTGTTACTGATGCACAATGGGCAACATGTACATTCCATATGTCACCAACATTAGCTTCATATCCTATTGATACATGTATGAATATAACAAGGCCTGGAGTATACAATCTTACAAGTGATATAATTAATGCAAAACCAGATTGCTTTAATATTGATACAAGCAATGTAAAGCTTGAATGCTCTAATTATAATATTACCGCAAATCCAAATACCGCAGGCCCTGTAGTAGTTATTAACAATAAAAAGAATGTAACTATATCAGATTGTAGAATGATAAATTTCAGATCATTGATCAATGTAAGCAACTCAAGCAATGTTAATCTGGTAAATATTACAGGTATTAATGCATACTATTATGGTATAAAAATGCTTAATTCCTATAATAGCACTATAAACAATACAAAAATAGAAGATACAAGCAATTTTACAATATATTTAGGAAATGTGTTTGATAGCAAGATTATAAATAATATATTTAATTATGAAGTCGGCAATAACGAAGGTTTGGTACTTGTGAATTCTAGCAATAATCTGGTTGTAGGAAATAAAGGTACTCAAAACAATGTGGGTATTGCCATGTTAGGAAAATCGTTAAACAATACATTGTATAATAACTCATTCAGCAATAATGTTGAAGACTATATTTGTTCATATAATAATAGTGCAATTAATGATGGTACAAGTTTGGTAAACTATGGTAATAAAAAGGTTGGCTGTCACTGGCTTATTGTTGAGCCATCAACAGTTGAACCATTAACATGTTTTGCGGCGAGCAGGCCGGTTTTTGTTTCATTGACTCATGATTTGATTTATACTACAGGAGCAACATGTTTTGGCGTCTATACTAATGCAACCACAATTAATTGCAATGGACATACAATAGAAGCGACTAATGGCGGTACACTAGCAGAATTCTCAGGAAATACCAAATATTCTGTCTTAGAGAACTGCTATATCAAAGGATTTACTGCGCCAATAAAATTAGTTAATGATTCTTCTGGTGAGATTTTCAATAATACAATTATGATGCCAAAAATACCAACAAATTCAACTGCAATAAGCGCTCTAAAATCAACCAATATTGCGATAAAAAATAATTATATAAACACTATAGGTTATGGTATTAAATTAAACAATGTTACTTATGGACAGGTATCAAATAATACAGTTAATGCGAGCACAGCATTTATATTAAAAAATGTAACTGCAATGCAGATATCTAATAATAATGCAACAAAAAACAGCGGTGTTGGTGCACTTATTGCAAATACAATTCAAACCGCATTCTATGAAAATAATTTTTATGGAATAGATTCGGGAATGATATGTCTTAACTCGAGTATCAATTCAGATATGGGTGGCAATCATTGTTCGCTAAATACGGGATGCAGTTGGATAACAGGTTCATCAAGCACATGCAAATGATTAACTGCGGTATTAAAAAAATAATTAAAATATTAAAAAAATAGTATTTTATATATTTATAATCAAATAATATATTAGAATAATATCTTGAAATAGAAATTAGAAATATTTTATTTTAAATATAATGCATAAATATATAAAATTTAAGTAGAAGCTTTAATTAAGAGTGGTGCATTAATGGGAAAAAATAGAATCAAAAAGAGAAATACTAAAAAAGAGAGTAGAAATAAGAAAAGCAGATTCAATAAGCTTCTACTGGTAATTAGTGTTGCAGTTGCATTGAGCGTGTTAATCGCATTTGCGGAAGCATCATCAGTAAGCTCAATAGACTGTACGCTTATGAATATTTATTATATATTAAACAATGCAATCTTTATAGTAGGACTTGTTCTAATGCTTCTTGGAGGCACGCTTTATGCAGCCGCACAAGTAATGCCGGGCCAAACAAAAGGAACCCTGCAAGGTTATGGTATGGGTCTAATTATGGGTGGTGTGATAGGTGTAATAGCTGCTGAGTTAGCCCCTTATATCTTCAATATAATAACCAACAATACAATAAATGCATATTCAAATGGCTGCCCACAGCTTATTGGTGGGAGTGGTCCTGGTAGTGCACCGCCACCAGGTGGCGGTGGTGGAGGCAGTGGAGGTGGCGGCAGTGGTTGTTATTCTTCTAAATCTAGCTGTAAGAGTGCCTGCTCTACATCATGTATTACTTATTATACATATGATTGTTGCCAAGAAACTTCTGGTGTAACATCATGCACAACTTATTCTTATTATAGTGAATGTCAAGCTTCTTGTCCTAAATGTACTAAAGTTCCTACAAGTTATTGTTGTGGGTGAAAAAAATCTAAATTGTTATATATTTATTGTTATCCAACACTGCACTATTGGGTACAAAACTCTCGCTTATAGTATTAATAAAAGATCAAACTACCTTTACCATGCAGCGCAAGGCTTAAAAATATACAATACATTATTATAATATGGTTAATTTATAGTGTGGTTAATATGCTGTTCAGTGAGCTTGTTTCATATTATGAAAAACTCGATAAGGTTTCTTCTCGTCTTGCAATGATAGATATCCTTGCAGAGGTTTTCAAGAACGCTAAAAGCGATGAAATAATGCATATAGTATATATGACACAGGGTGTGCTCGCTCCTCCTTTCGAAGGAATTGAATTCGGAATGGCTGAGAAGATGGTTGAAGATGTAATTGCGATTTCTACAGGGTATACAAAAGAGGAGGTTGATAAAGAATATAAAAAGAGCGGTGATCTCGGCCTTGTTGCGCAGAGCTTTACAGAGAAGACAAAGCTTAAGCGCATGAATGAAAAGAAATATTCAGTCAATGATATATATGAAACAATGTTCAAGATAGCGCATATATCTGGAAGTGGTAGCAAGGAATCAAAAACAAAGCTGCTCGCAAGCCTTGTTATGACATCTACGCCAATCGAAGCAAAGTATATAGTAAAGTATCCATTAAACGAGCTTAGACTAGGTGTAGGCGATGCTACAATACTCGAAGCGCTATCGATAATGGCTCATGGCGACAGAACGCTCAAGGAGAAGCTCGAGCATGCTTATAATATATGCAGCGACCTCGGCATGGTCGCAGAGAAGCTAAAGATTGAAGGCGAGGGTGTAATAGACAACTTTAAAGTAACTATATTCAAACCAATAAGGCCTGCGCTTGCAGAACGCCTTCCCACTGCTGAAGAAATTCTCGCCAAGATGCATGGAAAATGCTCTGTCGATCAAAAATATGATGGATTTAGATGTCAGATCCACAAGAAATCAAACACTATAAAAATCTACTCGAGACGGCTTGAAAACACTACTGAAATGTATCCCGATCTAGTAGATGCCGCAAAGAGGGAGCTTAAAGCTGAAAGTGTGATCCTTGAGGGCGAAGCCCTTGCATATAACGAGGCTACAAATGAATTTCTACCGTTTCAGGAGACAATACAGAGAAAGCGCAAACACGGGATAAGTGAAAAGATAGAGGAACTGCCCTTGAGGTTATTTGCATTCGATATCATGTATCTAAACGGCAAGGATCTTCTTAATGAACCTTACAAGGAGAGAAGAAGTAAGCTTGAGCTTCTCTTAAAGGATACAGAAACAATAGTGCCTGCTAAGAGGATTATTACAGATAGCGCCAAGGAGCTGAATGAGTTTTTTGAGGACTCTATATCAAGTGGACTTGAGGGGATAGTAGCTAAAGATCTTAATGCTCCATATATAGCAGGTGCGAGAAAGTTTGCATGGATAAAAATGAAAAGAAGTTATAAAGGAGAGCTTTCAGATACTGTTGATCTAGTCATTGTTGGATATTATCTAGGAAAAGGTATCAGGAGCGAGTTTAAGTTTGGCGGTCTTTTATGCGCAGTATATAACGAAAAGAGGGATATGTTTGAAACTATATCCAGAATAGGTAGTGGCTTTACCGAAAAACAGATGAAGGAGTTGAAGGAGAAACTTGAGAAGATAAAGGTAAATAAAAAACCACCAAGGGTTGATTCGGTAATTGAACCCGACTTCTGGGTTTATCCAAAATATGTAATTACTGTAAAGGCTGATGAAATAACAAAATCACCAACACATACATGTGGAAAGGAAAAGCAGGCTGATGGTACAGAAGTAGGTTACGCATTGAGATTTCCACGGCTTGTAGGTGAAGAGAGCGCAATAAGAGCAGATAAAAGCGTTGAAGAAGCTACAACAACTAAAGAAATAATTGAAATGTATAAGTTGCAGAAGAGAGTAAGTATGCATTCAGAAGAATCTTAAGTATATAATGCAAATAAACACTGTAAAATTAAAAATAATATAAAAATTAATATAAATAAAGTAAATAAAAAAATATAAACTATAATAAACTATAAATTAAATATAACTATAAATCAATATCAACAAAATACTTATAATCAAATTAAAATATGTTATAATAAAAAGAAAATAAAAATAAGAGAAAAAGTAGAAAAATAGACAATTTAATAATTCAATAATAAATTTATACTTTATGCTCTTCTAAGGCTTTCTAATAATTTTTCGAATTTTGCAACACTCTGCATGAACTGCTTAACCTTTGGGTTTAATCTATATCCAAATCCATATCCTTTATCTGTTCTTATATGTGTTGGTTGTATCATATTAAATTCAATAGACAGCTCCCTTAACGCTATTATTAATGTTTTTCTTGTGAATTTTTTTTCAAGCGTTGCATATAATTCTCTTGTTGTTCTTGGAGATTTTTGAAACAGCAATGAAACTACTGCATAATTAGGCCTGCTTAATATCTTCCTCAATATCCAAATATCATCTTTTTCTCTTTCAGCCATAATACCACTTTTTATATAACCTGCATATTAGTTTAGATACTAATGTTTAAAAATGTTTTTTAAAATCCAAAATTGGCAATAATTTAAAGTCTACTTATACAAAAAGTATATAAATGTTATCTAAATATAAATATATATATTAAAGTAAACAAAATGTTAATAAAATAAGTAAAGTAAGCTAATAAAAATAAGTGAAAATATGAATAGCAAACTAATATCTTTTTTTAAACCACTATTAAAAATAAACAGTAATAGTTTGAAAAATGATTCATCCAATTTTGATATTAGCGAATCTGATTTAACCTTCGAGGTTGATTTTAAGTATCCTGATAAAGTAATTAAACTTGATAATCAAAAACACAGGGTTATAGGAAGACAGAACAACAATATTATCTATTCAGTATATGCAATCAATCTAAATAATCATGATATAAAGATTGCAAAAAACATTAAAGCAAGAGTAATAAGCAGTATTATTGAAAGCGGTATGCAGATAAGAAAAACACCAGAATTTATCTCTAATGTATATAATATGTGCTTGAATTCTTTAGGTGGTATAAATACAAATGAAAGTAAAGATCTTATTGCATATTTAGTTGCACATGATATTGTGGGTTATGGCCCGATAAGTATACTGCTTGAGGATGCTAATGAAATAGAGGAAATAGAGATTAATGCTCCTACTTCTAATATTATAATATATCATTCAATATACGGTAGATGCATAACTAATTTAAGATTTATTAATGCTGAAGCATTTAGATTTACAATAAACAGGCTTATAGAGAATACAAATAAAGAGCTTAATTCAAACAATCCTATTATAGATGCTGAGCTTAATGATGGATCAAGACTGCATGCACAAATAGCACCCTATGCTGTAAGCAAAGGCATTGCCTCGATTAGAATAAATAACGGCAAGGGTTATGATTTAAGAAAATTAATCAATCAAAATCAGTCAATGTCTAAAATTTTTGCTTATCTATGGATGGCTATTGATTCAAGGGAAAATATGGTAATTGCAGGTGCACCTGCTTCTGGGAAAACCTCCCTTCTGCGTTCTCTTTATCCATTAATACCAAAATCAGAGCGTATAATAACAGTCGAAGAAGATAGCAACGAATTAAAGTTTAATTCTAATTTTGTAAATGTAGTTTCATTACAAGGCTATGTAAGGAGTAATGAAACCACAATAAAAATTCAGGTTATTAATGCATTACATTTAAGACCTGAACGTTTAATAGTTGGTGAAATAAGAGGCGAAGAGGCAAGGGAGGTTTTTGCCGGTGCAAACTTCGGTATTCCTTTTATGACAACAATGCATTCTGATTTGAATGCTACAGCCCTCTTAAATAGACTGCAATCCGCACCAATGAGTGTTGAACCCTTTAATCTAAATATGCTTGACATAGCTGTTCTATTAAAAAAAGATGCGAAGGGGTCTCGTTATATTGACAGCATAATTGAATATTCATGGAAGGCAAGAAACGAAATAGAAAGCGAATCTGATGAATATAAATTAAATTTCATAGTAAAAGATGGTTTGTTTCTTTCTAATTCATTGAATTCTTCGAAGACTTTATCAAAATACTCTAAATATAATCTGTTAAATTATGGCACTTCTTTTTCAGAATTAAATAAAAGAGCAAAATTCCTTAGTGAAATAAATACAAATAAGAATAAACAAAAATCAATTAATGATTACATAGACTCCTATTGGTGGTATAATGCTAAAAATTAACTTTAAAGAAAAATCAGATATAATATTTATCTTTATAGCGAGCACTTTAATTATTATATTTTTATTTGGAATTTACACTTTATATATACTGCCAATTATAATTACACTAGTATTTCTACTTTTATATTCGATTGAAATTATAGAATTTAAAGAAAATGAGATAATAGAAAAAGAAAAAACAATAAATGCATTAAAAATATTATATTTAGAACTGAAAAACAATAATTCGGTTTCAAAAAGTATTAATAATATGTTAAAGAAAGTAGATAATAAAAGCAGATTCTATAATTTAATTAAGAAATTTGAAATTCGAAGACAATTAGGCGAAATTAAAACGTCTGATTTTTCTATTGATAAATTTAATATAGAAGACGAAAAAAGTTTAGTTGACATAGTATCTAATGCGGTATCTAATGATAATATATCTATTCTAAGTAATCTGTATAAAAAATTAGATTATGAATTAAAGCTTATCAATGAAAAAAATCAGGGTTCTTTAAATAAATATGTAATCATAAATACGTTATTTAATTCTATTATACCCTCTTTACTAATATTTGGATTTATAAGCTATTCAATTTTTTCAAATTTTTTAGAAATAATGCCTATTTTTTCGTTTATTTTATTAATATTACTTCCTGCACTATCGCTATTGGTTAATAAAAAAATGAGTGAATTAAATGGCTGAATATTATAAAAATATATACCTAAAATACAAAAATAATATCAACCTAATTTTATTCCTATCGATTATAATATCTGCTGTTTTTAGCAGTTTTATTACTTCATTTTCTTTAATTTTGATTTTCATAATATTTAACTTTTCGATTAAAAATAATAAGAAAAATGAGATAACAAATGATACTGATATAATAAACTTCATTAATAATCTGGCAAAAAAATACAAACGCACAAAAAATCTATTAAGCTCTATAAAATATGTAAATTCTGGAAATTTCTATTTTTCATATACTTTAACCAATTCAATAATAAAATATGGACTTGGTTATAGTGCTTCAGATGCCTTTTCTAATTTCTATCATTTAGGCTCAGAATATTTAAGCCAGCTAGCCTCTTTAATTATAATTGGTTTAGATGAAGGTGTGGATATTTATGCACCTTTATATGAATTAATGTTAAATATTAAAAAGAAGCAAAAACTCTTTCTCAAATCATACGGACTTATTAAAAATATGCGATCTATAAATATGCTGAGCGCTGCACTCTTTCTTCCATTGTTTTCAGGAATTAGCTTAAATATAATTAAATTTTCAGAAATATTCAATATTTCAAACAATGATGCTAATAGCGGTATTAATCTCTTGATAATTATTTTTATCTGCTACTTTTTTATTCTAAACTATATAAACATTTTTACTAAAAAGAAAAAAGACTATACTCTATTTTTGTTTTATTCAGCAGTAAGTATTACTGTATTTTTATTTACGTTTAAATTTGTAAGTAATATGTGGTGAAAATATGATATCTGAAATATATGAAATATATAAAGTTTTTTCTTATTTACGGAGCAATAAGAAAGGACAGGGATCTGTAGAGTATATAATGGTGCTATCTGCCATTAGTGTAATAATAGTCATAGCCTTTGCTATGATTATGCAGCTTAAAGGAATAGCAGTACATTCCTTTGATGGAAATAGTGTAAACCAAAGCATAGCTGCAAAACTATCTAATGAGCTATCAAATATAACAACAACGTGATATTTTGAAATTAACTAATAGCAAAGCACAGCTCTCATTCGAATTTATGCTTTATCTGGTGATTTCAGCTACAGCTTTAATTGGTGCCTTCTCTATGTATATCAATAACAAATCAATAATGCAAATGGACATTACTAAATTATTTTTACAACAATTTGTAACCGATGTAAATCTCCATACTAGTTTATACAAAAGTTCATTCAATGTTTATATACCCTATGGAGCATGTAATGCTAAATTCTATAAAAACAAACTATTATTTGATAACTCAAGTTTTATTTTTAATTCAAATATATCTATGAATTGGTCGTTGCTTTGCAATAAGAGTCAATCTATTAATATCAGTTTAACCCGTTTTGGAAATAACTTCATAATTGGTGTAGAAAAATGAGAGCACAAATAACCTTTGAATTACTAATATATCTTTTAGTGGCATTTTCCTTTTTTACATTAACCATTACTTTTTTGGCAAACTTACATACCTTTATTCAGAAAAATACTGAAAATACTATATCAAATTTTTTAAATTTTTCAAATTCGATTAACCAATTGTGAATTTTATGGAATTAATATCTAAATACAAAGGGATTATAGGAATAGAATTTATCACATCTATCTTTATCTATTTTGCGGTATTCTTGCTAATTATTATCTCATTTATTTTTATGCAGGAAAGCATCTATAATAATCTCAACTCAGAGGCAGAAACGCTAACAGTTTCATCAAAAATTCAATATCTTATACAGTTGGAAAATAAACTACCCTTAAGCTTAAACGAATTTACTCAATTACTTAATAATCTAAAAATAAAATATCAGCTAGATGAAATAAATGCTTCTTATAATAATTCTTATACTACTGATTATGGAAATATAATTCTCAAACGCATGATTACTATTAATGGAAAAATCTATGAATTGAAGGTGTTAAAATGAGAATTCAATCTAGTCTTGAGTTTATAATGATCCTTGTAGGAGTTTCAATATTCAGCCTATTTGTTATTAGCCAGTATATACCACTTGCAAATATTCAAAGTGGCTCGTTCAGCAAATTATCGAATCAGCTTTTAAATAGTAATACAAGCAATTCAAATTCTCTAAATACCTACAACACAACACAACCTAATGTTACATTATTTTTACCTAATACAAGCTATATTAATAAAAGCAATAATCTAAATCTACTTTTCTCGTATCCAGGTTCTTACAGAATAAATTCAATAAAACTAGTCTCAGAAAATACTATAATCTATCCTAATAATATGTCTAATATAAGTGGCTCATTCATTAAATTAGTAGGACTTAATTTTATACCAAAAGTAGCGGGTTTATTGCATATTAATGCTGCTATAATTTTGACTGTTGGAAATTCTATATTTAAGTATAATTATTCTGGGGTATCATTTTCAAAATACCAAAGTCAGTATAATAATACTAGCAATAATAGTAATAATACAGTTGCATTAATCAGCAATAGAAATGAATCAATATTATTTTACCCCTCTAATGCAACTCAAATTTCTAATGTACAGGAATGGCAGCATTGTACATATATTAATGGTCTTTTTGGAACTCCTTTACCTGAATATAGGCAATGCGGATATAATACATATGGTTTTTCATTAGCAGATTGGTCAAGTGGGGGTTGTGTTGTACATAGTAAGTATGTTTGTTTCAAATTTAGTGGTTCAAATGTCTATCTACAGAATATTTCAAATCGTGACACTTATTTGTATAAAATAAATTTATATACTAATATTAATAATATAAATGCAAGCACAATGCTCTCAAATAATTTTAGTAGTAATCAATTAATTAGTAATAATATTAAAATAGGTTCAGCAGAAATAAATAATGTATTTACATTTAATCCTAATTATAGCGGTTATGTAATTGAAAATAAATCAAACAACAAGTATATTGTTAACTCTACTTACTATAACAATTATTTAAATGCAACATCAAGACTAAAATTAATACTGGCGGAAGCAAATAGTACAAATGAACCGTCAAATTTTTATAATTATGTCAATAACATTGTTGGAAAAATAAACTATTATTATTCTGAAATAATTAATGAACAACCTGTAGAGATCAATAAATGTACACTATCAAATGATCAATTAATTTGTAAACTAAATTATCCATTTGTATATAATATTACTGTTAATATATTCAATCAAAGTATTAATAAAACCGTTAACTATGAAGATTCAATAATCCATATTATATAAAATTTATATAATATAATAAAAGTTTAGGTAATTTTATGAAAGCTCAATTTGCATTATTTGAAGTATTTATTTCATTCATATTTATGTTAACCATATTTTCAGTAGTAGCAGAATATTATTACATTGTATCACTTGCTTCATATCAAAAAAATATAGATTATTCTAATCTGTATTATGATTTTTTTAATGCACTATACAAAAATAAAACACTTCAGAATTGTACCTATAATTTAGATAGAAATTGCATAATACTTTTAAAAGATTTTGGTAATGTTTACAATGTAAATCTGCGTTTCTCAATAAATCAAAATACTATTGAAACTTCAAATTTTAATAATTGTACTCTTTTTAATTCTGAATGTATGCCCATAACAAATATTAATACCTCATCTTACAAGGAGGCATGTTTAAGCATATGTAGTAATAGTAGTGAATAATAGTGGTTAAATGGCATTGTATGGTTTTGTTTTTCTACTTACAATAATAACTTCTATGATAATGATTAACTCTCTTTTTAATCTTCTGAATACTGTAAATATTTCTAATAATGCACTTAATTCATATGCTACAATTCTAAAAATTAATACCTTTATTTTATCATTAAGAAATACAAAGCCATCTAACAATATAGATTATAATAATTGGCTAAATCAGATTAATATAAGCTCAAATGTAGATAATCTTGAAGTTGTTCACAATAATAATGTTTTTGTTGTGCGTTCCGCAACCAATCAAAGCCTATATCGGTACTTCACTTTAAACTAAACTTTAAATATTTACGATTAAAATTTATTATTCAATTAACAAAAATAGGTTTTTGAATAATAAGTTTTTAAATCACCTACCTCAAAATAAAAAACTAGATATTTTTCTCTTTAAGTTACAACTATTAATATATATAATTTAATATGGGCCCGCGGAGAATCGAACTCCGGATCTTCACGTTGTCAACGTGACGTCTTACCATTCGACTACGAGCCCTCAAATTTCTATCGTCATTCCATCTTTTGGAATAAAAGAATTTTTAAATATTACTGTAGATTCTGTTTTTAAAATATCATCATTTTTGTACCTTGAGCTTATATGAAAGAGTGCTAACTTTTTACAATTTGCTTTCTTTGCTATCTTTGCCGCTTCAGCTGCGGTTGAATGCATTCTTTCTTTTGCTAGATTTTTTTTACTTTCATCATATGTTGCTTCATGTATTAATAAATCTGCATTTTTAGCAGCATTTACCGTTCCGATTGAAGGCCTTGTATCTGTTGCATAAACTATCTTTTTTCCATTAACCACATATGTTATATCAGATAATTTAATAATATTATTATTGATATTAATTTTCCCATTTTTCTTTAATTCATTAAACATTAAATCTTTTATCCCTAGTTTGCTGCATTCTTTTTTATCAAATTTGATCTTATCATTCTCTTTAAATACAAATCCATAAGTCGGAATGCTGTGCTTTAGCTTAAAAGCGCGTATTGTATAACTATCTCCTTTTGATATAATCCCTGATTTTATTCCCTCTATTATTATGCTATATTTAAAATTTATATTATCAAAATCCAATAATTTTATAATGCTTTTTTCTTCACCCGCAGGTACAAAAATATACAAAGGTTTTTCCCGATTATTAAGTGCTAATGTCCTTGTTAAGCCTGCCAAACCTATTATATGATCACCATGTATATGGCTTATAAATATCTTGCTTATTTTAGATATGTTAACTGAATAAAATATTGCCTGTCTTTGTGTGCCCTCACCACAGTCAAATAAGAGTATTTCGCCGTTGTATTCTAGTGCAACACTGGGCAAGTTTCTATCCTTTGTAGGTGTTGAACCCGACGTACCTAAAAAAGTTATTTTTACCATTTTAATCTTCTTTTGTATCTTTTATATTTTAATTAATTTATACATTAATTAATTTATACATCTCTCTATTTACTTTTGTTTATAAAAATTATAAATCTACTTTAATCGTAATATACTTATCTTTTAGATTTATATTAGTTACAGTAATACCTTGAAATTTTTCATTAAGTATTTTTATATCAATCTTTTGGTTTTTTCTAACTTCTAAAATCAATTCATTTATTAGATGCATATTATTGATTAAAAACTCTCCTTTTTTTATTAATTCATCATATTCAATTTTTGATTCTTCAATATATTTTTCTTGTTTTTTTATACTTTCTTCTAATTCTTCTATCTTTTTATCCGCTGCACTCTTCTGCTTTATATTTACAGGATTATCTTTATAATATAATTCGAGTGCTTTCTCTATACTAGGTACAAATTCCTTTACAAAACCTAAGTATTTTTGATTTTCTTTAATACTATAATCTACTATTTTATTATTGTTATCTTTATATAGTATAATTTTGTCTAATTTATCTATATTTTCTTCTTTATTTGTGTTATTCTGTATAACTGGTGGCAAATATTGCGCGCCAGGATTTATGCTTCTATCTTTAAATGTATGAATTTTATATGCTAAAAGAATTTTGAATGTCTCATCAGTGATTATTAAATTTCCCTTTCCAAACATCTCGAGTATTAAATTCAAATTTGTTTGACCTTTGCTTAATTTCATAATAATTATACGATCGTTATTGTACTGTTCTATAGAAGTTATTTTAAAATTTTCAATTTTCTTGCGAACCGCCAAAGCAAAATTAGTCGGAAACTCTTTATCAATAATATCATAATCTATCTTATTAACTGTATGACATAAGATAATTTGCAAAAAAATTTTTTCATGCTGTTTTTCTAATTTTATTAAAAAATGATCTTCTACTAGTTCATAAAATTTTTCAATATAATAATCTTTGAATTCTTTGTCCAACTCTCTTGCTAGCAGATATAATTCATTGTTTGTTATTGTTCTCATGATAGTAAACCTATTAACCCTAGAAAGAAATTATATGATAAAATAAAAAATAAATTAATAAATATAAAATAAAAAATGAATTAATAAATAATAAATGTATTATCATATCATTTATTATTATATCTTTATTAGATCTCCTTCTTTATCTTTTTTTCACCTTCCTCCTTAGTAACTCTTGAGAATGCTTGCGCTGTTTTAAGTGCATCATTACTGTTTTCAAATGCAGTTCCTATCTGTACAATATCGGCACCACTTGAATATACCTCACGTAGTTCATCAATTTTTGTTATACCACCACCCACTATATATGGTACTGTTATTGAAGATTTAATACTCCTTATCATCTCTTTAGGTATTGGGCCATATCCTTGCAGGCTTGGATTTGATCCTGTATCTGTTAATATAAATCTGTTTCCTAAAAATTCACCAGCAAGTGCTAATGCCGTTGCGATTTTTGGTTTTTCTCTTGGAACAAGGTTTACATCTCCAACCCAACCCGCAGTTCCACCAGGACTCACTAGTATATAACCTATTGGTAGAGGTTCGATATTTATGCTTTTTATGGCAGGTGCTGCAAGCATCTGGGCTTGTGTTATCCAATAAGGATTTCTTGCATTTAGGAGAGACATAAAATAGATAGCATCAGCATACTTTGTTATAGTTGCAATATTTCCAGGGAATAATATTAATGGTACATCAATGTTTTCTTTAACCTGTTTTGCTATTGTATCAAGAATTTCACCCTGTGCACCAATGCTTCCCCCTATCAATATAACATCAACACCACCGTCAGACATTCCCTTAGCTGTTTTTATTGTATCTTCAGTGCTTTTATAATCTAGCGGATCTATAAGGCTAAATAACATTGCTCCTTTTGTTTCTAATATTTCGTTTATATAAAGTTCAACTTTACCGAGTTTCATATCAATCAACTTTTACATATCGTTTATTTTTTCTTAAAAATTCATCTACCAATTCTTTTGTTGCTGAATCTAAATCCTCTTTTGGAATAAAATTTAATTCATTTTTTATTTTTGATATATCTATAACTCTTTCACTTGTGAAAAAAGCTATTTCTTCTCGATCTAAATTAAACATTGAGGCAACAACCTTTGCAAGTGTTGCATTGACTGATTTTGTTGGAGGCTTAACATTTAAATACTGTGCGGCTTTGTGTACTAAAAATCTTTGTGTATATTCATTTCCATCTGTTACATTATATATTTTATTTCTGCTATTAGGGTTTGTTATGGCGAGATTTATTGCATTTACAAGATCGCGTATATGTATTAATGTCATATGGTTGTTTCCAGATCCTATAAAACGCATTTTATCCTCGACCAATAATTTGAAAACCTTGAAGAATGATTCTTCATAATGTTCTCCATAAATTGTTGCTGATCTTAGAATTGTAAAATTTATTCTAGGATTTGATATTGAGAATGCTTTTATGACCTCTTCTCCCATCATCTTGGATGCTCCATAACTATTACTTGGATCTAATTCTGAATCTTCGGTAATAATCTCTCCTTTGCGATTGTTTCCATAAACAGCAGTGCTGCTTAAGTATATAAACTTAAGACCAATATTATTATCACTATTTACACTAAGCCATGTTTTAAGTATATTTTCAGTACCAACTACATTAACATTAACAAATTCATCATATTTTATCTTGGTGCTTGGCTTTACAGATGCTAAATGGATAATCACTTCTACATCTTTACATGCTTCTTCTAATGACTTTTTATCTTCCTCATTTTTTAATGTAATATCGACAACATATGGGATAACACCACGAGGTAGCCTTTTCCAGCTCTCGCTCATTTGTATTTGTGGCTTTGCCCTCATTAAAACTCTAACAGTATTATTTTTATCCTGTGTTAATGTTTTTATTACCTCTATTCCAATTCCTGAACTCGGCCCTGTAACTAAATAAATTTTCTTCTTTTTATTTTCTTCTTTATTAGAATCTAAACTTGACTGGTTAATTGGATCTTTAGTGTTAGCTGGATCCTGTGCATTTTTCCTTTTAGGTTTTTGCTGCATTATATCACCTTTTCACTTTTTCTTATTTTCTTTGTAGCTGTTTAGTTCTAAAAACCTTGCTGTAATAGCGCTAACTTTGTGGTGGCCATATGTAAGCCGGTTTGTAACGTAATGTACCCAGTCCTTCCCGTAAGGTATATAATAGCTGACATTAACCTTCATTTTCATAAGCTTTGAAATCCACTTTTTACTACTTCCATATGGAAACTCAAAAATTATATTTTTTCTGTATTCTTTTCCAAAGCTAGCTATTTTTGCTGCAATCTTTTCATTTGATTCAAGTACTACAACATTAGTGCCTGCCTGCAATAATTTAGCTGTATCAGAGATATAGCGTTCTAATAGATATTTTCCATCCAACTGCTCTAGATCATTTAGCTTTTCCTTATTTTTATTTTGCTTTTTGCTGTTTTTTTCATCTAATTCTTTAAGATTTAAAAAGTATGAAGTTAATTTAATATTATCCCTGCTTCTAATATATTTCTTTATTACCCCCACTTCAAGAGGGTAATTTAATGAAATCTCAACACCCAAGTTTTTATATTCTTTATTAAAAGACCTGTAAATTGAAAGAAGGTCTTCGGTTTTTATACCTTTTTCAGCCTCGATCCAGCATTTGATATTCTCTGTTTTAGCCGTATTTAATACATCAAGGAAGCAGCTTTTGAAAACATTGTCGTTTAAGTTGTATCCGAGCTGGCTTAGCCTTATTGAAAGATCAGCATTGATGTGCAGTCTCGCTATCTGCTTTATAAGCTGCATATAGGTATTAGCATTGTAACGTGCTTTTGTAGGGTCCTCATTTAAAAATGTTATAGTTGTATGGATCTTGTTCTTTTCGTTCTCTCTGACTTTAGCTAGCAGTGATGATAAAGTAATCCCGCCAATGTGCTTGCTAACCAGCTTAAATAGCAATTTTTCTAAAATCTTGTGTTCTATTTTAGGTTCAGAATCTTTCAAAATATCACTTAATATATAATATATGATACTTGATATATAATTTTAATTTGATATATAATTTTAATATATGGTTGATATATACTTGATAGGTGGTAATTGGTAATATAAAATATATAGTAATTAATATATTTAATATATAATATATTTAATATACACAATAATTTATGTATTCTTTTTTATTGTTATTTTTATATATAA
>Ga0080006_1248937_pt1 | contig 20205 bp, 18 predicted proteins | sample RS3BMetagenome_FD_69209 | JGI IMG/M metagenome (GOLD analysis project Ga0080006, IMG submission 69209) | Ferric oxide microbial mat and aquatic microbial communities from Rainbow Spring, Yellowstone National Park, USA - RS3B (SPADES... ...
ACAGGTAGTAGAAGTCACGCATATTCCTGGCGTACTCCGCCTGCTGGTACACCCCTTCAACCCTCAGATTGTTGGCGCAAGGATATGAGGGTATTAACACCACGTTTAAGCATTCAACCGAATCGTTGGAGAATAACTCACGCATCTTTTTAGCGGGAGGCCAAACATTTGAATCTAGACCGAGTCTACGCATATACTGGCTACAATGCTCTGGCATATCCGATATCCCAACATGTGTGTGGGAGTCCACGTATCGAATCAAGTTGAACGACCTATTCTCCAAACGCGTTGAGTAGACTGCGAGCACTAGTGGTTGTATACCAAAATATTTTGTTCCCAACGTGTTAGATCCTTATTCATGTTATAATTCACTTCCAACTCCTTTCTCATGTCTGAATCACTTGTTTTTCTTGTATTTCCCTGTCGGCTTCCTTTTTAACTTGTTGTAATCCCTCTCTATATGTAGGGTATCTGAATTCGAACCCCAATTTCTTAATTTTCTCGTTGGAGACCGCTTGGCTCAGTGTGAATGAGGGTGCGATGAGTCTGTATGCTGCTCCAAAGCTTATCCTCGCTAGTATAAGAGGCACATAGAGTGGGGGTGGGGCGCCGAATGTTTTAGCGGCCTCCTCTAAGAAGACTCTGAGCTCGACTGGCTCATCATCCACCACATTATACACCTCGCCTGGGGAACACCTTTTAAAAATATATGAGATAGCCCTGGCGACGTCGTCCACGTGCACAAAGCTCACGCTTATCCTCCCGTTTCCCGGCACAAATGTTCTGGAGTGACGTAGCATCGGCTCAAAGAATCTCTCCCTCCAAACACCACCCCAGCCATACACGGCACCCAACCTTATAATCGAGGCGTTGACACCTCTGTTGACGTAGCTCTGGGTGACGCCTTCCCATTTTAGAAGTGTGTCGCCGAACCACGTGGACCCATCTATTTCATCCACTTCTCTGCTGAGTGAAGCCCTGATCTCGCCCTTATATGCCTGATGACGTTTATAGGCCAGCGCACCGCTGACGCTCACAAAACATGCATCCAACCCTAATTTCACAATGGCTTCAAGAGCATTCCTCGTGCCCTCCACACGTGACCTCTGCATAAGCTCAAGATATCTATTATTAACCCTGCCTGATGGGTACCTTTCACCCGCGGCGAATAATACGCCCTCAGGCTTGAGGGTTCTGATCGCATCCTCAACACTCTGGGGGTCCAACAAGTCCCCGCGCACGGTTCCAGCTAATCCATCAAGTTTTGCCCCGCTCTTATTCCTTAAAAAACCGTACACTTCATGGCCGTCACCAACAAGTTGTCTGGCCGCTCTGGAACCTATGAAGCCCGTGACCCCGAAGACCAATAACTTCATCATATTGGCAATCTATCCGATAAATATATTTGTTTTGCCACTCAGCTTTCGTTATGGTTGGAAGTAGACAGCCAACCCACCTCAATAGCGGTTAATGGGTGTAGTCTTTGTTTTAAGCCATTCCCTGAATCCTAGTTGTTGATGAATGGTCTTATTTGGCTGAATCACTATGACGTGTGAGTCATCCTGTAATTCTTCTATTAGGCCGTCAAGGTTCAACTTGTCATATGCCTCCCTCACTCTCTCTTTGGCCACCCTAGTGTTTGGGTGTGTTGACACCATGGCACAGCAGTCCTTGTATGGTAATACGGCTGCCTCGTAGATGCCGAGTTTCCTTGCGAGGTCTATGGTCTCCTGCTTATTATACGTAAGTAGTGGCCGTAACACTGGTAGATGTGAGCCTTGGTCCACTGCGGCTATGTTTTCGAGGGTCTGGGATGCAACTTGGCCTATGCTGTCACCGAAGGACACAGCTTTGGCGTCGACTGCTGAGGCGATCCTCTCCGCGAATCTCCTCATAAAGTATCGGAAAAGCACCGGCTCAACCCTTTCACCTAGTCTTATAGAGGCAAGCTGATACTTGGTGAATGGTATAGCAATAAGCGTGCTGCTCCCAGAGTACTCTGAGAGTGCTTGGGCCACCCGGAAAACCTTCGAATCAAGAACATAATCCACTGAGGGATAAGCATAAAAGTGGAGGTAAAACGGTGTAACACCCCTCTTCATAAGCAGCCAGGCGGCCACAGCGGAGTCCACACCGCCCGAAAGCAGGTGAATAACACTACCAGACGAGCCAAGAGGCAGACCTCCTGGACCCCTATGCTTAAAGGTGTAAACAAGTATCCCACTCTTAACGATATCTACAAAGAGTTCTAGTTCAGGCTTCTCTAGGTCCACATCTAATCCACTTAACTGCTTAACATCGGCTCCGAGCATCCGCGCAAGCTCAAGCGAACTTGTACCCCAATACTCACCAGCCCTCCGTACACGTATACCAAAGGTGCGCGCCCCATTACGCTTCGCGTGGGACGCGATTTCCACACACCTACGTTTTAGGGCATCATAGTCGTGCGGTAAAAGCGTCGCCTTAGTGTACCAAGCAACCCCGAAGACCCTCCCAAGCCTACGTTCCAACTCATCCCACGTGTCCTCCGAGACTTCGCCTACTATTCTTGCATCGACATGACTTATCTTGGATGCGTGACCACCCAACATGGCTCTAATGTTTCTAATCAGTAACCCAACATACCTACCCCTATTAGCACCGCGTAGAGATATCTCAGAGTAGTGAGCTACAAACACATCACTCAAAGCCAACAATTGATGGTTGTGTCTGCCAAAGCTTTAACGCTTACTAAAACAGCAACTATCATGTTGCAATAAACCCTATTTGATGGGGTGAGCTGAATGACTCCAAGTGCGCATTTGATAATGGTATTAGTCCCTAATTATGGATTTATACGTTTTCGAAAACCTCGACCCCTCAAGGGGTTAAATGCAGATTAGATTGTCCGCAAATAGTTTGCCGTAAGCCTAGTGGACGTTTGCAAAGAAGGCTATGAAGAGTTAATAGTGTAGCTCACTTCACTTGGCTGATCGCTTAATAGTTAGCATGTAGTCTGCAAGCTCTCTATCCCCATGTCATCGATATATGGGATTATACAGAGGAATTCGAAGTCTTTGTCTGACTCGTTTATGAGTGCATGTGGCACGCTTCCACCTATGTATACGTATTCGTCTGGGCCAACACTTCTCTTTGATTTACCAGCACACACGGTGCCCCTACCTGAAAGTATGTACAGTGTTTCCTCATACTTATGAGTATGCATGGCTATTAGACCCTTGGGCTTAATTGTGAATTTTCTCAATGCATACCTCGAAGACCCAAACTCCTTAGTGGTGAGCCACTGGATAAATGCATCCTTAGAGCCCTGCACGGAAACAGGCTGTGTTTCCACATCCTTCCTGTGTCCGAAGTATACATCCATATGAGCACACATCATTAACCAGTAAAATAAGCTTACCTAATAAGTGTAAGGTGTGCGCTTGGATAATAGGCTTCCACAATTGGCAACACATTCGCCACCACCTATTAAGACCGTCTCTAAGAAGATGATACTGATATCCAGGCCGCTAATAGCCCTGGTCTTCCGGGTTTGTCGATGCTTTTGGCGTGTGGCCCACATCGTTCGGATTGTTGATGCCCTGTGGGAGTGATACTGCTATTTTAGGTGTTGACCTTCAGCCTACTGGCCTTTTCTACTTCACCGCTCAAACCACATTTTTCCCTCTATTTCGACTCGAAGCCTTATTCCAGCTTTTTTGGTCTTCAGACCGTGTCCGTCCATTCAAGCGACCCACTCGACACAGCATCATACACAGATTTAGAGCTTCGCAATACAACTCTCCAATAAGAGTCTCTCCGATAAGGCCTGAAGTCTCCACGCTTACGGCTGTGTGATTCTCTGCTAGCGCGTTAAAGTCCCAGTTTGCCGTGCAGATAACTCAATTATCAAACATAGAATTCTCACCCTCGGCTGTGATATCTCCCATTGATTGAGTCTTGGTTAAACCCTTCTACGCACTATGTGGACTCCCAACCAAACCAATAGTGCTAAGAGTAAAGCGATTGTTATAATGCCCAATTTATGTTGAGCAGCGCTAAGTGCAAGAAACTGAATATTTGAGGTTATACTCGCCACTGTTGAGGACATTGTTTGCGGTAGTGGTGGGTTAACGGTGGTTGTGGTCATGGGTACTCCAAATTTCAGGTTGGGTGTGGCTGTAGGGGTTCTACCGAGGCCTCCCAGGTAGGTGGCTACTGCTCTAGCGGCCGAGACGAGTTTGGGTGAGTAGAAAACTGCTAGGAAGGTGGCTATGGGTAATAACACTTCAGGTAGTATTCGGCTTAGCGCGCTTAGAAGAGAATTCTTGGTGCTGGTTGCCACATCCTTCCTTTTTTTGAGGTATTGCAATGAGGGGAGAATTAAGAGCGCTGCCTTCGATGGTTCGTAATGCTTAACACTCTTGCCTTTGACACTTATCCAAATCGACTCATTCTTCTCCCTGATTAATCCAGCGAGTAAAAGCTTCTCGACATGGTATGATACAAGCTGCATTGTGAGGCCGAGTTGCTCAGCTACCTGGGACACCGTCTCAAGACCAGAATAGAAGGCGAGGTACACATCTCTGCCAGTGTCGTTATCCAGTTCTTCAGCTATCAATTTGAGCCTCTGCACATCCTTTGGTGAGTCAACGCATATCACGTCAACTCTCTCCGCGTCAGTCAGCCCTAGTCACCGGGATTAAATCGTGAATCAACATAATAAGTTTGCCTCAAAACCAAATTTTAGCTATCGCTCCAATTCAGCTATTACGTTTCCCTGATTTTACAGTGTTCTGTAAAAATTGGATCAATGACTACCCATTTTCATAGGAATATTATAGATCGACACCTCATGTTGGGTGCTGTTCGGATTAGCGTCAAGTGAGCGTGGGGTCTGAGCGTGGAAATTTGTAATCCGGACACAATCTCATGTTAATCTAAAGTGTTATAAAGGTTCCAAAACCTCGCCTTTTAAGGCGGGGATTGCAAAAGCGTAAGTATGAGCCGAGAAAATATTGGGCATGGGTGTAAGAGCCGACAGGTTCAGAGCGTACGTGTCGAGGACCAATGCGCGGGTGTTGGAGACCCAGCTTGAGGTGGCCTGCAGGCTCTACAACGCGCTCATACACGCAGAAGAGCAGGAGGGCGAAAAAAGCAAGCGCATGGTGAGTAGAAGCGAGCTCAGGTGGCTCGTTTTGGACCTGAGGAAAACAAAGCATAATTCCAGACTCTGCGCTCTCAGGTAGCGTAGCAGGTGGCGGAGCGGTTCTACTAGGTGCGTCAGAGGTTCTTTGATGGTCTTGCGAACAAACCAAAGAGGAAGAAGCCCCACGACTCCCTCTCCCTCTGTGTATCCGCAAAGGGGTTGGAGAATTACCGATACGATGGAAGTCGGTCAGGGAAAAACAAGAGGAAGAAGGCTCGTTTGAGTTTGAGTAAAATCGGTTTCTTCACCCTGATAATACACAGGGAGCTTCCTTTAAGCTGGGTGCGTCAGGTTTGCGTCAAACTCTACCCTCAGGTCGAATCTACGTGGTCCTCTTGATGGAGGAAGCGGAAGCGCGGAAGGAGCAACTGCTAGTGCAGCCCGGGAAGGCTGTGGGTGTGGACTTGGGAATAACGAGGCTTGCCACCCTCTCCTTGAGACGGGCGCTTCCTCGAGAACTTGAAACCGCTTGAGCGCTCTCTGGCTAGGCTTAAAACGCTGCAAAGAAACCTATCAAGGTAGAGGTTTCCCTCGGGTAACTGGCTTAAAGCTAAGCTGAGACTCGCCAAGGAGCACGAACACTTAAAGGACTTCAAGCGAGACTTGTTCTTCAAACTCGGGTGTTTGTTTTTACAGGAGTACGATGCTTTAATCCTAGAGGATTTAAACGTTCAGGGCTTGATCCAGAGAGGCGAGACCGGGAAGAGGAGACTCCAGCTCTGCGACTCCTCGTTCTCGGAGCTGAGGAGGATACTGGAATGGCAGTTTGTGAAACGCGGAAAACACGTTCTGCCTGTTCGAGCGTATAATACGTCGCGCGAGTGTTTCTTGTGCGGCGAAGTCAACCAAAGCTTGACGCTGAAAGACCAAGTGTTCCACTGTCCCCACTGTGGTTTTACGTTTGACCGGGATCTCAACACTTGTTTGGTGCTTCTAAAAAGAGCGGGGCGGGAGCCGCTCGGTGTGCCTGCCGTTAAGTTCCATCCAATATCTCCTCTTCTAACCTTAGGGTTGGTGAGGGAGAGGAGGCAAATTGGGTGGTGATGCAGTAAACTACACCCTTCAGGCGGGGGTAGCTCGCTTCTAAAACGTACTTTTGAGTCGTCTGGATTTAGCCTCGTGTGAATAGATAGTTTTTCACTTTTCCACCGTCTACTTCGAGTATGAGTCCCCGTAGTATCCCAGCGCTGTAGTCGCTGCCCGGGTTGAACACGGGGGTCTTACCCGCACCGTTCTTTACATAGTCAATCCCACCAGACTCGTGTATATGGCCGTGGAGGCCTAGGAGGGGGTTGTACTCTTCGATAATCCTCCTCATAGCCGTACTCCCAACTGAGACCATTTGGTACTCGCCTCCAACTAACTCTGGTTTGAGGTCGGCTGTTAGCTTTGGCGCCTTATCTATCTTGGTGTCTATGGGTGGAACATGAGCCACTAGTATTGTCCTCTTTGGATCCGACTTCTCCATGATTTTTTTGACATCCTCATATATCTGCTCTTCAGGTTTCTCTCTAGGCGTGTGCCACGGAGTGGGGTTACTGTAGCCGTAACCCGCTAGCTCGTATTCACCGTCAAACTCAACGATACTCTGTTCGAATGGTACAACGGTCTCAGTCCTATAGTGCTGTATATAATCCGCAACCTCTTCATAGTCATCGTTTCCGGGTATCAAGTAGAGCTTAGCCCCGATTGGTCTGAGTCTTTCGTGGGCTTTCGTGAAGAACTCGTCTAACCCCTTCTTCATCTCGTCGAGGAAAGCCGCCTTAATCTTCTCTTTATCGCCCTCCATGGATACATACTCATCCTCGCTGAGTATCTTATAATAGTAGCCACTACCCCTAATTTGTTTTTTAACCTCCTCGAGCTTTGAACTCTCCACGGTTCTATTCTCACCGAATAGGTTAAGATTATACTTTTCACCCTGAAGTTTTATGATGGGGACGAGTAGCTTACCCGTAAGGTCACCGGCAATAACGATGTTACGTATACCGTAAAACTTGGCTGCGTTAACAGTCTTATTGAGCACAATATCAGAGCCGTGGAGGTCAGATACGATAAGGAATCTTGTTTTACCCATATCCACACTAGAACCCACTAAGATTTATTTAAACATTACATGTAACCCAAAGAAAAAATCCCTATGTCTGTCTGATAAGTAAACGAATAAAGGCTTTATAGCGGGACAGTTTAAACATATTCCCTTTTACCGCTATAAGTCTATAGCTTCATTGTGGCATTTAAGGGAGTTGACACATTTCTTTGTGAGTTCGAGTGTCTGTTCACTTCCCTCTTCGCTGCAGAGGGTGTAAACAACTAGGTATCTGGATGAGTCCTCGCAGTAGAGGTGCATCGAATAGACTCGTTTAGGGCTGGGTCTACCCTTAAAGCCAAACATCCCTGGAGGTGAAACCCCGAATTTGACCACTGTGAAAACCGCTTCGTGGCCATTCACGTTTGAATGCTTGGTTTCTGATACTTCGAATCCACTCACATCCCTACTGCGCCTTATCCTCTCAACACTATACTCAGCGTGTTTTTCAACTCCCTCAAATTTCTGCCTAGCCTTCTCGAGTGGTCCCCATGAAACATACAGCTTATCCTTCTCTGGCGAATGAAACACCACGTCCCCCTCCAGCTTCTTGGATGCTGGGTTGAGCTCAACACGCCAACTCGCTGGGTAAAGTATGGAAACACCATAAGCGGAGTATAGGTCGAACTGCAAAGCCATGCACCACTATAATGCTATTAGGGCTGGTTTAAACCAATCGGTAGTGCTTCAAAGTAACTGTTGAGTTGCTCTTACCCACCTGAGGTTTTGATATATGGTACACTTAGGTAACTAGTGTACGTAAGGAAACGCGTGCAGACTGTGTGGTAGGATATTGGGCTGGGTATTCTTGTTTTGAGAGGGTATTTAGCGTTGAACAGTTTTTGCTACTTTTGATTTGCGTAATATCGGTAAATGGAATCATGTAGGAAGTGGTTGTTTGTATTATCGGTGCGAGATTTGTAGGATTTCGTACAAAAACTTATATAGTAGCATGCTAGATACTCTTTAAAGTAGAGAGTGAGACGTTGGGGTTTCGTGCAGCTATAGTTGGCTGCGGCGCACAGGGAAGGGTTATATCAACGTTTTTTGCGCGTGATCCGGGTTTTGAGGAAATTGCTCTTTTTGACATAAAGCCTGAAATATGTCGGTCTCATATCGAATCACTTGACGGGTTGGGTGTTAAGGCAGATAGAATTACGCGCGTGGAGTCACTCAATGCTGGTGATATTGATAGTGTCGCACGTGAGGTGAACGGTTACGATGTGTTGATAAACGCTGTGATACCCCGCTTCAACCTAGGCTTGATGCACGCCTCTCTAAAAGCAGGTGTGCACTATGTAGACATGGCTTTTGGGCCTCCCTATAACAATCTGGAAAAGCAGCTTCAGCTATCGGAGGATTTTGAGCGCAATGGATTGGTCGGCATTATAGGTGCTGGGAAGTCTCCTGGCCTCACCAATCTGCTTGTTGCAGAAGCTGCTGAAATGCTTGACAGTGTTCTAAGTGTTAGGATCAGGATTTTCGGGGAGGTTGAGTCTTCCGAGCCCCTGATGACTTGGTCTCCTAAGACGCTATTGGAGGACTGCTCTATTCCCCCAGCGTACATCTTGGATGGTAGACTCGTTCGCGCCCTCCCATTCGGAGGTGAAGAAGAGTACCTCTTCCCCCAACCTGTGGGAAAGAGGCGTGTTTGGTTGCATGAACATGAGGAGGCATACATGTTTCACTGGAGTTTGAGGAATAGGGGTCTGAGGAACTTTGACCTAAAAATGGGCGGATTAGAGAATATGAAGGCTCTATACGATCTCGGTCTCTTAAGGCAGAGAGATTCTGCTCAGGCTTCTAGTGATTCCAGTACAATCGACCTTATTGCATCCCTACTTCCTCAGCCGCCAACGCAGGAGGAGCTCCTCAAAATGATAGAGAAAGGCGCTATTAGTGGTTCGCAGGGGATAAGCGTTGTTGAGGTTGAGGGAGAAAGAGCTGGGTTGGATGCTAGGGTTGTGCTATGGGTTAGTGACCCGAACATTCTAGACGTAGTGAAGAGTTATCCGATGGCTACTGATGACTCCTATGTGGTGGGTACCACCTGCTCTCTTATCGTAAAGGCGGTGCTAACCGATGCTGGATCGCTTCGGGGTGGAGTTTATCTGCCAGAGACGCTGCCAACTAGTGTTAGGAGGAATGTACTCAACCAGCTATCCAAGCAGGTTCCCCCAATTCTGGTTAACGGACGATTCGAGGGTAGCGTGAAACTCGCGGTAGAGGGAGCCCGCACTTACTAGACTATGCTGGGCATTACACCTCTTTGGGAATAGTCTAATATATATCCACCATTTGCTTATTAGACGATAACTAGTTGTCAGATATACCAGAGGAGATTCCCTTCATCGCTGAAGTGATACAGGGCGGTAGGATAACAATACCAGACGAAGTGAGAGAGATATTCGATATAAAAGAGGGCTACTTTGTACTCTGCAGGCTGAGGGTAATATCGAGGCGCCAGAAGAAGCCACGTATGAGAAAACAGAACAAAACGCCTAGGTCCCACAATGAGTAACAACGAAAATTAAATAAAAATATAATATTTTGTAAAACTATTTTTAACTAATATTCTCTGATTTAGATGGTGTTCGGATAACAGCTCTCCATATCTTGGTTACGACACTCACCACCCTGAATCTGGATACCATCCTAATTTAAGAAGAAAGCTTAAGAAACTTTATATAAGCGTGTATGTGTTATGAAACGATGAGCCCTAAAAAAGGCGTAAGCAGGGCACTTGTTGTGGGTTTGGTGGTGGTAATAGTTGTTGTGGCCGCCATAGCTGCAGTGGGACTTACACGTCCCACCGCTAAGAGCACTTCGACTACATCATCAATAACTACAACACAACCCACCGCGACCACACAGTCGCCAACATCGTCCTCGGTTCAGACAACCACATCGGTTACACCTCCACCAACTAATCAGTCCTCTCTGGTTGTTGAAGAGGGTTTGCAACCTGATTCGCTTGACCCAGCAGTCACGTATGAGACACCTGGATGGGAGGTTGTAGAGCAGGTGTATCAGGGGCTTGTTGCTCCGAACGGCACATCGGTCACATCTTATGTAGGTGTTCTAGCGCAGAACTGGAGTGTTTCACCCAACGGTATGACCTACACCTTCTATCTTAGAAAGGGTGTACATTTTAGTAATGGAGACCCATTTAACGCATATGTGGAGTGGTTCTCAATCTACAGAACACTCATAATGAATCAGGCGCCTTCCTTCATACTTGGACAGAATCTGGCGTATACAAATGGGGTGAATTTCACCGTTAACGCCTCAACACTCAACTCGATAAACTACTTTGACCCCTCGCCTCAAAACCTCAGCGTCATGGAGTATCCCTACCAGTCGGTCCAAGTTGTCGGCCCCTACGAAATAGTCTTCCACCTAGGCTATGGCTATAATGGTTACGCACCCTACAACGCATTTCTCGCTACACTCACAACACCCATGGCGTACGCAGTGGACCCAGCGGTGGTCGAAGCCCATGGAGGCGTCGTGGCCAACCAGACAAACTCGTGGATGTTCTCAAACATGGTTGGCACAGGCTTCTACATGCTCAAATCGTGGATTCCGGGGCAGAGTATAACGCTGGTTAAGAACCCCAACTACTGGGCGGATAACCTATCTCCATCACAGCTTAACTATGCGATTCAGCCCGCCATAATAAACACCATAACCATTTACTATAAGTCCACCACTGCGCGTATAGCAGACCTCAAATCAGGTGTCGCCCAGATGATTGAAGCACCAGTACAAGACTACAGTGTGCTTCAGGGTATCCCGGGCGTCAACGTCACCAAGCTCCCCATCGCATTCGGATCCTCTGAAGACATATACTATCTATACATGGATCAGGGCTTCGCACCCTTCCAGAACACATTGGTGAGGGAGGCCATCTCCTATGCGATCGACTACCAAGGCCTGATAAATGATGTTCTGGACGGGCTTGGCGTGCAGTACATTGGCCCAGTTCCCCCAGGCTTCCCTTACTACACGCAGGCTACGGCTGGCCTCCAACCCTACCAATACAACCCAGTGAAGGCGGCGGAGCTACTCGCCCAAGCGGGTTACAGGGCGACTCTACCCAATGGTACGGTTATTAACCCCAACGGTCAACAATTCCCATCATTCAACTTCCTATATACTTCTGACTCGACCACTGAGACCGAGGCTGCGCAGATAATTCAGGCTGAGCTTAACCAGATAGGTATACCGGTAACGCTGTCACCCTTAACCTTCCAGCAGTACTCGGGTATAATGTACACTGTGGGTAACTCGACCCAATACCCAATGGGTATCGCCTTTTACAGCGAAGACTATACGGCGAGCATAGATTATGTTGAAGCTATAACGGAGAATGGGTATGTGAGCACTTCAGGTTATCTTAACTCCACCATTGTGAACTGGGCTGTTGAGGCTGCGACATCATTTAACAATCAGACAATAGCTCAGGCTTTCGCCAACATTACCAAGGCTATGTATGACCAGTACATTCTGATATGGCTTTTCACACCCTACTTCCTCGCGGTCCACGCTGATGATGTGACGGGGATGATACCCAACCCAGCGGGTTCTGGTATGGGCTACTTCATGTTCTACAACACAGTGCACTACACGTAGTTGGGTGACAGGTGTGACCACCACCCAAGAATTATCCCTTTTTCTCCTTAAACGTATGGTATCCTCAATTTTCGCGCTCATCGGTGTGTTCACAATAGTCTTTTTGGTCTCACACGCCCTTTCACCAGACCCCGCTAGGCTATGGGCTGGGCCGAAAGCCAAACCATCCACTATATATGCGGTGGAGGTGAGATACCACCTGAATCAACCCTACCCTATCCAGTTCTACTATTTTATCAAGGACTACCTCACGGGTAACTTTGGCATCGACCCTCTGACGGGTAAATCCATAGCTGCAGAAATAGGTTATTATCTGCCCAACACACTTGAATTGGTTTTAGCGTCGCTCGTGATAATAGTTGTGTTAGGCGTCTTCTTGGGTTATATATCTGCCGTCAACTTTGGGGGCTACCGGGACGCAGCTATAAGGGTCTTCTACTTGGCGTCGTGGGCCACACCAACATATTTGGGTGCTATGTTGGCGGTTCTCGGCTTCGCAACCTACCTCAAACTCTTCCCCTCGGGGGGAATGTACTCCCCCACGCTCACCCCGCCACCTAGGGTGACCGGTATCTTTGTGTTGGACTCTCTTCTTTCGGGAAACTGGGCGGATTTTTCTTCAGGAGTCTACCACCTTGCCCTACCAGCCCTTACACTCGCTTTCCTCAACTTTGGGATAATAACACGTGTGGCTCGATCCTCGATACTTGAAGCTAGGTGGAGCCCACATGTTAAATCCGCCGCCGCTAAGGGTCTACCCATGAGGACCATAAGGGTGCGGCACATACTTCGCAACGGACTCATAGATGTGAACACGCTGGGCGCTGTTATGTTCGGCTGGCTACTCTCAGGTACTGTTGTAGTTGAACAGATATTCGGGTGGCCTGGCATCGGTCAATTCGCGTACTCGGCTATCGCCGCTGACAATTATCCGGTGCTTATACCCGTGGTTTTGGTGTTCACGGTGGGTGTGATAATAGCGAACCTAGTTGCCGACGTGCTCTACTCCGTGTTAGACCCTCGCATAAGGCTTGGTGGTGGACGTTGAGTAGTAGCGAGGGTTTTATGAAAATATTAAAAGAGTTACTACTTGAGAGCAAGCTAACCGCGGTGGGGCTTGTGGGTGTATTAGGCTTCTTGGGTTTGGCGCTCGTTGAAGGTGTTAGCTTCGGCAGGCTCACACCCTATAATCCCTCAGCAATAAACCTGATGCAGGCCAATCTGCCCCCCAGCCCAGCTCACCTCTTCGGGACCAACTTTGAGGGTCAGGATATCTTCTCCCGTGTGCTAGCCGCCATACCAATAGACATGGGTCTACCACTCATAATAGTGTGCTTGTCAGCGCTGATAGGCCTCCTACTCGGCTCCGTTGCTGCCTACTTTAGAGGTGTGGTCGATGAGGCCATCGCGCGCATAACGGACATCTTCCTCGCCTTCCCAGGCATAATCATGGCGCTCGCGGTTGCGGCGACACTCGGTCCAAGCTTGGTCAACGCGACCCTCGCGGTGCTCTTCGTCTGGTGGCCCCCATATGTCAGGCTTGTGCGTGGTAGGGCTCTCGAGGTGGTGAGCCAAGACTTCATAGCGGCATCAAAAGCGCTCAACACTGGGTTCCCATATATATTGTGGAGAGGTATAATACCTAACATTCTACCCTCAGTGCTTGTGTATGCGACGATGGATGTGGGAACCGCGCTACTATCCCTCTCAACCCTCGGCTACCTAGGCCTAATACCCCCCACACGACCTGAGCTAGGATCAATGGTGGCATCCATCGGCCTCAACCTATATACATATCCGTGGGAAGCGCTTCTACCAGCATTCGTGGTATTCCTAATAGTCCTCTGCTTCAGCCTTCTGGGCGATGGCCTAAGAGAAATGCTGGATGTGAAGGTAAGGCCACACATACTCATCCGAGAAAAAGTAGAAGAGTAGTGTACCCACCATAGCTGTGGCCCACTTATAACAAGGTGTGTGTAAGTGAATTGTGCGTTCAGTGTGCGAGCACTCCCGCTTTACTCAGATAGCAGGCCACCGAGTGCTCCTCTGTCACCTGGTAGAGTGGGGGGTGAGTCTGGGAGCATTCGCTCATGACGTATGGGCATATCCTCTTATAGATGCATCCCTCAAATGATGGTTGGTGTTCACGTATGACTACACTACCCGATTCACCTCTCCGCAGCAGGTTGGCAACCAATTCCTGTGTGTATGGGTGCTTAGGGTGGTTTATCACACTCTTTGTGGGGCCCGATTCAACCAATTTACCGTAGAACATAACGCACACCCTGTTGGACATGTATTTTAGAACATTGAGGTCGTGTGTTATGAAGAGGTATGATAGTCCCAGCTCGGATTTAAGTCTGCGGAGCGTGTTCAAAACCTGTGCTTGAACGGACACGTCAAGCGAGCTTGTTGGCTCGTCAAGAATAAGTAGTTTTTTGGGTACCACCAGGGCCCTTGCGAGGCTCACCCTTTGCTTTTCACCGCCGCTAAGCTGCCTGGGATATGAGTCCAGTGAGCTGGGCCTCAGACCCACTAGTGGAACAATGTGTGCGATCTTCTCGTCGTGTTCTTTTCGGTCAACGCCAGCGGCAAAAAGCGCCTCCCTAATTATATCGCGCACCCTGAGGCGTGGGTTAAGCGAGCTAACAGGGTCTTGGAAAACTATACCTATGTTTCTACGTAGAAACGTGATATGGCCTCTGTTGTCGAACTCTATTTCTTGACCCATAAACCGAATCCTACCAGACGTTGGCTTATAGAGGCCAACGAGCACCTTGGCTATTGTAGATTTACCCGAACCCGTCTCACCCGCTAGGCCAAGTGTTTCTCCTTCATTTATATAGAAGGAGACCCCGTCCACAGCTTTCACTGGGGGAGGTTTGGCGAGCAGGCTCAATCCCCCCACCTTAAAGTGGACCTTGAGGTCTTCGACTTCAAGTATTCTTGTCATCGGAGTACAACCAGCATCTGACACTGCCTCTATGGCTTTCAAGCAAGAGCGGCTCGGAAGCCTCACACAGGCTTGTTTTCTGGGGGCATCGAGGAGCGAATTTGCAGCCCCTCGGCAGCCTTTTCAGATCCGGAGGGTCGCCTGGGGGTACGTCGAGTGGAGGGGCATCAACGAATCCTTGGGGTATGGCGGACACCAAGGCCCTTGTGTAAGGGTGTTGTGGCGAGTTCAACACTCCTTTGGCATCCCCCTCCTCGAGTATTCGGCCAGCGTACATTACGTATATCCTATCGCAGATTGTTGCGGCGAGCGGTAGGTCGTGTGTTATTATTAGCATTGCGACGCCGTACTCTCGGTTGAGTTGTCTTAGGAGGCCTAGGAGTCTGCTCTGGACGTAGGCGTCAAGTCCTGTTGTTGGCTCGTCTAGTATGAGTAGCTTTGGTCTCTGGAGGATGGCCATGGCTATGGCAACCCTCTTACGCATCCCACCTGAGAGTTCGTGTGGGTACTTATCCAGCACTAGGTTTGGCTGGGAAACGCATAGCTCCTCTAGTAGCCGTATTACTTCTTGTTTTGCGTTTTCCCTGTTAAACTTTTTCCCATCACGTTTAGATGCTGCTTCAAGCGCCTCGAGGAGCTGGAAGCCAACCTTATACACTGGGTTTAAAGCCTCAACCGATTCTTGTAGCACGATGCTGAGATACCCACCGCGTAGCCTCTCGAGCTGGTGCTCGTCGAGTCTTAAGAGGTCCGTTTCCCCACCCAGAACTATCACTCCACTTCTCACCTTCGCAGGCGGTGTATCAAGCAGTCCGAGAATGCTCAAGCCGAGTGTGGTTTTACCTGAGCCTGACTCACCCACGATGCCTACCACTTCACCCGTACCAACGCTGATCGATACATCTTCCAGAACCCTGACGGAGCCATCTATACTTACATAGTCCACCGTGAGATGCTCTACTTGGAGCAGGCTCGATGTTCCTTGTTTTGCTAATATGGTGGGATTGGATGACACCTGGTTCAAATCTGTGCTCACACCCTTATATGGTTTTTCATAGCGCGGCGCTTCCTTATCTTTCAATATTCGAATTCCACTACGCTCTCACAGCTTTACCACACTTTTTTACATTTAAATGAATTATGTGGCAGGCATAAATAATAAGGTGAATAGGTTTTAAATCGTTTAGATTATTGTTTCTTGCTTATTTTGGTTAAAACTTTCGTTTTTGTGTTTTTTAGTACTTAAATTATATGTTTCAAGCTGAACCATACGTTTATATACTTGTTCAACCTATTTTTGTATTGTGGTGAATTTAAGGTGAATTTTATGGTTGAAAAGACATCATCTCTAAACACTGCAAACTCATTAAAGTTATATCTTGAGGCTAAGAAACTTATACCCTCTGGTGTATCTTCTCTGAAAAGGATAGCTGGATTCGAGTCCCATCCCATATATATGAAGCGTGGTGAAGGTTCAAGAATTGAAGATGTTGACGGTAATAGATTCATTGACCTACTCATGGGCTACGGAGCCCTGATAAACGGTCACAGGAACCCCAAGATCATAGAGGCGCTAAAGAAGCAGCTAGAGTACATGACACTTTGCGGTGCGCCCACTGAGGTCGAAATAGATGTTGCGAAGAAAATGCGTAGCATGGTTCCTTCAGCGGACATGATTCTCTTTTGCAATTCGGGTACGGAGGCCACAATGCACGCCATCAGGATTGCGCGTGCTGTTACAGGTAAGGATAGGATAGTCAAGTTTGAGGGCGCCTATCACGGTCAGCATGACTATGTGCTGTTCAGCGTGGAGCCCATGGAGACAGGTCTCGAAGTGTCACCCTTCAGGATACCCTACCAGCCAGGTATACCCGAAGAGATAGCCAGAACCGTTGTAGTGTCACCATGGAATAATCCTCAGGTCTTAGAAAAAATACTAAAGCGTTATAGGAATGATGTGGCAGCCATCATTGCTGAACCCATCATGGGTAATAGTGGTGTGATAATGCCGGAGGGTGATTATCTTAAGCAACTTAAGGAGCTAGCGCAGAAATACGAAGCGCTCCTCATATTCGACGAGGTGCTCACGGGCTTCAGGGTTGCCAAGGGTGGAGCTCAAGAGTATTTCGGTGTGACCGCTGACCTCGTAACCTATGCCAAGGCGCTGGGGGGCGGTGTGCCCATAGCGGCCGTGGCGGGTAGACGGGATATAATGGAGATGGTTGGTCCGGGTAGGATTGGGTTTGGAGGCACATATAATGCTAACCCCCTCAGCCTCGCGGGGACATCCGCCAACCTTGAAGTTTTGGCTGAGAATGAGTACTCAGCCTATTCCCGCCTTCACAGTTTGGGTGGAAAACTTATGCGGGGCTTAGCGGAAGAAGCCGAGGCAGCTGGTGTAAATGTCTCAGTTCAGGGTGTTGGTCCACTCTTCCAGATATTCTTCACAGATTTACCCAAGGTGAGAAACTATAGGGAGGCGCTCACAGCGGACGATGATGCGTATGCCGCATTCCATCAGGCTATGCTCGAGCAGGGAATATATCTCCACCCAGACCCCTTTGAGAGGATAACCATATCCACGGCGCACACGCAGGAGGACATAGACCAAATACTCTCAGCTGCGTCCCACGCCTTCAGGGAAGTAAAGGCAGTAGTTGGGGTTTAACCCCAAACCCTACTCGGCTTCCGTTGTTTTTGTGCTCGATCTGCGCTCTGGCGCCAGCTTTCCCGCCTCGATGTAGTCCCTTATTGTCTTCGATACCTCGCGGAGGTCTTTTCTGTCGATTATCACATCTGCTCTCTGCTTAACTATTGGTTGCGCGTTGAAGGCTATCTTCAGGTCGGCGATCTTAAAGAGGTCGAGGTCGTTCGCTCCATCCACAACTGCCACTTTTGGCTCATGCTCTAAGAAGTCGTCGAAGGCTGTCTTTAGTATCTGTGTTTTGTTGGAGTTCACGAGCAGGCCGTAGCCTATTAACTTGTTGGAGTGGAAGACGAGTTCGTTTGAGAATACGTGGTCTAATTCCAGCTGGGATTTAACTCTTGAGGTGAGTATTGAGAAGCCTCCGGACACGCCGATAAGTATGGCGCCTATCCGCCTTAGTTCCTCAACCATTTGGTGTGCTCCCTCAGTGAAGGGGAGGCTTTCCGCCACCTTCTTGCACTCTTCATAGCTTATGCCTCTTAGAAGCTTTAGCCTTCTTATTAAGCCCTCCTCCCAATCTATTTCACCTCTTATACCCATGAGCGTTAGCTTCTTAACCTCCTCCTCTTTACCCACTAGTCTTGCGAGGCTTGGGAGAAGCTCCCCATCTATCAGTACTCCCTCAACGTCGAATACAACTATTAACTTGCGCCACCCCTTATTATCTTGACTATGTAGGAAAATGTTTGACATACTTAAACCCAACGCACAGATTTGTTTACCAACAACGGTGAGGATAGCGTTCTTGTGTTGTGGCTCGATGTTTTCTATCTCAGAGATATGACCCAATTAGTGCTATGAGTGCGCCAAGAAGTATGAGTGTGCCCCCTATACCGCCCGATAGATACCCCAAAACTATCAGGGCTAGTAGCCACAGTGTTTTAGGAAAGCTTTTGAACGATGCTATGGTGATAACAATTGTGGCTATCCATATAAGCGGGTGAACAAGTGGGGAGCCCTTTAAGTGTAAGGTGAATAGGAGGAGGTCTACTACAAGGAGTAGAGCACCCACACCCACCAAGACTTTCCCTGCACTAAAAGCCACCTGTTTTATCGCCATTTTTTTGTAATGCATCACAACGAGTCGTCTTAATTAGGCCAACGATACTAGAATCCACGCTTTGTCTGCTGTGTTAAGCATTCAAGAGTTTTGAAACATCAATTCTACAGGGGTGTGTACGCGTCATAAGTGACGTTGTTGGTGTCCTTGTTTATTGTGGAAAAGGAAAGTATTTAAATTCAGCTAGCGTATGCTTACTTGGTATACCTGCACCTGAATTACTGGAGTGAGTGTGGAGTTAATATGCTTATGTGTTGGATAAATGTTTCCCCCCTAAAGGGTTCCCGCTCTGTTTAAGAGGTTGGTTTCCAGTGAATCTTCGTGAGGAGGTGGGGAGGAGTAGGAGTTTTACTTTTCTGAGGATGCTTTACGGGTTCCTCGGACCTGCGCTCATGGTTTCAGTCGCATATATGGACCCTGGTAACTATGGTACTGATCTCCAAGCGGGTAGCGCCTACGGCTACCGCTTAGCTTGGGCGGTGTGGCTTGCTTCGATTATGGCGATCGTCCTCCAATATCTTTCTGGTAAGCTGGGGCTGGCTTCGGGTAGTTCTCTTCCTGAGCTTGTGGCTCGCTCGATAAGGAGGAAGAGCGGTGTGGTGAGTTACTGGTTTGCTTCTGAGGTGGCTATTGCAGCGACGGATTTGGCGGAGTATTTGGGGACGGTTTTGGCGCTCAACCTCCTCTTCGGGATACCGCTCATAATCGCCTCATTCATAGGTGCAATGGATGTGCTACTCATAATGTCCCTTTCATCTAGGAGGTTCAGGACAATAGAAGAGCTGTTTATGATTCTCGTAGGCGTCATAAGCCTCGGATTCTTCTACTTGGCGCTCACAACAACACCCAATTTCACCCAGGCAGTCCACTTCTCAGTTGTCCCAAGCCTTCCGGGTCAGGGTGCGCTTTTCGTGGTGGTGGGCATAGTTGGTGCCACAGTGATGCCTCACACCCTCTTTGTTCATTCATACCTGACGAAAAACAAGCTGGGCAGCCTGGAGCCAGTGGATAAGCGGAGAATACTCAGGCTGCACTTCGTGGAGAACATGTTGCTACTGGGTCTTGCGGCAACTGTAAATGTGGCCATACTCGTTGTCTCGGCTGCATCCATGTACCCTAACCCCAACCCAACCATACAGCAGAGCTTTCAGGTCTTCGCGCAGAGGTTTGGGCGCGTGGTCGCCGTTGTCTTCGCACTTACACTCCTAGCATCAGGACTGAGCTCCTCTACGACTGGCACAATAGCTGGTCAAGCGGTTATGGAGGGCATGCTTGGCGTAAAGGTTAACCCATGGGTGAGGAGGCTGGTCACAAGGTTCATCAACGTGTTCATAACAACGATCGTACTACTCTTGGGCCTAAACCCCTTGGGGGTGCTCGTCTACAGCCAGGTTATCTTGAGCATGCTTATACCACTACCCCTTTACCCACTACTCTATTACACAGCTAGACGGAAGTTTATGGGGGAATTCGTAAACAGGAACTATACAACCATTGTCGCCGTGTTGTGTGCGGTGGTCATAACAGCGTTTAATGCTTACCTTATTCTTGGTGCGTAATCGTTTTAAGTTTT
>Ga0080006_1250268_pt1 | contig 20204 bp, 17 predicted proteins | sample RS3BMetagenome_FD_69209 | JGI IMG/M metagenome (GOLD analysis project Ga0080006, IMG submission 69209) | Ferric oxide microbial mat and aquatic microbial communities from Rainbow Spring, Yellowstone National Park, USA - RS3B (SPADES... ...
CATTGCAGATCAGGGCATCCAGGTGATCGACGCGCGCCACACTCGATAGCTCTCTCACAAACTTCAACACAGAGGCGAAATCTGCCAGATCACAATGCAGCACTGTATAGGCGTCCTTTGGAAGGTTCACGCTGTCTGCTGCGCGCTCCGCCCGATCAATGTCACGACATGCCATGACGATGTGCCAGTTGCCCTTGTTGACCAGAGCGCGAGCTGCATACAGACCGACCCCAGAGGACGCGCCAGTGATCACAGCGATCTGCGACTGTTTCGGGCCCATACGAAGATGCAGCGCGTGGTGCCGGCGCGCTACAGGCAAACGCTGCACCACCAAAGGAAGCGGATGCTGGCAGTGGTGACAATGTCCAGCTGCGAAGCACCCGTTACGAGGCGTACGCAGCGGGAACGGTGCTCGAGTTGCAGCGCGCGCGCGAACAATGTATCTTTCCTGGTACAGCGGAACAGAAACGAAAAGAGCTTGCATTTTCTTGGATTAGATTTTCTCCGGTGCAAAGCTGCCAATCGCGCCACCAACTAGGAAGGTTCGCGTAAGCGTGCGTATCCAGTCAAAAACCTCTGTTGTGTAGCTGCACGAGTGATCGTCCGTCAATTGCACAGATTCTTACCTAAGCCTCCTGTAGAATTTCAAGCTTTGAGTGGAACTAGCACAAGTGGTCTATGTCCTTTTCAGAAACTAGGTAAAGCTCCCAGTTTTCCGACCAGTAACCTCGCAAGTACTTCGCGCTAAGCGCTGCGCAACGTTCCGCTCGGAGATCACGACGATCGTGGATAAACTTCGCCGCTGCACGCAAGGGCTCGGCCCAGCGGAAGTATAAGGGAATTCCCTCCGGCAGGATGATATCAGCGCATACGCACTGCCAAGGCGATGCTTCGAACACCAGAGCCATTAAGGAATTCCCTCCCGCGATATGCTTTCTTTAGTTCGACAGAACATTTCCACTGACCATGTATCCCAGCTTGCCGGATCGATATTGCCTTTCGGGAAAGCGTCCATCATGCTGAGCAATATCTGTACGTTCCATCGCTTTTACCAGTTCTCGAATGCACTGGCCGTTTCATACGTTCTCTCGTGCGTCGAGTGCCAGTCGTATGCACCCACCGTCGCGATTAAGGCGCTGGTGCGGATGCGCTACGGAAACAGAACAGCCTTGGTATACCACTGAGCGCGTCAGAAGAGGCTTGGTTCACGCAAAACGGAATCAGGGCTATTTATATTTCTGGGAGCCCCCAAGCTGTACATGCAGACCATCAGCCTGCGGTTGCGCGAAGCGGTATACTAGGAGTCCACCGCGACCAAGGTGACGCCCAAATGCAGCACACCCGCTCCTAGTCCCAGAACCATACGCGATTCGGACGAGATACTCAGGTGCGTCACATTCTCCACCACTAAGAGTCACGCGGAGCAAAAGCAGGTAGCGTCTTACGGTTTGTGGGACCCTCCACCTCTAAGGTAATCGTTAGACCATGAGCAAAAGGTTCCTCTTTTCAAGGTCTGCAACAGATGTGGAAAGGAACCGTTACCTCGTTGCTAGTAATCGGCCACACTCCGTTCTTTTTTTGTATTGTGTGGCCCGTACGCGAACCACGATATGTGGCCGTCACAACACGCAACCTGTCTCGCCGGTGAAGAGAAATGCGATAATGGCTACTTTTTGACCTGCGGCTGTATCGGGGCCAGTTGTGTTTGCGATCAAATGGTAGCAAAGTGTCGGTATTACTTCAATCGTGTTTCAATATTCAAGTTAAAGTATTTTACTGCTTTGCCGCCGTTTAAACTAGAAGCGTCCATAATGTTTTTTATAAAATAGGAAACTTATGGAACTGGAGGTAGAAGGTTTTTGGATGACCGGTATTGCGGGCTGCCGGAAGAGAACAAAGGACTGTGCCGAGTGTAGAGGAATAGCATAACGCAAAGAAGCAAAAAAGGGAGGCCCTACGTCAAATGCTGCAAGAAAGACGACAGAGCGATGAAATGGTGATGAAATCGTGTCTTCTTGGGCATGGTAAGGATCCGTACAAGGAAAAGTTGCGAGAGGCCTTCAGAAACGATGGCGATTCGTGCTCAAGCTATGTTTGTAACGCGTCTTTTGGGACTGGTGCATTTGGAGAGGGAGAAATTTTCAACACGACCTTTGTCAGCCAGTTGATGTTTGGCACCTGGGAAACTTCGTGGAGAAATGGGACAGTCCATGCTCTCCGAAAAATTACGCAAACTCGCGCTTTTACGGTGCCAAATACAAGGGTGGCGCAGATACATACGAATACAGGGCAATGAGGTGCCTCACTAATGTGAGGAAAAATAAGATCGTATACCTCGATTGTTTCATGGTACGCGCCGTCCTTGCGCTGTATCCGGGCCTGTTTCGTGAAGGGATATGCGCAATCATCGATGGTATGAAAAACGATCGCCAGCATGAACAGGAGATCGAATTCATCGACAAGAGTACATCATGCTGTAGAAAAAATAGGGCTTCTGTTATCCGCGCGACTATTCAAAAGCACCCTTCGGTCTTGGGGCTTGTCAACCCAAGAGGAGAATTTTCAGATATGAGAAAAAACGAAGAGAGATGTTATCCCCTTATTCTCCCCTACTTCATGTTTTTGGACCAAGAACTCGAACGCAAGGCCGAAATTGAGCTGAGTATGGAAAAAATGAAGAGTTGGAGAGATGATATTCAATCGCGTCTCCGGTTGCGCTTCATTGGTGTTCGGTTATGCGGGTTCAAGTCACATTTGGTGAATATCTACTCCATCGTCCTTTACAACTTCATGAAGGAGATCTGTCCAGAGCTCGATGTAAGCAACAAAGAGATCATCAGCGATGACCGGGACACCTACTGGCAGAATATCTTCGATTCCAAGCGTCCCAAACCGGGCAAAAAATGTATTCACTGGGACAATCGATAACGATGGAGTATACATATGTGTACACTATCAGCGGATGAAGGCAGGTCGTCCTATCCCGTCTTCATTATCTCTCTTGCCGAAGCACGAAAACAAGAAGACGGGCCATGGGACGTATAATCCCAACGAAAACAACTTTGTCTTCGGCCTTAGTCCCTGGAACACGAATATCATAACCATCGCTGTACCCAAGCGTCGGGAAGATGGCACTGAATGAAACTTACGTAGGTAAAACCTGCGTCATTTGAGGTTCTCGAGAGCGAGATACAATCGAGAATCGGGAATCATGAATGCAAGGAAGAAAATCGGGAATTGGAATTCAGGAATGAAGGATCAAATGGAAGCTTTGAGCGAGGTGACGATCCGTGGAGCGGACTTTGAAGCTTTCCGGAAATTCATGGAAGTTCGTGTTGTCCATTGGGATGCGCTGTGGGAGGAGTATACCAAGCCCCGGTGGGCTCGTCTGCGAATGAACTTGTACTGTGGGAAGCAGCGTGCATTCGCGAATTTTTTCAATGAGTTGAGCGCCTTGAAGGAGGATGAAAGTCAGAGGCTCGTAGTAGCGTACGGACAGGGGCGCTTGAAGACCCAAAAAGGGACTACGCCAGCTCCAACGACAAGAACGTACAAGGAGTGCGCAAGGCGTTTTGTTACAATACCCGTAGATGACTTCCGAACGTCCCATACACACCATGAACTGGGGTGCGCACTTCAGATTGTGGAGATGGAATAGCGCCAGCGGAGCCCCGAGGATATACAAAAGTACGGACCGCTGACGGAGGAGCAAATGAAAAAGATGGCGAAAGTTCGTGGACTACTTGCATTAGTAAGTACAACGAATGATGGCAAGAAACGTATGGATTTCGTGAACCGAGACTTTAACGCCGCAATCATTATACGGAGATGTGCGGTGATGGAGAAAAGACCTCCACAGTTGACACGCTAGAATTTTGTTGGACAACCTCTCAAAGTGGAACTATATGAAAAAAAAAGTTGAAGTCAGTAGTAGGCGGCCGGTCGAGAGAGACGGGGAGGCGTCTGCACGTCAGTTGGAGACGTCATGTCTAGGACGCGTTCACCGCTACCACTGTACACCGCTGCGAAGGTCGCACCGAAGTTGGATACAAAGCGATGAAGCAAGACCATTGACAGATCTTTCCCCAGCATAATCTGAATACTCAGGCAGCACCAGCTCAAAAGTTTGTAATGGATTTACGCGTACCACAGCGATCTTTCCAGTACGCGGCAGGCTATTCGAAGCGCGCAATCAAGTCGTATTGTAAAAGCGTCGCGAAGCAAAACATGCTTTAAACCGTCCTTCCTATAAAACTGCATCAAACGTTATACGCTTTCCCCGTTCGGCTTCGTCACCCCCCTCCCCCCTTCAGGCAGTCGCTCGAGCCCGATACTCCGCACACGCTTCGCAGTAAAAAGCTGGACACGAGCAAGCACCTCCGACAAAACCTTCACGCGCTCAAAACGTACTCGGCGAGAATATTGCCATTCTCCTGGTCTGGTAATGGTCCCAGCTGGAAACCGAGTTTCTCACAAATGCGCTGCATAGCCCGATTCTCCGGTGCGATCTCGCTCCATATTCGAGTCAAGCCCTCGCGACGCGCAATATCCATGAGTCGGCGGAGCATCTCTGTCCCGAGGCCGTGCCCACGGTCCGTGTCCAAGACGTTAATCGCAAAATGACCGGGGTCCGGCTCCGGCTCCAAACGCAGCTGGGCTAAAGCGTGGATTGCAGCGCTCCCTTCGGCATCACGGGCCTCGGCGATGATCACCATTTCCGAGTTAAAGTCGCAAAAGGCTATGCGAAGCAAACGATTGCGCAGCCATCGATCCCGTAGGTTCACGTCACGAGTGGGCGCTGCGGCAACGACTTGTGGCACTAAATAACCAGTGCCTGTTGTTGACAGAGCGTCCCAGAACTCTAAAAGCTTTGGTGTATCCGAGGGATGGATGGGCCGAATCACCACCGGGAGGTTCCCCATACTGTCGCCGCTCCAGGGGCTGACATACTCCGAGGGGTACGGGCGGATGGCCGGCTGCGGTACAGTATCCAGTGACACGTGCGGGTCATGCAAGACGACACGGGCATCAATTGCCACAATACCGCGTGGAGTCACAAACAGCGGATTGATATCACACTCTTTGATAAGGCGTTGTTCGCACACCATTCGAGAGAAGCGAGATACCACTGTTTGCAGCTGCTCAAGATCAGCCGGGTCATGGCCCCGCACGCCCTTCAGTGCATTGTAAATGCGAGTTCGTTCCATCATTTGACGCGCGAGCGCAGAGTTCAGCGGCGGTATGCCGAGACTGACGTCCCTGTAGACTTCCACAAGGGTTCCACCGGTGCCAAACGCCACAATAGGTCCTGCTTGCGGGTCGAGTGTACTCCCCAACAAGACCTCGTATCCTCCGGGGCGAAGATCGATCATTCGTTCCAGAATAACGCCCTGGAAGTGTTCTGCGCCGCGGAGCTTGGTGACGCTCTCGCGAATCGAATGGAAGGCTTCGACAACTTGATCCGGTGTGTGGAGATTCACCTTCACGCCACCAACGTCGGTCTTGTGTGTGATCGTGTGGCTCAACAGCTTGGCTACGACCGGAAAACCAATACGTTTCGCGATCTCAACGGCTTCATCCTCCGAATGCGCTAGCTTCGCCTCCAAAACTGGAATTTCGTACATGCTGAGAAGTCTCTTGCTCTCGTACTCGTTCAGCACGATTCGCCCTGCTTGGCGTGCTTGCTCGAGCATTTCTTCTGCAGAACGCTTAATCTGGCGCATCCCTGCAACACGGGTTGAGGGGCCCTCTGGTACCTCGTAGAGGCTCTCGAGAATCGAATTGTAACGATGAAGATAGTTCCAAATGCGAACAGCCACGTCCGCGAACGCGAAGTTGGGGATCTCGTTGCGTTTCAGAATTTCCTGGCCCGCTAAAACATCAATGCCCCCCATCCAGCTCGCAAGCACTGGTTTGTCCTCGGCACGCGCTGTGGCTGCCGCGCGTACCAGAATATCTGCGGTTGCAGTAGCATCGGTCATGACCTGCGGCGTCAGAATCACAAGCGTGCCGTCCGTGTTCACATCCTTGGAGCAGATCTCAAGCGCCTTCGCATACGTTTCTGGTGTCGCATCTCCAATGATATCAACCGGGTTCGCATGCGACCAGGCTGCCGGGAGCACCTTGTCCAGTGCATCCATGGTTTCTGATGAGAGCTCGGTGAGCGCACCACCACCCGAAACCAACTCATCTGCCGCTAGGATCCCCGGCCCTCCCGCATTCGTTATGATCGTAAGATTTTTTCCGCGAGGTCGAGGTTGCTGCGCCAGCACTCTTGCAGTGAGGAAGAGATCATCGATTCGATCCACGCGCAGCACTCCGGCACGGCGCAAGACCTCCCCAATCACTTCGTCCGACCCAGTAAGGTTGCCGGTGTGTGACGCTGCTGCCGCAGCCGCAGCGGGCGTGCGTCCAGCTTTAATCACCACAATTGGCTTCGTGGTTGCAACCTCTCGAGCAGCCGAGATGAAGGCGCGAACATTCCCAATCGATTCAACGTAGGCAACAATCGACCTCGAATGCGTATCCTCACCGATATACCGAATCATATCCGCCCAGTCGACGTCGCACATCGTTCCTAACGATGCAACTTTGCTGAAACCAAATCGTTCCTTCAGTGCCCAGTCGAGAAGCGAGCAGACCAAAGCTCCGCTCTGACTCAGCAGAGCCACATCGCCTTTAACGTACTCTGCCCGTGCACCAAACGACGCATTCATCCCTGTCGAGATATTGAGGATACCCAAACAGTTTGGTCCGATGATACGCGTGCCTCCACGCCGAGCCTCTGCGAGTGTCTCATCGAGAAGCTTTCGACCCTCGCCACCAACCTGCGCCTCGGCGAAACCCGCCGAAATAATCACACAGCCTGGAACGCGGTTGTCAGCGAGTTCGCGCATAATCGACGGCACTGTTCTCGCGGGTGTCGTGATAACAGCGAGATCTATTGGCTCCGGAATTGACGACACATTCGGATATGCGCGTATACCCAAAATGTGGCTTCGTTTGGGATTCACAGGGTACACGGCACCGCCGAAAGGCGAGAGCAGGTTCTGGAAAATATTGCGACCGACGGAGCCGGGCTTTTCCGTCGCACCAATCACTGCCACAGCTCGTGGTTTGAAAATTGCGTCCAGCTGCTCTCGGACGCGAGTCCGACGCGTCACGATGTGCACAGACGGATCGAAGCGCGGCACGCTCGCGCTGCGTTCGCTCGCAGCAGTGCCCGTTTCTCCAGCGCATGACAAGGACAGTCTCTGCACCGAAACCGCCGTCGGTACCCCCATTTTCCGTGACCCCACACTATCGGCAGGTGAGATGAGCTGCGTGATCAAACGTTTGCCTCCTAGGAGGTAACCCCCGGCAGCATCACAAGCAGTAACCTGCGCGTACCACGCCCGCAAGCCCAAAACTTGCCCCTTCTGCCAAACAGTCGCTAAAGTCGCTCTTCCAAGCTCTCTACTGCAATTCAACATATTTGAGTTAGTTGTGGATTGCCATGGCCAAGCAGCACAAAGCAGCTATCCCACGAAACTCCTCTGACGCTGGCGCTGCCGCTACCACAAGTTCCAGAGCCGATACCGCCTCGTTTCCGCAATATAATTGCCGTGAGCGCTTCTATGCGGTGCGTCGCTCTGGTGTCCGATTTGTTTTCGAAACCAAAACGTTTACATGGTCCATACATTCCAGATTTTGGGATGTATGGATAATGGCTATTGAGAAAGCGTCCATCATGATGCGCTTATCTTCAAGTTCCATCACCTGTACGCAGATGTAGTGGTCGCTTTGTACGTTCTATCGTGAGCCGCGTGTCTATCGTAAGTACCCAGCATACCGCCTATCTTACTGGAGCCGATGCATCGCGGCGACAGGACGTTTTTGCCATACCATTGAGAGCGTGGGCTCTAGGGGTGGTGCACTCGACACGGGGTCGCGATTCATAAGCACTCTGGGAACCAGCAAGTTGCGCAGACAGGCGTACTGCCTGCGGCAGCGGGAAGCGATTTACAAGGAGTCCAGCGTGACCAGTGTGACGCCCAGACGCAGCCTATCTGCCCGTTCTACAAGAATAAACTACGTTGGGGACGAGCAGCTCAGGTCGCGTCACGCCACTCGCCACTGCAGAGTTGCACGGAGCGCAAGCCCGGCAGACACCCTGATCCCAAGACCCTCTGCCTTGAAGGTAAACTTTCGATAGATGGAAACCTTTTCTCTGTTCAGCGTTTATCGTAGAGGGCAAAGAAATTGTTATCACGGTGCTAGTTAGTAGCTGGTCTCTGTTTATCGTGGTATATAGTGCGGTCGGTCAGCGCACCTCGTGATCTGGCAGTCACGAGCACGACGCGCATGTTACCGTTGAGAAGAGCGACGCTATCATGATCACTCGTTGACTTGTTGTTCTAACGGCCAAGTTGTATATGCGTAAAAGTCAGAGCAAACTATAGTCTTTCAATTCAGTCGTGTTTAAACCCTCAAGTAAGTTAATTCAATTGATTTTTCGCGGTTTACAGCAAAACCCTTCCAAGTGCGTTCGTCTTCAAAAATAAAGAGAAGATAAGTTATGGAAAAGGAAATGGAGGATCCTGAAGCGCCAGTAACGCTGGCTGGCTGAAAGAAACGAAAAACAGAGCCAAGCAAAGAGGAACGAGACAAGGCGGAGAAGCCATGGCAGGAGGCCCTACGTCACAGGTTGCAAGAAAGACGATCATACGACGTTATGGTGGTGAAATCCTGTCTTCTCGGCCATATCAAGGATCCCTGCCAGCAAAAGTTGCGAGAAGCGATGAGAAACCGTGTCGAGTCTTACCCCATGAGTGTTCACATCGCTTCTTTAGCACTGATGCATTTGGTGAGGAAGATGTATCGCGATATGAAGGACGTCAAAATAGTCGGCGTTCTGGGAGAGTTTTTCAACAAGTCCTTTATTCGTCACTTGATGTTCGGCACTGGGGAAACGTCGAGGAGAAACGATCGAGCGCATGCCCTCCACGAAAAATACCCCAACTACCGCCTCAACGGTACTCGCTAGAAGTATAACACGGATATTTGCGCATAGGGGGCGATCAAGTGCGTCAAGAACCTGAACGAACATTTGACTTTGAACCTCGAACGTTTCATGATAAGCGCCGTGATTGCACTCTGCCCGGGCCTATCTCGCAAAGGGATATGGGCCATCATCAATGGCATCAAGAACGATCGCTTCCATGAACGGGAGATCGAATTCTTCGACAAGAGGACATTACGCAGGAGAAAGAATGAAGCTTCTGTGATCTGTGCCGCTGTTCAAGAGCGCCGTGCAGTCTTGGGGCTGGCGAATACAGCGGAAAAGGTATCAGCTACGAAAAAAGATAAGAAAAATGTTATCCGTTCTTCCTGCGCTATTTTGTGTTTTTGGACCGGGAACTCGAACGCAAGGCCGAAAGACAGCTGAGTGGGGAAAATGAAGCGTTGTTGGAACGGATAGCTGCCCGGATGGGGAAGTGCTTCAACGTCGTTCCGAGGTGCGAGATCAAGTCGCATTTTATGCCAATCGACTCCAGAGTCCTGTACAGCATAATGAGAGAAACCTGTCCGGAGTTCAATGTAAGGATGACAGAGTTCACCGGCGAGAACCGGGAGACGTGCTGGAAGAATATCTTTGATTTCAAACGTCTCAAAGTGAGCAAGCAAAATGTATTCACTGGGATGAGCGAAACTGATGGAGTAGCCATGTGTGTACACTATCGGCGTTTGAAGACAGATCGGCCATTTCCGACCTCGGCTTCGCCCGTGGCGAAGCAAGAAGATGAGAAGGAGGCGGGTCTTTCGGAACAGAAAGTGCATGAGAGCGACTCTGTCGTTGACGCGGACCCTGGGAATACGAATGTCATCACCATTGCGGTACCCAAGCGTGTGGAAGATGGTGCTGATGGTAAATTACGTCAGAAAGCCATGCGTCTGTTGAGGTTCTCAAGAGCAAGATTCTATCGAGAAGTCGGTATAATGAATGCGAGGAAGAAAATTGCTGCATGGAATGCAGGAATGATGGATCACCTGGAAGCTATGGGCGAGGTGACGAGCCGCAGAGCGGACTTTCAAGCTTTTCGGAAATTCATGGAAGTTCGCATTGCTCATTGGGATGCGCTGTGGAATGAATATACCAAGCTCCAGTGGACCCGTTTTGTGTATGAATTTGTATTGTGGGAAGCAGCGGGCATTTGCCAACTTTTCCAATCATTTGAGCGACTTGAAGGAGGATGAAAGTCAAAGGCTGGTTGTGGCTTATGGGGCAGGGCGTTCGGCGTCGAAAAATGGGACCACGCCAGCTCCAACGACGAGGGCGTACAAGGAGTTTGCACGGCATTTTGTTATGATACCTGTAGATGAGTTTCGAACGTCGTATACACACCATGAACTGGGTAGTACACTTCAGAGAGTGGAGATGGAAAAGTGTCAGCGGAGTGCTGAGGAAATAGCAAAGTACGGACCGCTGACGGAAGAGCAAATGGAAAGGAGGGCAAAAGTGTGAGGGCTACTTAAACTAGTGAGTACAATCAATGGCAAGAAACGGATGGAAGTCGTGAACCGAGATTTTAATGCCGCCATTAAATATATGGAGATGTGCGGTGCTGGAGAATAGACCTCCAGAGACGTCAAGAACGAACTTTGTTGGACAACCTCTCAAAGTGGAACTATATGAGAAGAATATGTAAGATGTAGTCGGTGGCCGGCCCAGAAAGACAGGGAGGCGTCTGCACATCAGTTGCAGACTTCTTGGCCAGGGCGAGTTTCTCGCCACTACTGTACACTGACGTCGGTCGACGTAGAACGGCGTTGTTGGTGTGTGTGGCCGGTGTCACTTTCGACTTGAGCAGCGAGTCTTGAAAAACGGCTCAACTAGTGCAGCTAGTGGCTGCATCATGCAAGTTCGGTTGCGATTTCTGGTACCACGGCCAGTCGCCAGCTGCGAAGGTGGGGACGTAAGCGTGCTACTCCAGCGGAGTGAGCGTGCTTCACCAGACGAGCAGCCGCAGACTTGTGTGCGAGCAGCTGACGCCTCAGAGGGTGCGCTCACAGCTGAGACGCTCTGGGGCTACCCGCACCATGGGCGGCTTTCCTACTGCTATGGTTACCAGGATCGCCAGAGTTGCCGCCTTGAGCGAACTGTACCCGTGCGGTGGCTGGTTGCCGTGCTCGGAGATAACACTGAGCCCCACGCAGCTCCGCAAGTACCTGTATACAGTTTCGACGATACGATCGTACGTGTTCGCTTCGCTTTGAAGGTTCATACAGCTTTTGGACGCTTCGTAGTGGTAAAGTGCTGCGAGAGTGTCTGCGTCTTGCAGTGGTCCGCAACCGATATCTGGCGTGGCGAAATGACTATTGACAGCTCAGAGGTACTGTGGGGCGACGATCTTGCTTATCAATGGGCGGACCTTCCCGAGGCCGAAGCGATGACGGTCACCGCGGCGGACGCGTGCTGGAGCCGGAGCACCATGCAGCTCCTGAAACTTGAATCCAACACCGCCGTTCGAGAGCGCCCTGAGGAGCCCTGCAGGAGCGCACCAGACGATGCCATACCAGAGCCGCCAATCAGTCTCTCTCTGACTCCAGGTGTGCCCGTGACGCCGTGGCCTCAATATGTTAAAAATGTTGGCGACCTGCGCATCGAACGTCTCTACACTTCCTGGTTGCAACTGAGGATCGCCCCAGCAAACAATTCAAATGGCGAAGGCGACGCTTCACTTGATAGCGAACTCCATGGTCTGGTGAGCGAAGAGGAATGGAGGGCTTTGAGTCGTTTTGGACAGCGCCTCTCGCCTACTTCAGCATGGAGCCAGGAGCCGATGATGACGATTCCACGCGAAAAAATCGATGAAAATACCCGTTTAATGGACGAACCGTCCTTCAGTATCGGGCAGCCTCCGAAAGCATCGAAAAAGAACCAAGCCGCAGAATCGCCTTCGGGGCCACAACCGCATCAGCAACAACGCCCGCGTCGATGGCGTCTCCTGCTTTTCTGTCTGCTCTGGTCGTGGGCGGCGGTGGGAGCGTTATACGCTTACAGGCAGAACTTTGCTCCAACTGAAAGGTTCGCTGGAAAGCGCCACTCGCTAAAGCGGCAATGATACCGCACCCGCGTGCGAAACGGCAGGCTCGCACGTGACCGGCAGCCTCCGCAACGAGCGCTCACGGGGCTTTCTCAGGTTGGCACACTACCCTCCCCCAGTACCGAAGCATAGGATCTGGTGCGCCTGGATCTTATGGAACGAATCGCAAACGATTAGCGGGATACCTGCTAATGCGTCTGCAGACTGAACAGCCCCAGCGACGCTGAGCTCAGACGTGGCGTGGATACAGGCAGCTGGCCACCACCGGAACTTCAGGTTTACTGTTTGATCATGTAACATCGATGAACCTAACGAGAATGCCCTGAATGTGCGTTTGCTGTCGTCAGCCTGGAGAACGAGCTTCAATCTGATCGAGACCCTCTGCGTACCGCCAACCGTATACCGGAAACAGGTTCATGGCGAGCCATTTGCGATGCAGTCGATCGCCTCGCAGGCGGTGACGCCTCTGAGGCGATCTTTCCCTGTCGCCTCTGCAGTAACGCGCGAGGGCGAAGATCGCCGTATTGCATACAAGTTAATGGCCATAGCATCATGTTTTGGGTGCACCCCAGGATCACAAGTGGGATTCAATGTTTTTAAACTGCGGTTTTCTGCTCGTCAATGACCCTGAGCGCATCTGTCAACAATGCGCTCTCTAATCTCGCAGCTAGATGGAGTGTTGATGCGCTCGAAGCGGCTACGATCCCCTGCATCTGGCCTGCTGCGGTTCCTCCGGATGTGCATTAGGCCAGTTGCCTCCAGTACCGCAGGTCATGCGATCGCTTCTCAGACGACTACCCGCAGCTTCGTATGCACCTGCTGAGCGCGCAGCACGCGCTGCTCCGACACTGTGAACGTATTGTGCAGGTGCGCGTCAAAGCGGCATTGCGGGCGAATACCACACCAAATACGCTGTTGATCGCTGTCAGTCTTCTAGCCGATGACGACCAAAGAAGTTCCGCTTCCTTTTCGGAACACTCAGGCGGGGGCGATATGTTTCCAGAAGCAGCAGGAAGGCTTCAGCACAAGATTGAATATTCGTATGCAATGCCTGCTCAGTTCTCAACCTTTGACCCGAAAGTCTGCTTTACGAGATTGATAAGTCTATGAGCATCGTTCGTAGTAAGTGAACTTCAGGGCCTCGACACCAAAAGAAACAAATTTCTACATGTGGCGATCACACACAAAAGTACGTTCAAGTTTAAAGGTGCAGTGGCCCAGTCACTCCGTCATACAGACAAAATACCTGCACAGAAAGAACGCTGTCTAGCAGAGATCAAACGTACAGAAATACCTGCTCTAGGCCAGAGTTGCTGTAACCTGCTCACTTATAAATACAGACACAACATCTTCACAAGAAAAGATTCACCCGAGTCAAGCGCCACAGCATAGACTGCAGCTACAAAACCCCAGATTTACAAGAGCACCAGCAGCGTTCGCCAGCGGCGCCAGCGGCATTCGTCGACAACCGTTTTGTCTTTCAACTGGATTTGAGCTTTCTCCGACGCAGTGCCATGATTTCCGGACGATTGTTGTAAACTTTATGGGCGTCGCTCTTTCTCTGGAGGATACTCATACTGAAACCTCTAGATTGTCCCGAACATCTGGCAAAGAGAAGGAGCAGCATGTGTCTATGGCGCGAACACTGACGACCGAGCTGGGCGCTGCCGCTGAGGACGCCAACAACACTGAGGAGGTCCATTTCACCGACCCCAAAAACAACAGCTCGTTGTCTAATGATGCGGGAAGCTATCTAGCTACCGTTGAGGCAGCAGAAAGCTTACAGAAAGCGGCCGTTGCGCCTGCAGTTGCTGGTTCTCTTTTGGTGTCCAGCGCTTGCGCAGCGCCTGCCTCGGACACACCCGAAAAGCAGGGAACAATGGAACAGGGCGGCAGCGACCGCAGTGGTAGCGGTAGCGCTGGCACAACACTCGACGACGCAACAGACGACTCGGACGCACGCAAACGTGCGGAAAGCAGAACTGAAGTGCGAATGTCGCTTGGTAGACGACTTCGACGACCGCCACCGCTTCAGGTCACTGTTGCAGCTACCGAAGAGAACGCCGAACCAACAAAGTCAAGGCTAGTCTTGTTGACGAACGCCGAAAATAACTCTGTACACTCCGGAACGACCAATAGCACGTATTCACAGCAATCGGGTACCCTGGAAGTAGCGCCCCTGAGCGTCTCGACAAGCGCTACCTCGCGCGTCATGCGCGCCGAGCACGCTATGGGTACCGCGCATAGCTCATCCATTGAACCGCAATCATCTTCGAGTGCTAGCAGTGGGCAGCAACTTTCTGTGAACGGATTCGCCTCGGTGCCTTTTTCCGAATCCAGGCCGGCCACCATTGTAGGTGCTGCAGGCCTCGGGGACGGCAGTTTCGAGCATGGCGCCTATGCCGCTGTGCATGCCGATGCGCGAAGTACACACCGCCGACGCGACGTGAGACGCGGATCCCATACGGTGCTGCCGCCACCGTTGCCGCCGCTCGTTGTGGAACCCGCCGTGCACCTGTACATTGATGCGCTGCCGGCGATGCCGCCCAAGTCGCCGCTTCCGGGGTCTGCACGGGGCGCGCTCCAACCGGTTGGCCATGCGTCAGCAACTGGATCATGCCATTCAGCCGGTGTCATTGGCACCTACAACCTACTGCATCCATTCACCAGGCGCGGCAATTTCCAAATCCGCCACGGCGAGGTCATCTACAAGGGTCATCGCTCTTATCATTTGATGATGCAGATCAAAGCTGGAATACGCTACACGGTGGAGCGACAGAACGCGTTGGCGCCGCGGAACCTCTGCATGGCTGATTTTCGGACCAGCAACACGATCCGCTTTCCGGCAGTGGGCTCATCAGACACGCCCCCCATCGAGAAGTGCTTCACGTTCAAAGACTATGCCCCGATGGTATTCCGCCAATTGAGGCAGCGTTATGGGATTAGTCCTACATCGTATCTGCGCTCGCTGTGCGGCGAGGAGGCCCTCAGGGAGGCGACCACTGCCGGAAAGAGCGGCTCGCTCTTCTACTACAGCAGCGATGACCGTTTCATTCTGAAGACACTGTCCAAGCAGGAAGCCAGTGTCCTGCTCAGCATTCTTCCCCAGTACTACTTTCACATGATGAAGAATCCGGAATCTCTCATCACGCGCTTTTTCGGCCTGCATCGTGTAACGACCCACCGTCTTGGATTGCGGCGGCGTCGCATCCGTATGGTCGTCATGAGCAATTTCCTGCCAACCCGAACACCAATTCATTTGCGCTATGATCTCAAAGGCAGTACGCATGGCAGGTTTTCACGGACTCCGGCGTCGCATGTTCTCTCAAACGACGACGAGCAGCAGACGGCCCCGCAGCCGCGGTTTCGACCAAGCCTTCTCTGCAGAGCGTCCCAGGAGTTGGATCCAAGACAACCCCGAAAGGACCTAGACCTGTTTCGAGACGGTGTGGGTCCTATCGCTATTGACCGACGACTGAGACGCAGAATGCTCAACCAAATCGATATGGATTGCCTGTTCCTGGAAAGCGTTCATATCATGGATTACTCGTTTCTGCTCGGCTTGCAGTACGTGGACACATCGGCAAACTTGCCGGTTTCAGCAGAATCATGGCGCCGTCTGCGCGAACGGGACGCCCGACATGCAAACAGTTGGGTCGGTTTGCTGGAGAACGGGGAGGAGGCGCGGCTCTTTTTCGGTATTATCGACGTCCTCGATCGATATAATGCAGAAAAGAAACTCGAACATTTCGGGAAAGCGCACCTACTCTGTCTTCACGATAGCATTAGTGTTATCGAACCGAGCTCGTATGCGCGGCGATTTCGCCGCTTTCTCGAAAAAGTATTCGTGCCAGTGCCGCGTTCACCATACGCGGCCGTGCAGGATGACGCGAGCACGGGGCTGCGATAGCGCCGGTTGCCGAGTCGCGGAGTTTGTCACCGTATGCTAGCGACTGGAGGATTGCTCGCTCGCCAGCACAGTGTCCATGAAGAGATTGGTGCATGCGATTCATATCATGGAACACAGACATTCAGAGAAGAGCATAGTGTAGGCGATCAGGAAATCTGTTGCTGTATGTTCACGTGTTTATGCGGTTACCCGATGCATTGCTGTGCGATGTGTACGTTTCGAGCACGGCGCATCGAGCGGGACTGCACATCTCATAGAAGACGAGTGTACCGGGCCATTCGGTGCTGCCGCGCTACGCCTCTGGCGCCCTAATCGAGACGTTCGTCAAGGCATCCGAACAATGCCGGTATGCCCGAACAGCCCTCGTGATGTGCGCTTGACATGCGCATGGGGTATTCCCGGAAAAAGCACGATGGCCAGTGGGAATGCGAGGCCGATTTGCGCACTGGACATAGGTACGTTACCTATCCAGATCCGTTTCCGACGGAATAGCGGCCAAAATGCGCACGGTCAAGTGACGATGCCTCATGATAGCGACAGGTTACCTCTGCGAGCAGTGAGTCACTACAGCCTCGCGAGACGCGTCCGAAGAAGCGCTGTTTAGCGCCATTCTTGGATGCGAAACGGTGTGGAACGCTTCACCCGACGACACCATGCGTGTGTCGCTGATACCCATCACATGCGTGTCGTAGACGCGTCATGCGTGTCCATTGACGCAAATGACGTGCACAGCGAAGACGCACCAGGCGTGTCTGGGAGAGAACGACGCAACGCTCCGAGTGCCTCGTCTAACCGGCTGCGATGGCAATCGTCTCTTGTGTAAACTGTGCCTCCGGCGCTGATATTGGTACGATAATGGATGAAGAACGCCAGGGTCTCGGCATCTGTCGCACGGCAGCGCTCCATGGATGCCGATTAAAGGCAGAATACGCGGACTTTGTCCACTGTGGAGAGTGGTCTAGAAAACGGAGGTTTCCGCGCAGCTCGAGCAGACTCCATTAGGCCATATCTAATGGCAATGCGGAATACACGAAGATGCTCAACACCAGGTCTCTTGTTTAGAATCCAAGCAAATGTACACCGGGATTGCATTTGTCCGCCCAATGGTATTTGCGCACTGTGCAGATGAAAGCGAGAGAGTCTCATCGGAATAAGCGCATGACCAGCATGTTCTGCTTCGAGGTATAGTCCACATTAACGCGGCCCGCCGGGCATTGGAAACCGCAAGGCAAAGGCCCGCACTTGGTCGCGCAGCGTTGCGAGCTCAGGACGACCTTCAAGGGCACGCTCGAAGTCTGCAAGCTTCTTTCCGGAATCCTTTTGTATTTTGAGACAAAGTTGAACGGCCTGGTGGAGAAACTCAGCCACCTGCTCAAAGTCCTTTTCCCTGAAACCACGGCTAGTGAGCGCAGGCGTGCCTAGACGCACGCCGCCAGGAGAGAGTGCGTTCGTATCACCAGGAACCGCGTTCATATTCAGGGTTATGTTGATTTGATCGCAGAGCTTCTGAACTTTGTTACCCGTGAGGCCCTCTGGCCTCAGGTCCCAAAGCACTAGGTGGTTATCCGTACCACCGGTGACGATTGTATAGCCCCGGGCCTGCAATGCCCCGGCGAGTGCTTTCGCATTTGCGCGAACCTGCTGCTGATAGGCGCGAAACTCAGGCGTCATCGCTTCTTTCAAAGCAACACCAAGCGCTGCCATTGTTGCATTGTGAGGGCCTCCCTGACACCCCGGGAAGACCGCCTCATTTATATCCGCTTCGTACTGACGGCGACAGAAAATCATGCCCTGTCTTGGCCCGCGCAGCGACTTGTGCGTAGTTGTCGTTACAACATCGCAGAACGGAAACGGCGAAGTGAGCTCCCCTGCAGCGACGAGACCCGAGTAGTGCGCCATGTCGCACATGAGCATCGCGCCGGCCTTGTCGGCGATCTCGCGCATCCGGGCATAGTCCCAGTCGCGTGCGTACGCCGACGCCCCACAGATAATGAGTCGAGGGCGGTACAGCAGTGCCAGCTCTTCTAGACGATCGTAGTCAACATAACCTGTCTGAGGATGGACCTGGTACGGAAGGGACTCGAAGTATATCGAGGTTGCGGAGATCCGCTTTCCTTTCGCAGTGTAAAAGCCGTGCGTCAAGTGCCCACCCGAGGGTAACCCCAGGCCCATGATTCGATCATGCGGCTTTAGTAACGCGGTGTACACTGCAAAGTTGGCCGGAGACCCAGAGTACGGTTGGACATTAACCGCCCACTCTTGTGGGTCGAGCCCAAAGAGGCTCAGCGCACGTTGCTGCACCAGGCGCTCCAATTCATCAACAACCTCCGTGCCACCGTAGTATCGCTTTCCAGGATACCCTTCCGAGTATTTATTTGTGAAACATGATCCAAGTGCTTCCATAACGGCCCTTGAGGTAAAGTTCTCGGAGGCTATCAGTTCCAAACCGCCGGCCTGACGTTGTTTCTCGGCCCGGATGAGCGTCACAACCTCGGGATCTACTTCTTCCAGAGGACGGTTCCCAATGAACCCCTCAAACTCCGGTCGATAGTGACTGTCATCATAGCACTCTCTATACACAGAGTTAACCATGTTGATAGCGCAAAAGTGAACAACTGTGGCTTGCGAAAACTGTGCTTCACACCGAATCGTAAGCACTAGTGTCGTGGATACGATTCTGGATTGGCACGGCCCACGGCGCGTACCGGCATCGGCTGCGGGGCCGGTGCCGAGGGCAGGCCCCGAGGCCGTGCGCCAGCTCCCCGCGGCGACGATCAGAGCAAGTGGCCAGTAGTGTCCAGTTATGGAAATAATTAACGCACGTTCGCAAGCACGCGGATGCGTTGCATACCTACACCCATATCAGACGAAACGGGAAGGCGTACAAACAGATGACTCGAGCGTCCGTTCAAAAGTTCGGGTCTATTGCCAATGCCATCCAACATGGGCCTCCGCGTGCCTTTGAGCTGCCTGCTGTTTTCGCTCTCTCTTACCTTCGGATTTACATGCGCCTGTCGCTCATGAACCTCTCCCAGCTGCGATGTCAGCCGTCGACAGATGTCGACGGGGGCGTTCAAGTCCCGACTGCGCCGTTCCCGGCAGTTGTCGACGCATTTCGTGCACGAGCGGAAGTTGCAATGCACAACCCGTCTGCCGTTATTCATCCTCTCTGTACTCGGACGCAGACTGCCCGTCACCACGATGACATTTGATCGCACTCAGGTGTTTTCGCAGGTTAAGCACACGTGCCTCTCTGAACGCCGCTCTGTGGCGCGTGAACGCTTGCCTCAGTGCTCGGTAGACGCCCTTGGCGGGTGCAGGAGGCTCCACTCGATGCACTCTTCCATATCCCCGCCCAGCGCCGTACATCTGAATCACGGGCTTGTTCTGGGCGGTGCCTTTGGTATCTACGTTGTTCGCTGTATGTGCACGCGCACGGTGCTCGCTCCAATAAAGGACTTGCGGGACGCCTTCTTGCCCATATGAAACAAGTGCCAGAGGGAAGTCCGGCCAGACGAAGAATTCGCGGCGGTGCGATTCGCCCACGCGCGCGTCTTGCACAGCGCTGACGCGTTCTCCAGTGGAGGCGCTCGCTGCGATAACTAGGGTCCGAGTCCAGTACACGGTGCTGTGTAGGCACCGGAGCCGCGATGCTCTGTGAGCGTACTCCCTGAGAGGCAACATGCTGCTGCTGAATGCCGCTGGGTCGATGGCCACGAACCAAAGAGCATCTGCCTTCGGAACCAGGTCAATGATCTCAGGTGACAAGCACAGTGAGCTTTAGGCATCGTGCTGTGAGCAAGATGTCGAAAGCAGACTTTGAGCGTTTCTCGGCGTCCATAAAGCAGCGCAGACCTCTGCGCCAACGTGTTGCCTTGAAACAGAAATGCAGGATAGCTGACGCATATGTGATTTGAGCGTTCTGCACATAAGGAAAGGAGAAGTGTGCAGGCGTGAATGTAGGTATTGGATCATGGTATTGGTTTTGCTACAAACCGCTGTCCCATGATGTCGCGAGTCGCCTAGAGTCCGGTGAGCCACCGAATACCAGCGCCAGAGTGCCGAGGGAGGCATTCCAAAAATACTGCCGACGATACTGAAACGACGTCTGACTTCGTCTGCGCGTATTGCTGCACTTCAAATGCCGAGGTTGCAAGTCTAAAAAAGTATAGCAAAAATAGAAAGACAGGAACAGAGCGAGCAGATCA
>Ga0080006_1262907_pt1 | contig 20188 bp, 17 predicted proteins | sample RS3BMetagenome_FD_69209 | JGI IMG/M metagenome (GOLD analysis project Ga0080006, IMG submission 69209) | Ferric oxide microbial mat and aquatic microbial communities from Rainbow Spring, Yellowstone National Park, USA - RS3B (SPADES... ...
TCCTGTTGGCGATCATTTGTGTGCTCTCCGCATGGCTGGATTTTGCCCTGGCTGACCGGTTCTTGCACGACCGCATCGGACGCGTTCAAGAGGGTAGCGTGACGAAGTCGCGCGGTTCGGGACGGGTGCGTACGTCGCAAAGTCGAGCAGGATCGCTTCTGTTGCGTCCCTTTTCGCCAGCGATCCGGGCAATGGTGAGAAAAGACTGGACGCGCCTGCGCCGGGTACCGAGTGAGCTCCTCGGCTTTGCCTTCAGCGTTGTGTATTTTTGGGTGATTATCATGCATCCTGACCCAGGACAAAGCGGAGGACCGACGGGGATGACGTTGCCGTGGCTCGTGGTCTTGGTGATTTTTTCGAGCAATCGCCTGACGTTGTCGAGCTTTGGTATCGAAAGAGAGCAGGTGGTACTCCTGTTATCGGCGCCTGTCTCGTCGCGCGAGATTTTGCAGGCCAAATGGCTGTATACGTTTGGCCCGTCGCTGGTCTGGACGGAGTTGGTGATCGCCGTGTTTGACGTGATTGCGAAGACGCCACTGCCCGCATCGCTCTGGATGGCTCTGCTCACGGCGTGGATCGTGGCGGGCGCTACCATGCTGAGCCTCCCGTTCGCGATCAGTGGCGCGGCTTTCGTCCCGCGGCGAGCAGCGCAACGCACGATCTACGTAAAACCCGGATCCAGTCTCAGTTTGTTGGCGCTGGTTCCTTACCTGGCTCTACAAGGCGCGCTCATGGCGTTTGCCATGGCGCCGCTGCTACCTGGTGGCGGCGACTTTTTCACGACGTTTTTGGTGACCGGTCGTCTGTGGCATGTGGCCCTTGGTGTGCTCCTGTCTTTGTTGCTTGCCGCGTTGGCCGGCTCGATCGGCTGGTCGACGGGGAGCGAGGCGTGGCGTCATCGATCCCTCATGATCCTTCAATCCGGTTCCCTGGAATAGGGCCCCGTGAGCGGGGGCGGATCGGGCGCCGTCGCTTGATACAGGTGGCGAATCAAGCCTTCGTTGGAAAGGGGCGCGCACCACGCGACCAGGTCAGGGTTTGTTTTTTGCAGTGTCGCTCGGATGCCCTGCGCGAGTTGTTGCGCGAGGGCATCGGCTTTGTCTGCGGGCAGATAGGGGGCGCGCTGTACGAATTCGATCAACAGATCCCTTTGCTGGGCTGAACAACGGGTGAGTGCTCGCGACGCCTCGGGTGAAGCCCCGGGTGCGGACTCGGCAGAGAGGTCTAGCCACGGGGAGCTACGACTTCGACGACGTTGTCGACGCGTGGTGGCCTGCCGCCGTCGCGACTCCCGTTCTGCGATGACGACCGTTCCTGCGGCCAGGTCCCCTAGTCGCTGTTCCTTCTTTGTGACGAGCATGATGACGAGGCCCACCAAGTAGCCCGTTGGCAAGTAATCGACGACGCGCACAAGGTTGCGGACAAGGGAGGAGAAAAACGTGACGCGTCGCCCTTGGGTGCTGACGACCCGAATCCCCATGGCCCACTTGCCGACGCTGCGCCCCGACCACAGGCTTTCGCAAAGAACGAAGTAAAACACTGTAAAGAAAAAGGCGACGAGGAGCAGACCGCCGATCGCGAACAGGGCCGCGGTGACGCCACCACCGTGGCCTATCCCGCTGGCCAGCGCCTGCGCTGGAGTCTTCAGACTGGTCAACCCGATGATAAGAAAAAGCAGGCTATCGACGATCAGGATGACCAGCGCATCAAGCAAGGCGGCGAGTGCCCGACTTCCGATCCCCGCAATCGGCCAGTCAATCGTAGACCATTCTGGCGTGCGGATTTCGTGTCTGTGGTTCACGGGCTGTACCCTCCTCGCGATTGTTTGAAGCGAGTATACTCGCGCAGGCTCGCGCTGAATAACTCGTCAGGGGCTTCCAGTGTGACCGTGCCTCGGCGCCGCAGTCGCTCGCGCGCGTGGTGACGGTCCTCGAGGAGTGCCGCGGCCGCTGCGGTGGTTCGCCACACCGGCCAACTTTCCGCCGGGCTGCGGGCGGCGGCTTCGAGTGCCTTGTCGGTAAATGATCCCACAACGCAGGCATGTTGTCTTTGCAATAGGCTCAGTTGCCGCTCAAACAGATCCTGACGCGCGAGGTCTGCGAGGTCCGTGAACAGGATCAGGAGCGAGCGCCGTTTGTGGTAGCGAAAGAGGCGCTCCGCCAACAGGTGCATGCCTGTGTACACGGGGTCCGCCTGAAGTGTGCAGAGCGTCTCGGTGAGGGTTCGCAGCCCGGCCGTTCCGCGCAGTCCGGGGACGTGCCGTAGCAGGACGTCAGCGAAGGCGATCAGAGTGACGTCATCGCCACCGGACAGCGCGGCCGTTCCGGTCAGAATGGCCGCCTCGATGGCAAGGTCCAGCCGGGTCTTGCCTGCGTGCTGTTCGACACCCATCGCGCGGCCGCAGTCGAGCGCAAGGATGATGTGTTGTCCACGCTCCGGTTCATAGACGTTCTTTAACAACCGGGCACTGCGGGCCGACGCGAACCAGTTGATGTGGCGCGGATCGTCGCCAGTGGAAAAGTCTCTGATCTGGGCAAATTCGGACATACCGTGGCTGACGTGCCGGACGATCCGTCCGTCTTGCTGGAGGGCCTCCTGAAGGGCCACCTGTTTGTGAGCCGTCATCCGCGTGTCAGGCCACACCAGGGTCGAGGCCTCGGCGGGCACCCGATATTGACCTTGTACGAATCCGAGGGGTCCTGTCAGGCGAATGTGAATGTCCCCGAATGACACCATCCCTCGCCTGCGTGGGGTGGCCGTGTAGTGTTGCACGATTTCGACGACGGAAAGAGTCGCAGGTGGAGCCAATTTCCCGTCTTGACCGGTGTGCAGGGGAGTCGGTCCGTCATCTGCCGCCGTCAGTTCTGGGGGCAGGTCGTCTCGTGTGCGCAACTGATAACCGTTTGTGCGACTCCCTGGCAACCACCCCGAACGGACCGCCGGGACCCGGATGCTGAGCGTAATCGTGGTGGCCCGTCCCTCTTCAAGGCGTTCGACGACACGCGTCGCTTGTACGGATGCGGGGTCTGGCAAATGTCGTACGTCGTAGACCCACCCTGTGATCAGGAGGATGAGAACGAGGCCGAGCCATGAGCTGAGCATTGTCACATTGACCCCCAAAAGTGGTGTCAGCAATGCGGCGACGATCAACTTGGGGACCAAGGACTCGGCAGGCCCGTAGCGACGTACGGTGTCAGCGAGGGACCGCCACTTGGGCGAAGACCTCGTCGATGACTCTGGCAACGGTGACCCCCTCCAGTTCCGCTCCTGGCGTTAACAACAGGCGATGACCCAGCACGCGAACGGCCATCTCTTTGACGTCGTCTGGGGTAATGAACGTGCGATCGCGCAAGAAGGCGAGTGCCCGCGACGCCATCAACAGGGCCGTGCCCGCGCGGGGGCTTGCGCCGAGTCGGACATCTGGATGAGCGCGGGTGGCCTCGAGGATCTGAGCCATGTAGCGCAGCACAGTCCGCGCCGACTCCACTTGCCACACGGCTCGTCGCCAACCGGCGATCGCATCAGCAGACACCTTGGTGTCGAGAACCTGATCCCCCGAACGAGCTACGGCATCGGCGCCAGACGGCCCATCGTGATGGCTGAGCGCTGCGAGCTGGGCCGTCTGGTGTGGAGCAAAGTGTTCGAGAATCTCGCACTGCGCCTCGAGGCCAGGATAGTCCATCTGCACCTTGAGCAAAAAGCGGTCGAGTTGGGCCTCGGGTAAAGGGTAGGTCCCCTCGTACTCGATCGGGTTTTGCGTGGCGAGGACGAGAAATGGATCCGGGAGCGGCAGTGTTTGTCCGTAGAGAGTCACGTGACCCTCCTCCATGGCCTCAAGCAAAGCAGCTTGGGTTTTCGGTGGGGTGCGGTTCACCTCGTCGGCCAGCAAAATATTGGTGAAGACCGGCCCGCGTTCGATGCGGAAGTCCCCTTGCTTCATGTCGTACATCACGCTGCCCGTGATGTCGCTCGGTAGCAGGTCCGGCGTAAATTGCACACGCGCAAAGCTGAGATCGAGGACGCCGGCCAGCGTCTTGGCAAGGAGCGTCTTGCCGATGCCAGGAACGCCCTCGAGTAAGACATGGCCGCCTGCAAGCAGACCGAGCAGGACGCCCTCCACGGCCGCTTCTTGTCCACGCACTATCTTTGTCACCCTGTTTTGGATATCTTCTATCATCCGTTACCCTTCCTTTCGCGACCCTCAACTGCTGCCAAGTGCTGACGCCACTTTTCGAGCGTCGCGATCCATTCGCGCTTTGTCGCCGATGGCGATGGTGATGGTGATGGTGGCGGCGGCGGATGGATCGCTGCAGGCAGCTTGCCGCCGCGACCCGTTTGTCGAGTGACAAAGGCGGCGTACGAAGTCCAGAGGGCTATCCTGTCTGCCCGCGTGCCAGCTCGCTCGCCAAGCGCTTCAGCGTAGGCGATGCTTGCCGGTTCGAGGGGTGGGGGCGGACTGATCGGGCGTCCGAACCGACGCCCCTGCGACCAAACCCACACTAGCAGAGCCAAGCAAAGCAGCCAAACGCCCGCCTCAACCCCTGGGCCGAGGGTCGCGAGTGCGCCGGGAATCATCTGATCGCCGTGCACTGTCTCGACGAAGCCGATGGGCCGCTCGTGCGGGGTCAAAAGCGCCAGTACGACGACGAGATTCTGGGCGGCGCCAATATCCCCGTTATAAAGAAGCTGAGGGAGCGACAAGATGGTGATTCGGCCATGACCATAGGGAAAGGTCACCGCAACGAGGACGGGCGGCCTGTGCTTGACGTAAAGCCAGTAGCGTTGGTCTGTCACGGGTTGCGTACTCGGCAAAACAATCTGACGGATGAGGCCGCTCCACTGAACATGCAGCGGGACTATAGTGGAGATGGCGTGGGGCGATAGCTGCCTTGCAGGTGGTGCAGGTGGCATGCGCAGGAGTCCAGTAAAGGGCGGACTTCCTGTCTCGTCAACAGGCGCTAGGTGCACACCGAGTGCGGCAACCAGGGCATTGGTCTGATTGGCGGCCACGACCAACTGTTGACCTGCGCGGGCGAGGCGCAGCCAGGCCTGTGCTGTGGTCTTCGAGAGATCCATCTGAGGCTGACAGATCAGAAGGGTCGGAACGACGCTGTCCAAGCCAGTCTCCGGTTCTGTGACAATACGGGTTGCGCCTGACCCCGGAGGCTGTGACACGAGCGTGTAGAGGGCGTGCAGACCCGATGGACTGTACGACGTCGACGATCCGGCAGGACCTGGAGCGACTGTGGGGTGGATCCAAAAGACGCTACCGGCATACAGGACGGCGACGAGAGCGGTCGCGAACGTTCCAGGGTGCAGACGTTTCATGGGGCTTCCTCTCTTGGCGCCAGCATGCTGCGAACATCCCGACGAAGGGACTGGAGAACGCCCGCCTGCTCGTCTGGCGTCGGTCTGTTGCTGTACCAAATCTCGTCGCACAAGCGTCCGATGCGATGCAGCGCCATACGGTCCGATCGCGAGCGGACCTCGACGGTGCGCATGATGTCACCCGTGGTGGCCGCTTCGGACCAGTCCAGCGAGTTTGAGTCGGATGATCTCAGATGGGCGATGACCGCAAGAAAATAAAGGCGCGCCGCTCCTCGCAGGTCACCTTGTGCGAAACGTCGGTCTGCCTCGAGCAACGGGTCCAACTCTTTACCGTCTTCGGCTTGCACGTCGCGATCAGGGTGTTGGCGAGGGCCGCGGGACAAGCGTGCTGACCGCTCAAACGACGCCACCACCCAAACCACGCCTCCGAGCACCAGCAAGGCGCCGAGTGCGAGAATCCATGGAAAGATCCCATGCGGCACCGAGACGTTCAGAGAGGCCAGCCAACGCGCTATCGCAGCCTCTATCCACGCCCAAAAATTGGTACTTGAAGCAGCCGGATGATAGAGCGGGTTGGTCAGAATCTGGCGTAGCCGGCTTTCGAAAAGCGAGGGGTCGCCCATGGCTCACACCTGACCTGTGCGGATCTCCAAGTCGTACCCTTCACGGCGAATACGCATGTCGATATACAGGTTACCGATGAGCAATGTCATCAGTGGTGTTAGCAAGATCGTGATCACCCCAGAGCCGAGCACGCGCAGCGCAGTCGTGGGTAACACAAGGTTCAAGATCGCGGCCAACCCAGTGCTGGCAAAGCTGAAGATGAGGTTGGATACGAGGATGATGAAAAACAGCCGCCAAAATGAACCCGACGTCAGTGCGAAGGATCGTTTCAAGGCAGCCCAGTTGCGCACTTTCTCGAAGAACACCACAGGGATGGCAAAGAGCAACCGGATGCCCAGCCAAATGATGAGGAGGATCACGACGACATACAGGAGCACGAGAAGCCCGACTATTGGTCCGGCGTGCGCTGCCAGAAAGACCATCCCGAACACGAATAATCCGAGCAACGCGGTGATGGCGGCACCGAGTCCGATCATCAGCCAGATGGTGCCCAAGTAGGCCCCCCAACGTGCGACGGCGCCTCTGACATAGGACCACGGCGACGGGCGTTCAAGATCGTGGAGAAGTGTGTCTCCCGTGAGCAGGTAGTAACTTCCGTCCGTCAAGGGCGTGGAGATGTTCAATTGAACCAACAGGAGCGCGATCGATCCGATGGCCGTCACGAGCGCAACACTGGGGACGCTGCTCTTTTGCAGTTGCGCCATGATCTGATTGGGATTTCCGGATAGTAGAGATTGATACTGGAGGGCGGGTACGTGACTCATGAAGATCGCCTGCAAGATGATGATCGGTCCGAGAAAGACCAGGCTGATGATCATGAGTGGCACAAAATAGCTTCGATACTGACGAAACACATCATCGAGAATCTCCCCGATGGTACGAGCCTGTAACATGCGCGGCACAGTGGTACCTCCCGCCGTAAGATAAACAGAGTCGGTGGCCTGATTGGCGCACCTGTTTGACAGTATACCAAATCCGACCATGAGATGCCCGTGGACCGACTGAGTTTTCTTTGACTGTCAATATCGCTATACTGTGGGGAGTATGACTTGGAGGAGGGGACACGCTTGACGCGACATAAAGTGATGATATTGGGCACAGGCCCCGCCGGACTCACGGCAGCGATCTACGCCGCACGCGCGAATCTGCAGCCGTACGTGGTGGAGGGCAATGAACCAGGCGGGCAACTCACCCTCACTACAGAAGTGGAGAATTTCCCGGGTTTTCCTGAAGGGATCTTGGGTCCGGAACTGATGGCCAACATGCGTCAGCAGGCAGAGCGGTTCGGCGCTGAGTTTGTCAGCGGATGGGTCACCGCGGTCGATCTCGAAAGTCGGCCTTTTCGCGTCACGGTCAACGAAGATGAAATCCACGAAGCCGATGCGATCATCGTCTCTACAGGGGCATCAGCCAAGATGCTCGGCATCGAAGCGGAAACGGACTACATTGGGCGAGGTGTTTCGACCTGCGCCACGTGCGATGGTTTCTTCTTTCGGAACAAACCGATTATCGTCGTCGGCGGTGGCGACTCGGCGATGGAGGAAGCGACATTTCTCAGCAAATTTGCGAGTGAGGTGACGATTGTCCATCGCCGTGGCGAGTTGCGCGCCTCGAAAGTCATGCAGGACCGCGCGCGCAACAACGAGAAGATCAAGTGGATGCTTAACCATACTCCGCTTGGGGTCGTGGCAGACGGGAACAAGGTGACGGGACTGCGCGTGACAGAAAACCAGTCTGGCGAAGAAAAAGTGTTGCCGGTCGATGGGATTTTTGTCGCCATCGGGCATTCGCCGAATACCGCTTTTCTTGGTGGCAAGCTAGACCTCGACCCTGTCGGATACATTAAGGCGCAAGGCAACACGTCGCTCACCTCGGTGGAGGGTGTATTTGCTTGCGGCGATGTCATGGACTCGCATTATCGACAGGCAATTACGGCCGCGGGTTCGGGCTGCAAGGCGGCTATGGACGTGGAAAAGTACCTTGAGGGGTCCAGTGTGCATGACTGGTCGCAAACCGTGAGCGCGGGTCACTGACCCGTCTCAGCGCACGGCGATGTTGATCAGGAGCCCGATAAACAGTAAAAATGCATAGGCGATCAGGGTGGCGGATGTGCGTTGAAACGCCCCCTGAAGCGCCTCTTTGTCTTGTGCGGCAGAAAAGGCCAAGGGCACGCGCAGCGGCAGCGGGACCGACAGCAGGACAATCAGCGTCCATACGGGCAAGACGTGGACGATCACGAGGGCGATCGTCCAAAGATAGGCGATGGCAAATGCCGCCCCCAAGATGGCAATGCCCCCTCGACGTCCGGCGGTGATGGCGAGCGTGTGGCGTCCGCCGATGCGGTCGTGTTCGATGTCCCGGATGTTGTTGGCCATGAGGATGGCGCCAATCAGGAGGGCGGCGGGGATGGAGGCGAGCACGGCATCCCCGGACACGTGCTTTGTCTGAATGAAAAATGCGATCAGGATAATGACCGGTCCCATGATGATGCCAGCTGTCACCTCGCCGAAGGGCGTGTACGAGATCGGGTGCGGCCCACCCGAGTATAGGTAGAGAAACAAGGTGCTCAGCACCCCGACGACGGCAACCCACCACGATGATTGTGCGCAGATGTAGACCCCGATGAGCAGAGCCAGGACCAGCGTGCCCTGCGTAAGTCGTAGCACCGCTTGTGGACGAACATTGTCGCGTACGATGGCCCCTGCGATCCCGGTCATCTCTGCCGTGTCGAGTCCGCGTTTGAAGTCAAAGTATTCGTTGAGCATGTTGGCAGCGGACTGAATCAACATCGAGGCCAGCAACATGGCGACAAAGAGCCCCGTCCGCAACGGGAATTGCTGAAGTGCAAGCCCCGTACCGATGAGAACGGGTGCGATCGAGGCGGCGAGGGTCGGCGGTCGAAGCAGTTTCCAACCGATGGCCAAGGTGCTTTTTTGCATGGGATAGGACTCCTCAGTAAGAGTGCATAATGAAGAGCATTATAGCACACAGGGTCCGAGCTGGGAGCGGGGATCGGCAAATCGTCTGGGTTCGCTGGAGCGACTCTGCGCTCGTGTGGGGGGACAATTTCCGGTCGAATGGCTTGGTAACAGACTAGCCGGTCTGCTATACTCAGTGCATAACCGACTGGCTGGTCTGTTGTTGGGGTGGCCGTCGGATACTACGGAGTCTCTGGCTCCGATTGGATCAGGGAGTGATCTGTGATGGAAGACTTACAGTGGGAGCGCTGCGGCGAGTATCAGGACATCGTCTATGAAAAAGCAGAAGGGATTGGCCGGATAACGATCAATCGTCCAGAGGTGCGTAATGCTTTTCGCCCAGAAACGGTGATGGAGTTGATCGATGCCTTCGCCCGCGTGCGTGACGACGAACAAGTAGGCGTCGTGATTTTTACCGGGCAGGGAGATCTGGCATTTTGTTCGGGTGGTGATCAGCGGGTCCGCGGGCATGGGGGTTATGTGGGAAGTGATGCAATTCCTCGGCTCAATGTTCTGGATTTACAGCGGCAAATCCGACTGTTGCCAAAGGCGGTCATTGCTGCGGTGGCGGGGTATGCCATCGGCGGAGGTCACGTTCTGCACCTGGTTTGTGACCTGACGATCGCGGCGGACAATGCGGTCTTTGGACAGACGGGGCCAAAGGTCGGGAGCTTTGACGCGGGGTACGGTACAGGCCTCATGGCACGCACGATTGGAATCAAGAAAGCAAAAGAGATCTGGTTCCTGTGTCGACAGTACTCGGCTCAGGAGGCGCTCGACATGGGCCTCGTCAACACGGTGGTTCCGGTGAATCGCCTGCAGGAAGAGGCCGTCGTCTGGGCCCGTGAGATCCTCGCAAAGAGCCCGATGGCCATACGTTTTCTCAAGGCGTCGTTCAACGTTGACACGGATGGTCTGGCGGGCCTGCAGCAGATGGCCGGGGATGCCACGATGATGTTTTACATGACGGAAGAAGCGCATGAAGGCAAGAATGCCTTCCTCGAGAAGCGTGAGCCAGACTTCTCCCGGTTTCCTCGCTTGCCCTAGCCGTCTCGAAACACTCAACCTGTTCGGATGAGGAGTGGCGGACCATGGGGCGTGGCGTTCAGATGGCAGACTGGTTGGCGGCGCGGAGTACAGACACCGCCACGGCGCTGATCTATAAGGATGGTCGGCTGACGTATCAAGAGTTGCATGAAATGGCGTCCGGATTCGCGGGGTACCTCCGGGAACAGGGGGTGGATAGCGGACAGCGTGTTGCGGTTCTGGCGCGCAGCGCCTTGCTGTTTGCCGTCATCCTGAATGCGATGCGCTATCTGCAAGCGATTCTGGTCCCGATCAACACCCGCCTCGCCGCCCCTGAGATCGCGTGGCAGTTGCGCGATGCGGAGGTCAGCTTGCTGCTTTGTGATGCGGTCCACGAAGGACTGGCGCGGAACGCGTTGGGACATCTGGCTGCGCTGCAGTCGTCGGAGCCGGACGCATCCTCAGCGCCAGCCCTTGCGTGCCTGGATGCGCGCGCGCCGCTGCCTCACGGAAGGACCGTAGTGCCGGAACGTGTCGACCTGTCGGCGGTACAGAGCCTCATGTACACGTCGGGAACGACCGGGACACCGAAAGGTGCTCTCATTACTTACGGCAATCATTACTTTGGTGCAGCGGCCTCAGCTTTTGGGTTGGGTATCGATCGGCGAGATGTGTGGATGACGCCGCTGCCCTTGTTTCACGTTGGGGGGCAATCTGTGCTGATGCGTAGCCTCCTGTACGGTACGACGGCGCTCATTCAAGAGCGGTTTGATGCGCCGCAGGCGGTCCAACTCATCGACCGCGAGCGGGTGACGCTGCTGTCGGTGGTTGCAGTCACCTTATCGGACCTTCTGCAGGCGCTCGGCGAGCGGCGGTTTCCCGCACATGTGAGATGCGTCCTGCTTGGGGGCGGCCCGGCTCCGAAGCCACTGCTCGAAGCGTGTGCACGTGTGGGTTGTGCCGTATCACAGAGTTATGGGTTGACGGAATCGAACAGCCAGGCGGTCACGCTCTTGCCGCACGAGGCCTTGGCCAAGCTCGGTTCTGCGGGAAGGCCTCTGCTCGGGACGGAGGTTCGCATACTAAAGATCTCCGACGAAGCGCAGATGGCGGAGCCCATGCAGGCACTTGCGGGGGAAGTGGGGGAGATCGTTGTGCGCGGACCGCAAGTCGTGAACGGGTATTGGAAACGGGAGGAAGCTACCGCGGCGACATTTATTGGGGGGTGGCTGCACACAGGCGACATCGGCGTTCAAGACGCGGACGGGTACCTCTATGTGCTCGATCGTCGGCAGGACCTGATTGTGTCAGGCGGAGAAAATGTCTACCCCGCCGAGGTGGAGTCGGTTTTGCTTGCGCACCCTGCGATACGGGAGGCGGGCGTCACGGCACTCGCAGATGATCGCTTTGGACATCGTCCCGCCGCGATCGTGCGTCTGCACGAGGGGGCAACGGCAGACGCGGACTTATTGCGCGAACACTGTCGAGAGCGTCTTGCGGCCTACAAAGTGCCCGTACGGATTGAATTCTCGCCCGATCCGTTGCCGCGCAATGCCGCAGGCAAGCTACTCAGAAGGGAGCTTTGCGCATGGCTATCCGAGCGGTGATGCCGCAGCAGACTATGGAGTCGCAACAGCGGAAACCCAGGGTCGACGGGGAGTCGGAGCTAGGCGATCGTGGTGCGGAAGAACTCGCTTGGTTGGAACCCCTGAAGGCGCTCTTGCGAACGGGATTGGCGCACACGCAACAGCAGGTTCACGCCGATGGTCACAGTCGGATCGCATGTATGGGCTTTTCAGTCCCGGTCGAGCTGAACCTGCTAGGGTCAATCTGTGCTACAAGCGGGGCTGCGTTTCGCAGTTACTGGCGCGCCACGGACGGTCGCGAGCGGGCCATGCTAGGTGTCTGCCAGTGCACGACGGCGGATGGACCCGCTGCGGTGATGGAGCTTGCGCAGGGCTGGGATGCGGTGCGTACGCGCTTTACTGTATTCTCAGGGGGTCACGCTTGTGCCTTCGGCGGTGTCGCCTTTGCTCCGGGCCTTCAGCGCGATCGCAGGTGGAAGCGGTGGCCTGGGGCCAGTCTGACCGTTCCGAGGCTGCTCTTCGAAACCGATCCCGTGGGTTTGCGCTTGACGGTCAATGCCATCGTCGATCCTGATTCTGACATTGACACCATGGTCGGGCAGTGCCTTGAGTGGGTGACCAAGGCTGTGAAGGGGAACGGCCCCCTGCAGGACTATGCGGGCGAGCCGGTTGGAGGCCTTATCTCGTTCGGAGCGGACGCACCCGAGCGAGACGTCGAACAAGAGTTGGCCTATGAACGTGCGGTCTCGGAAACGGCGCGCGATATTCGAGAGGGTCGGCTGCGTAAAGTCGTTCTGGCTCGTCGTGCAGATTATCCGGTTGAGGCGCGCGACCGCTTGGAAGCGGCCATGGCGACCCTCTCACGCGAGCATCCAGACAGCACAGTATTTCTCTGGGGGCAAAGCGAAGATGTGTTTGTTGGGGCGGCTCCAGAGCGTTTGATCCGCGTGGCCGATGGTCAAGTCTCGATCGACTGTCTGGCTGGGACGGCACCCCGATCGAACGATGCTAGCGAGGATCAGCGCCTAGGTCGTAAGCTTTACGAAAGCACCAAAAACCAGGATGAGCATCGGGCCGTCGTGGAGGGCGTCTTGATGTCAGGCGCCGATTTCGCGTCTACGTGGCAAGTGCCGAGCGCGCCCCGTCTGCTTTCATTGGGTCACGTTCAGCACCTCTTTACCCCGCTGACGGCGACACTTCGGCCAGGCAAGACGGTGTTGGATGGCGTGGCCGCACTTCATCCCACGCCAGCCGTCGCGGGAACGCCGCGAGATCTGGCCCTTGCCGCGATCGCAGCCCGGGAAACAATCGATCGAGGCTACTATGCGGGACCGGTCGGATTCGTGGAAGGGGACGGAAGTGGTGAGTTTGTCGTGGCCTTGCGCTGCGCGCTCCTGGGACCGCTCGGGATGTCTCTCTTTGCCGGCGGCGGGATCATGGGTGAAAGTGACCCAGCCTCCGAGCGTGCCGAAACCGAGTGGAAGATGAGGGCCATTCGATCGGCCTTTGGTTTGACGGGTTTACTAGATCACAAAGAAGGCGACCTATGAAAGACAATGTGGATTTGCGCCCTGTGTTGGCGTTTGTCGATGAGATGGCCAAGGTTGGTGTCACTCACGTCGTGCTCTCGCCCGGATCGCGCAATACCCCCTTGACGATTGCCTGTGCGCGACAGAGGCAACTGTGCCTGTTCAATGTCCTGGATGAGCGATCCGCCGCGTACTTTGCGCTTGGGTTGGCACGTGCAAGCAAGACCGCTGTTGCCCTTGTCTGTACGTCGGGCACCGCCACAGCGAACTATCTCCCAGCCATCATTGAAGCGCATTATTCAGGTGTCCCGCTGGTCGTGATCACGGCCGATCGCCCACCTGAATTGTATGGCGTGGGGAGCAACCAGACGATCGTTCAGTCTCAGTTGTATGGTCCTTACGTCAAGTCTGCCTGGACGATGCCGATTGCACAGGACACCCCGGCCCTGATGACGCACGCCCGGGTTACGGCAGCGCGCGCGGTGGCGCTGGCGCAGGCCGCGGTGCCAGGTCCCGTACACATCAATTGGCCGCTGCGCGAGCCACTCATCCCGCCGGACGCAGATGAGTCTGCCGAAGGCCTTGATGCTGGGCGCCCGCTGGTCCGCATCTATGGAGAAACGCGCGGTGCGCCTCTAGTGGCGTGTCAATTCGCGCGCGATCTGGCCCACGTTTCCCGAGGGCTAATCCTGTGTGGTCCCACAGACGATGTGGCGGTGGCAGATGCGGCCTTGCGACTGTCGGAGCGGCTGGGGTGGCCAATCTTGGCGGATGGCCTCTCGCAGATTCGCCTGCATGCAGAGGTGCATGCAGGCGTGATCGCCCATTATGATACGATCTTACGCGGCTTGGGTCGACCACGGCGAGTTCAGTGGATGCCGGAAGTGATTGTGAGAGTGGGGGCACCGCCTACGTCCAAGGTCCTGGGCGAGTGTCTCAGCCTGTGGAGCGAGTGCCGGCAGATCGTCGTGGACGAGTGGCCAGCCTATCGGGACCCCGGATTTAGTGCCACAGATGTCGTGCAGGCGGACCCGGCGACCTTTCTGCGTGAATGGGACGCGGCGATGACTACGGACGAAGATGGGCCCCGGGGCTGGGGCCCCTATGCCCAACTTTGGCAACTGGCCGAGAGACTGGTTGCCGAAGAGCAGTCCGAGCGCCTAGACACGGACGAGAGTTTGGTGGAAGGGGCGATTATTGGCGAGCTGGCCAACAGTCTCCCGGCCGGCTCGACCCTGTTCGTGGGCAACAGTATGCCTGTTCGGGACCTCGATTCCTTCTTGCCGCGCCTACGCAAATCTGTGCGCATCACCTCGAATCGCGGCGCTAGCGGTATCGATGGGGTGTTGTCCTGCGCACTTGGTGCGGCGGCGGTCAATGAGGGACCGGTGCCGGTGACCTTGGTGATCGGCGATTTGTCCTTCTTGCACGATATGGGTGGCTTGCTGATTGCCGCTGACTACGGATTGGCTCTGGTGGTCGTCGTGGTGGACAATGATGGGGGCGGGATTTTTTCCTATCTACCTCAGGCGGGTGAGGCCGATGTCTGGCCGCACTTTGCGACACCGCACGGTGTTGAGCTGCGTCATGCCGCGGCCCTGTATCGAGGGCGTGTGGTGCCTGTACTCCGCGTGAATCAGCTCAGTTCGGCGCTTGCAGAGGCATGGGCGATGCCGGGCTGGTCACTCTTGGTCGTCAAGAGTCGGCGCGATGAGAGTCTGCAAGGACATCAAGCGTTGTGGAGTGCTTGCGCCAGTCGGCTGGAGGAGGCCTTGGCCGAGGCTCTGGATAGGTCTGGGGACGTTTGATGGGAACCCGCAGCGGGTTTGTCGATGTCGGGGACGGGCGCTATTTTGTTCGTGAACGAGGCCACGGCCGGCCTTTATTACTCTTGCACGGATTTCTCGGAAGCAGCGAAGACTTCCTTCCCTTTTTTAGGGAGCTATCACGGACCCATCGCGTGCTTGCGGTCGATCTGCCAGGGCATGGAAGGACGAGCGTACCGTGCCGCAGGGAACGGTTTTTGGTGGAGCCAATCGTCACGGACCTGCGCAAGATCTGTGCTGAGATGGGCGCGGATTCGCCCGTCGCGGTCGGGTACTCGATGGGCGGTCGCATCGCTCTTTCCAGTGCGGTGCTCGCACCGGGCTGGTTGTCGGGCTTGGTGCTGGAGAGCGCCTCTCCCGGACTCGAACACGTTGACCAGCGAGAAGCCCGCAGGCTTTCCGACGAGTGTCTGGCGAAACGTTTGCAAGTGGAAAACTTGGCGAGTTTTCTGACGGAATGGGAGCGGCAGCCCCTGTTTGCCACCCAAGCGGCGCTGCCCGCGTCGGCGCGACGGCGACAGGGACGGGTTCGCCAGGCGCAGGACCCGCGCGGTTTGGCGCTATCGCTGCTGGGGACCGGGACAGGGTCGCAGCCGTCTTGGTGGTCGTCTTTGCGTGATGTACGGATTGCGACTTTGCTGATGGCCGGTGGCGAGGATGTGAAGTTCATTCAGACCGCGAAGGCTATGGCGACGGCCCTTCCGCGGGTGCGGCAGGAGATCGTTGAGTCGGCAGGACACAACATTCACCTCGAGCGTCCGGACCGTTGGATGACACTTGTACACTCTTTTTTGAGTGGATTGTGGGTTAGTTAGTTACTTTTGTGAAGCCACTATGATACACTGAAAAGGGGGATTGGAGGGGCTGTAGATGGAGCAACCAACACTTTGTCCCAGGTTCGAAGCGGCATTCGAGATTCTTGGCAAGCGGTGGACGGGCCTGATTATCCGCGTCCTGTTGGATGGTCCCAAACGATTTAAAGAGATATCAGACATGATTCCGCACATGAGTGACAGGATGCTTGCTGAACGTTTCAAGGAGATGGAGGCACTCGGCGTCATTGCGCGCAACGTGTATCCGGAGACGCCAGTTCGCATCGAGTATGAGTTGACCGAAAAAGGTAAGGCGCTCAGCAGTGTGATGGACGAGGTGCAACGCTGGAGTGATCGCTGGATGTCGTCCTCAGAGCCGTCGCGCGGATGAGGCGTCGGCTAGGCAGGCAGGGTAATCGTGAATGTGGTGCCCTTGCCTAGCGTACTGTTGACCAGGATCGTCCCGTTGTGAGCTTCCACGATCCACTTGGCGATCGATAGCCCCAAGCCCCCACCTTGATCGTGTCGGTGCCGGGCAGAATCGCCGCGAACAAAGCGATCGAATATGCGCGGGAGCAGCTTCGGCTCGATGCCGAAGCCCGTGTCCGAGATCGCTAGCGTTGTGGTCGTGGTATCGGGCTTGACTTCCAGCCGGATAGACGCTCCGGGGCCTGAGTAATGCAGTGCATTGTCTATGAGGATTAAGAGCAGTTGTCGTAAGCGGCCCTCGTCACCGAGGACTTGGCTAGGCGCTGAGGGCAGGGATACCTGAACCTCTTTTTGTTGTTCCAGCGCTAGAAGTTCGACCGTTTCCACGACTTCGCGAACCAGCGTGTTCAGGTCCAAAGGTTGCTTGATGAGCATGAGCTCTCGTGAGTCGATCCGCGCCAGTGTCAACAGGCTATCGATCAGCGAGCTTGTCCGCGTCACTTCAGCGTAAGCGTTCGCAAGATAATGCAGTTCGCTTTCGATTGTGTGGTCGGGGTGGCGAAACAGGACGTCCAAGTTGGTTTTAATGATACTCAGCGGGGTGCGCAACTCATGCGAGGCATCCGCCACGAATTGTTGTTGGCGTTTCCACGATCCAATCATGGGAGCCAGGCTTCTCGAGGTGAGCCACAGTCCCAGCACGATGGCCAGTGCCAGTGCTGCAAGTCCTGCGACGCCCAGCGTGAACAACAATCGGCCGAGGGTTGCTGTGGTAGGGCCCGAAGCGCGGAGCACACGAATCAGGAAGGTGCCATGTTCCGTGCGCACGACGGCGAAGAATGCGCGGTACGAACCCCCTTGCATCTCAATCGTTCGGTACAGTCCGTCCGGCTCCGAACGGGCCAACTGATACATCTGACGAACATTCACAAATGGGTTGCCGTCCACGAACGCAGCAGCCCAGACATCGCCGTGGTGCTGGATCGTCCACAGACTAAACGTGATTTGCAGGTCACCAAGTCCGATGGGCACGGGGCCCGCTTTTTGCTTGTTGTTGTAGTTATGGATAATGCGTACGGCACTGTACCGCAATTCATCGTCCAGGACTGCGAACAGTTGCTGCGACATCAGACTGTAGACAACGATCAGCAAGATGACCCAAACGGACAATAACGCGCCAAGGTTAATTCCAAACAACTTGACTCTGACCGGGAGGTAAGGGTCCTTGGCGAGCTTTGGCACGGCTAGCAAACAAACTCCTCCATAAGCCTCAAGTGGGACCATCCAGAATAACTGCGCAGGCGCTTATTCTTCTCGCAGACGGTGGCGCGAGAGCGCCGTGTCACCGTGCGCTGGGATGTACGCAACGCTACTTTCCCGCATGCTTTTGCAAACTGTATCCGACGCCGCGCAAGGTATGGATGCCCGGACCCGCGATAGCGGACAGTCGTCGGCGCAGATGGTGAACGTACGTGTCCAGAACGCCTTCGAGCACGTCAGCCTCATATCCCCAGACGCCATCAATCAGCTGACGACGGGTCAGCACTTGACCCGGGTGTCGGATCAACATCTCGAGAATCTGCGCCTCTTTCGGCGAGATGATCTCTTCTTGTTCACCACAACGGATGGCGCGATGGGTCAAGTCAAACTGCAAGTCTTCATACCGCAGGATGTCATCGGCCACAAATTCTGACGGGCGGCGCACGAGCGCCTTGATTCGGGCCAAGAGTTCTTCCATGGCAAAGGGCTTGACGAGATAATCATCCGCGCCTGCGTTCAGACCTTCGACGCGATCTTTGACGGTGTCGCGCGCGGTGAGCAGTAACACGGGTGTTGAAATCCCTTGTTGACGCAATGATTTGACGATCTCCAGACCTGTCATGCCCGGGAGCATCCAATCCATGACGATGGCGTCATAGGGGATGGTTCGCGCTAATTCATAGGCATCTTCGCCCTGTGTGGATAGATCGGTCTGATACTGTTCGTCCTGGACGAGTCGTTGCAAAGCCTCCGCCAAGCGGATCTCATCTTCCACTATCAGTATCCGCATGCGCGCGCCCCTTCCTTCATTACAAAGCATACCACAATGCGGGCCTGTCACCGTCTAGGGTACCCGTCTTTTTCTTCCGTGTGACGGTAGTAACGCCGTGTCGAGCTCCGTGAAATCCAGATCTGTACCCGTTTCCTCCATGCTTCGTCCCGCAGTCTCGCGGCCAAAGATCGTGATGGGTAGAGCGAGAATCAACAGAGCCAGAGCGATTCCTTCGAAGATCGCTGAACTTCCATACGCCGCCAAGACAAACGGAATAAACGCCAACGTGATCACCCCGCTGAGGACACGAGCGGTCATTTCCGAGAGATAGACGCCTTCCCCGCGCAGGCGTGTCGGGAACTGCTCGGCCACGACGAGTTTTGCAACAGGAAACACACCCAGTCCAAAGAAGGATGCTAAAAACCCTGCCACGCCAGAGAGGAGAGGACTTGACGTCAGCCCAAACAAGGCACATCCGATAGCCGCCAAAAGATAGTACAGTCCAAGGATGATCCGTCGCCCATAGCGTTCAGCGAGGTAACCCTGTGCGATCGAACCGATTCCGGCCATGCCCATCATGATGCCTGTGGCGACAATGGCACTACCCGATGCAAATCCACGTGACATGAGAATCGTCGGGCCATAAACGAGCAGAATATAGAACAGGATGAGCGCGCCAGTCAACTGAGACGTCGTGATCAGGCCGCGCTGAAGGTAAGGAGTTCGGATCAGCGTCCTCCAGGTAGGCCGTCTCTGAGCGCCTCGCGCGATGACAGCGAGTGACCGTGGGTTGGACAGGGTCGCGTCATGTGGGAGACCTGCCTCCCGTTCAAACCTTTCCACCATCGCACGGACTTTGACTTGCTGGCCGCGCTTGAGTAGAAAGCGTGGGGATTCAGGTAACCACAGCATTAACGGGATCAAAAGTAAAAGGGGAATACCCCCGAGAAGGAAAGGCACGCGCCAAGATAAGTCTGCTGCGTACGCATGGATCGCATAAGCCCCCGTCAGGTTGGGGACCAGGTAGGCTGCCGTGAGAATGCCGTTGGCATAGCCGACACTGATCGCCCGCTTTTTTGTATGAACGAACTCAGACAAGAACAGGTAGGGAAGCGGCAAGATAGCACCCTCGCCAAGGCCGGACAAGAATCGTACGGTGATGAGTTGCGGCAACGTGTGGACGAACGCTCCGACCACCGTCAAGATCGAAAAGGACATGATGCCGATCAAGGCGACCCGGCGTCGGCCCAACCGGTCTGCAACCACGCCGGCCGGAATCAGGCCGACGACCACGCCGAGTGTGGAGGACACGCCGAGCAAAGCCAAGGCGGTTGAATTCAGGTGCCACGCGGTCTTGAGAACGGCGATGACGGGTCCTGCCAACCCGATGTCAAACGCTTCTGCCAGCCACACGAAGGAGAGCAAGACCAGCACTAAAACGATACTTTTGGTCAGCGGTATGCGGTCGAGTCGAGCCAAGAGGTTCTCATCCTGCTGTAAGTCGGCGCGCAACGTTTCCTCCATGTAGACTGGCTCCTTTCTGGGGTTCACGTTAGACCGAGGGAGACTCAGGTCGCTTCCTGTGCAACAGCCACCGCGGAGGGTCTGATTTTTGCCCGACGATGTAGCTCAAAATTGGCACGCTGCCGATGAGACGGGCCAGCACGATTGCAAGGCCATACACGACGATGATGGTTAACGGCAACAAAATCAGGCGTTCCGGTGCGTTCGTGTGCATGCGATATACGATCACCTCAGCATAATGCAACAAAATGGGGTGAATTAAAAACACGCCAAATGATGCGGCGGCGGCCACTTTCACAAAACTCGAGAACCACTTCACATGTGGTTTAAGCCGTGCGGCCGACCAGGCGCTGCCTGCGCTCCAGAGGGCGACGGTCACGACCAGACTGTAGGGGATCATGATAGGTTGCAATACTAACACCGATAAAACCGAGTCTTGATGGAGATAGTACTGGTCAAAGGCATAGTGACCCCAAAGCAAGGTCAGGCTGCTG
>Ga0080006_1266739_pt1 | contig 20187 bp, 19 predicted proteins | sample RS3BMetagenome_FD_69209 | JGI IMG/M metagenome (GOLD analysis project Ga0080006, IMG submission 69209) | Ferric oxide microbial mat and aquatic microbial communities from Rainbow Spring, Yellowstone National Park, USA - RS3B (SPADES... ...
CGAGGCGGGGGAGGGCGCCTGCCTGCTAGCGGCGGGGGCCGCGGGGATCCTCGCCGCCATTGCCTTGCTGCCGCCCGCCGAGCGCCGCGTGGGGACCCTGGTCTGGCTGGCGGGGCTCTCCCCACACGAGATCGCCAGCACCCTCGGCGTGCCGCCGGGACGGCCCTGCATCGCGCCCGCCGTCGCTTCCGCTGGCTGTTCTACCGGCCGGACGACTACCGGAAGGACGTGGACGCCGTGCCCGATGAGAGCATCGCCCTGGCCTGCTACGCGATCGATCCTGAGCGGCTGCTGGCGCACTGGAGCCGGACGCGCCCAGTCAAAGGCCCGCGTAAACGGCTCGTGGAGCCTTGAGCAGGACCACGGTGGCGGAGTGGCTGGACGGTTGCGAGAAGATCGTCAGGCCTCCTGAGCCCGAGGACGACAAAGATCCGGCCCTGCCGTGACGCGCAGGCGGGCATGCCGGGTGACGCCGGCGCCGCCCACGATCCCGCGGCGATGCACACGACTTCCATCCCGCACTCCCCCAGCCGCGACGGCGGTCGCGGCCCATGGACCCAACGCCCCTCCCCGCGGGCGGCAGACAGCGCCGCCGTGCCATCACGATTTGAAGATTTGAAGCGCACAACCGGCAGGACTGCCCCCCTCCCGCCGCGCATGGGGCCTCCAACCGGCGGAGGCCGCCGGGGTACAGGGAGGGCACCGCTACATGTCCAGGGTACGCATCGGATTCATCGGCTGCGGCGGGCGGGCCGGGTCGCACATGAGCGCGCTGGGGCAGCGGGAGGACGCCGCGATCATTGCCGTGTGCGACGTGGTGGAGGCCGCCGCCCGGCGCGCCGGGGAACGGCTCGGGGTCCCCCACTACACCGACCACCACGCGCTCCTCCAGCGCGACGACCTGGATGCCGTCGTGATCTCCGTGCCGGTCTTCGCCCACGGCCAGGTGGAGCTCGACGTGATCGCCCGCGGGCTGCCCTTCCTCCTGGAGAAGCCGGTGGCGCGCGACCTGGAGACCGCACGGCGCGTGGCGGCGGCGCTCCGGCAGGCGGGCCTCTGGGCCGCCATCGGCTATCAGTTGCGCTACACGAATACGGTGCGGCAGGCCAAGGCCTTCATGGAGGGCCGGCGGGTCGCGGTCGTCGAGGGGCACTACTGGTGCACCACGGCCCGCGGCGGCGCCTGGCAGAACGACTGGGAGAAGTCCGGCGGGCAGTTGGTCGAGCAGGCGACGCACACCATCGACCTGATGCGCCACCTGGTGGGCGAGGTCGAGGAGGTCTACAGCCAGCAGGCGCGGCGGATCCTGGACGCGATCACCTCGCCCGACGCCTACACGGTGAGCCTGCGCTTCACAGACGGCGCCCTGGGCGGCCTGACCAGCAGTTGGACGCACGACGCCGCCGACTGGTCCCACGCCAACATCCTCAACGTCAGCCTGGACGGCTGCCTGCTGCGCCTGGACGGCGCCGGGGCGCACGTGCTCCCCGCGGGGAAGGCGGAACTGCCGGAGGTCCCCGGCGCGGAGGACATGTACGAGGCGTTCGTGCGCTCGGTGCGGGCTGGAAGTCCGGAGGGGGTCCTCTCGGGCTACGACGATGCGCTGGCCACCCTAGCCGTGTCGCTGGCGGCCAACGAATCCGCGGCGACGCACCGGCCCGTACGCGTGGCGGAGGCCCTGGGCCGGTAAATGGCGGGAGGAGTGCGCCCCTGCCCGGTCGGAACGGGGCGGCAGGGAGCGGAACGGCGGGGCGGCCTCACCGCCCCGCCTCCACCACCAGTTCCTTGGGCTTGCCGGCGACGCTGGTCTGCAGGCGGCAGCGGCGGCCCCAGATGCGCGCCACCCGCTCCAGCGTCTTCTGCGCCGCCACCAGGTCGAGGTCGCGCCCGTCGTGGAGGTGCGCCAGCACCAGTTCGCGGGCGCCGCCACCGTCGCCGTCGACGGCCTCGATCACCGGCCGCCCGCCGTGCCCGCGGCTCTGGATGAGCGTCTCGCGCACCTTCTCGAAGTCCTTGGCGGTGATCTTCCAGAGGCTCTGGCCGCCCTCCCGCTGCTCGCCGTAGACGAACATGTCGAGGCGCTCCACGACCTCGCGCGTCAGGTGGTTGCGGAGAAAGCCCACGTCGTCCAGGACCTCGCGCATCAGGAAGCACTGGCGGAGCCCCTCCGCCTCCCCCAGCCGCTCCAACGTGTCTTCGTAGATCGCGACCCCGAGCAGGTACGGGTTCACCCCGCCGGGCTGCGGCGTCCGCACCTGGGCGTTCAGGCGCGCGAAGTCGGTGTACTCCGCGTCCGTCAGCCCGAGCTCGCGGAGCAGGCGCGTGTGCCAGAAGGTCGCCCATCCCTCGTTCATGATCTTGGTGCGGAGTTGCGGCCGGAAGTACAGCGCCTCCTCGCGCACGATGGCGATGGTGTCGCGCTGCCAGTCCTCCAGTTGGGGTGCGTGCCGCAGGAGGAAGAGGAGGAGGTCGCTGCATTCCTGCTTCTCGGGCGGCAGGTCCGGCTTCTTCGCGGGCGCCGCACGCGCCGTGGGGAAAAGGATGGAGAAGTCCCGGGGGCCCGCGGCGCCCGCCGCGACACCTGTCGCGGCCGCATGCGGCGGAAGCGTGCGCTTCTCACGCGGGAGGCCGCGGATCAGGCCGGCGTCCGGCCCGCCCCCGCCCGGCTCGGCGAAGCCGGCCCATGGGTCCACGTGGTCCTCGATGGCCAGAAGGGCCTCCAGGAATGCCTCCACCTCTTCGCGTCCATGGTCGAACTCGTACGTGCGCAGGCGCCCGGCGTGAAGCGCGACGCGGGCGGGCATGTCGCGGGCGGTGGTCGTGAAGTGCGCGTTGTGCCGGAAGAAGTCCGAATGCCCGAGGACGTGCGCCACGACGAACTTGTCCGTGAGGAGGTCGTTGGCGTCGAGCAGGAACGCCTGTGCGGGGTCGCCGTTGATGACCAGTTCGAAGTACTTCACCAAGCCGAGGTCGTACTGGCCCTTCATGGACTGGTAGGCCTTGCCGTGCGACCAGTGCGAGAAGCGGCCCGGCAGGCCGTAGGCGGCGATTTCGTACAGGATGGGGGCCGGCACGATCTCGAAGTGGGTCGGCAGCGGGTCGAGGCCCTGCGCACGGGCGAGATCCCACAGGTCGGCGATGGCCTGGCGCAGGGCGGGGAGATCCTCCGGGCGCATGCTCCACGCCTCCTCCTCGTCGCAGAGACCGGCGGCGGTCCGCGCCGTCACCGGCGTGCGGCCATGTATATGCGTCAGGCCGGACGACACGCTGCCAGACGCGTCGTGGAGAATCCCGCATCCCCCGGCAGGGAAACCCCCTTGGATTGACAAATAGGGACTAATCCAATGGGGATCGTTCGTGGCGTCGGCGTATTCCGGCGAGCGGTTGCCGCCGGGTGGCGCGCAGCCGGGATGGAGGGTCGAGTGTGCGGGCAGGTCGAGACAGTTCCCGGGGCGCGTGGCGTTCCATGCTGGCGGCCGTAACGGTCGCGGGTCTCTCGGTGGCGGGCTGCGGCATCCTGCCCCAAACGGGGGTCACGACCCGTCCCCTGTCGGTGCTGCCCACACCCGCGACGCAACAGATCTCCACCGTGCCGGTCCAGCAGGGCACCGTGACCGCTTCGGTACAGGTGGCTGGCCAGGTGCAGCCCAAGCAGCGCGCCCTCCTCTACTTCACGCTGAGCGGCGGCGGGCAGATCGCCACGTTGAACATGCAGAACGGCAGCACCGTCCAGAAGGGCCAGATCCTGGCCACGCTGGACTCGGGCAATCTGGCGTTTCAGATCAGCCAGCAGAATCTGACCCTCCAGCGCGACCAACTGCACATCGACGATCTGGAGACCAGCGTGCAATCGCAGCCGCCGACGTCGCCGGAGAGCGCCGCGAACCTCAACTTCGGCCTGCAGCAGGCCCAGATCCAACTGGAGCAGGACCAACTGCATCTGGTGCAACTGCAGCTCCAGTTGGCGAAGTACCAGATCAGGGCGCCGTTCTCGGGTGCGATCACCAACATGAACGTCCACTTGGGCCAGTATGTGGGCGCCTACCAGGTGGTGGCCCAAATCGAGGACACGAGCGCCGTGGAATTCGTCGCCAAGCTGAATCCGGCGGTCGTCGCCGAGGTGTCGCCGGGGCTGGCGGTGGAACTCTCGCTCGCGGCCCACTCGCAACAGAAGTACACGACCACGGTGGGCTCGGTCCAGGTGCCCACGCCCCCGGCGGTGGCCATCGCCAACGCCAACCACGGCTTCGGCGGACTGACGCAAGCGCAGGTGACGCTGAACCTGCCCAGCGGGTATGTGGTGAATGCGGGAGACATCGGCGGGGCCTTCACCGCCATCATCACCGTCGCGCAGCGTAGCGGGGTGCTCTACCTGCCGAACAGCGGCGGCATCATCACCAGCTTCGAGGGATTGGACTCCGTCAACCTCGATGTCAACGGCCAGATCGTCCAGCGCAAGGTGACGCTCGGCCTCCAAGGCGATGCGTCGGTCCAAATCACCGCCGGGCTCCAGCAGGGCGATCAGGTGGTGGTTCCGTAGGGGCGGGTCCGGCCGGCCGGTACGGCGCCGTCTGAGGCCGTGCCGGCCGGGCGCGCGGGTGGTGGGGCGTCGCGGGCGAAGCCGCCGACCCGGTCCCGCTGATGTGGCTTCAGGCACCGCCTGTACTCCATCGAGCCCGCCTCGACGACCGTCGGCATCCACCGCCGCCCCATCGCTGCACCGGTAAAGACCGGCCTACGGGGTTGCTACACCCGACAGAGACACCGGAGGTAACGGTGGCCTGGGACGGCGACGCAAAAGTCGGTTTGCCCTCCGGACCGGAGCCGAAGGGCCCAGGGGGCATGGAGGCACCGCCGCCTGGACGGCGCGGTGAATTGGGGCAACCCTGCGCCGAGGGCGCCGGCCTTTCGCCCTGACCGGTCGCGGAACGGCAGATCCGCCGGGCGCTCAGGCGGACGCGGGCTCGGCCAGAGCGGCGGCCGCGAGTAGCGCGGCGACCATGCTGCCGTGGTCGGCGATGCCCCTGCCCGCGATGTCGAAGGCGGTCCCGTGGTCGACCGATGTGCGCACGAGGGGCAGCCCGAGGGTGGTGTTCACGCCGGACTCGAGCCCCAGGACCTTGACTGGGATGTGTCCCTGATCGTGGTACATCGCCACGACCAGGTCGAAGTGGCCGCGCGCGGCGCGGGTGAACAGCGTGTCGGCGGGCAGGGGACCCTCGACCAGCATCCCTTCCGCCCGCGCCGCCTGCACCGCGGGGGCGATCCGGTGCTCCTCCTCGCCGCGGCCGAACAATCCGTTCTCGCCGGCATGGGGGTTCAGGCCGCACACGGCGATCCGGGGCCGCGGCCGGCCCATGCGCCGCACCGCTTCCTCCCCCAGGCGCAGCACCACCGACACCCGCTCCGGGGTGATCTGCGCGACGGCGTCCACCAGCCCGACGTGGGTGGTCACGTGGACCACCCGCAACTGCGGGCAGGTGAGCAGCATCGCGTGGTGCTCTGCCCCGGTCAGCGCGGCGAGGAGCTCCGTATGGCCGGGATACGCGTAGCCGGCCTGGTGCAGCGCCTCCTTGTTCAGCGGGGCGGTGCAGAGCGCCCCCACCGCGCGCCGCAGGGCGAGGTGGGCCGCCGCCTCCACGCAGCGGTATGCGGCCTCGCCGGCGCGCGCATCCAGGCGCCCCCAGGCCAGATCCGCCGGCACCTCCGTCACCTGCAGGCAGTCCAGGGTGTCCGCCGAGAACTGCGCCTCGGTCACGTCGGTGATGGGACGGACGCCATACGGCAGTCCGCAGACACCCATGGCCCGGCGCAGCCAGGCCGCGTCGCCGACCGCGAGCGTCCGGCAGGCGGCGGAGACCTCCGGGGCCCGTACGGCGCGGCAGACCACCTCCGGCCCGATTCCGGCGGGATCCCCCATGGTGACGGCGATGACGGGCTTCACGAGCCTTCCCCCCTCAGCCAGCCGACGATGGCGCGCAGGGCCGCGTCGTCTCCGAAAGAACCAGATTTGGTCAGCACCATCCGGCCGCTGGCGGGGTCGCGTCCCAGGGAGGTGCCGGGCCACGGTTCGCCCAGGAGATCCAGACGGCGCACACCCTGGCGCTTGAGGACGGCGAGCGCCGTGTCGCCACCGGTGAGGATGGCGCAGTCCGCCGCCACCTGCGCGGCGGCTTCGACCAGGGCCCCCCATTCGGCGACCGTGCCGGCGCGCAGAACGGCGACTCCGCCCTGCGTCAAGGCCCGGCGTGCCCGCTGGGGATCCTGGCCGCAGTCGGGGGCGCCCAGGACGGCGATCTGCCCAGAGGTCACCTGGGTGCGCGACCCCGAGACGATCAGGACGGCGTCCGCCCGGGGGCGGAGCGCGGGGACGTCGGCGCAGCCGCCGATGCGCCGCGCGATGGCGGCCGCCAGCCCCGCCGAGCCCACCCAGAGTACTTCCGTGCCCCAATGCCGTTCCACGACCGCATCGAGGTCGGCGTCGGTCCCGGCGTCGTACACGGTGCAGGGAAGGCCGTGCATCATCTTGTGGAGGTCCGCCGTGGGGGCGGTCTCGCGCCGGTCCGGCGACGGAGACACGGGACGGCCATGGACCAGTTGGACACCGCCGACGGTCGTCCGCCCCAGTGCCGGAAGGGCGGGCGCCACCACCGCATGGGCGATGCCCCAGGCGCGCAGCGCCGCCGCCGTCTCCGCCCCCACGCTCCCGCGCAGCAGGGAGTCGATCTTCTTGAAGCAGACGGCCCCCGCGCGTTCGGGGAAGTGGGCGACCGCCCGCGCGACCGTCGCCGCCGAGGTCGCCGCCGGACAGCGGCGCGAGTCGGTGACCACCGACACCACGGCCACCCCGGCGGGGGGCGGGCCCGGCTGCAGGCAGACGGTCGCGGAGAGGCCCGATCGCGCAAACGGTGCCGCCGCGTCCGCGGCACCGGTCAGATCGTCGGCGATGATGCGCACGAGCACCCGGGCGATCCCCTTCACCGGGTCGGCGTTGGCGGCCGGGCAGCGGGACCGGGAGGGCCGCACTGGATGGCGCTGATCGCCCCTCGCCGGCACGGCCCCGGGATCGCCCGCAAGGGGCGGCGGGGGGTCCCGGGGCGCCGGGATCGAGGTCGATGGTCGATCTTGCGCCAGGGGGCGGCGGCACGGGCCGGCGGGGTGGCACGCCGCCGGCCAGAGGCTCCGGCGAGGGCCCGATGCCAGCCGTGTCCCGAGGCACCTGTGACGCCGATTCCACGGCACGTTCGCGGATGCGGACGAGGTCTCCTGTGCGGGCGGCCGGGCCGAAGCCGGTGCGGCGTTTCCGAACGGGAACGGGATGGCACCGCGGCTGCCGCACCACGCCACCGCCGCGGTGCCATCCCGGCGGATCGACCCAGCCGAGGGGGATGGGTCTGGATGCGGCCGGCTCTGGCGGTGACGGCCGGGTGCGGAGGGGGCACGCGGCGAGCTGCTCCGGCGCGAACGGGGCGGCATCGTGCCGTTCCGCCGCGGTCGTTCATACGACGACCGCCGTCGCCACCGGCGGGCATCCGGCGACGGAGGCCACCACACACCCGCCGCATAGGATGCCGCGGTGGCGGACGCCCACCCGGTCGTCGTCGTGGACAACGGCAGGGAGGAGTGCCCTCTTCCCCATGCCGCTCGGCGCCGGCCGCGCGGAGCGGGCGCGCCCCCCGGAACCGGACCGCCGGGGCGCCGCGCCGACAGGTGCCGGGCCGGCCGCTACACCGGCCCCCCCGCCCGCAGGACGAGGCGCGGCGTCCGGCGCACGGCGGGCCCATGGGACGGACCTCCCGGCGGCAGGTTCGCGGGGCCTCCACCCCGCGGACCGACCCGGCCATCCCCTCAGCATCCCCACAGGCAGGCCCGGCGGGTCCTGCACAGGGAAGGCGGCGACGTCGGCTGCCGGCCCCGGAGGGCCCTCGCGGCCGAACAGGGGCGGACCTGCGGGAGGCGAAGACCGTCCGCGGCCCGCGGGGATTCACGCTCCGCCGTGGAAGAACCGCTTCAGCGCGTTGTACACCTCGCGTTTGTCGTGGATGGAGAGCGTGATGAATCTCGGGTCCTGGATCTCGCCGAACGCCGACATCAGGGGCGACTGGTACCCGCCCTCGTTGATCTCACCGTACCCCATGGTGGCGGACACCTCCAGCAGTTGCCGCGCCAGTTCGACACAACGGCGGTTGTCGGCGTCCCCCCAGTTGTCTCCGTCCGAAAAATGGCAGGGATATATGTTCCAGTCGGCCTCCGGGAAGCGCTGACCGATGATGTCCAGCGCCAGTTCGTAGGCCGAACTGACGCGCGTGCCGCCAGACTCCCCCAGTTGGAAGAAGGTCGTCTCGTCGACCTCCCGGGCGTCGACGTGGTGGGCGATGAACACCAGGCGCACGTCGTCGTAGCGCGAGCGCAGGAAGCGCACCATCCAGAAGAAGAAGCTGCGCGTGATGTACTTCTTCATCTCCCCCATGCTGCCGGAGACGTCGCGCATCGCGATGATGGCGGCGGCCGCCCGCGGGTTGGGCCGGTCGCGATAGCCGCGGAAGCGCAGGTCGGCGTCGGACCACTCGCCGACGCGGCCCGTGCCGACCCGCGCGTTGCGCCGCAGGTTCTCCAGCAGGGAGCGGCGCTTGTCGAGGGCCGACATGGGCCCCACCGGCCGGATCGAGGTCGCTTTGTCGCTCGGGCCCAGCACCCGGCCGCCCGTCTTCCGCTCCAGATTCGGCAGGGCGAGGTCGGCGAAGACGATCTCCGTCAGATCATCGACCGAGACCTCGGCCTCGATCACGTCTTCGCCCGGTTCGTGCCCGGCTTCGCCCGGCCCTCCGCCCCGCTCCCCCCCGGGCGAGCCATCCCCGGGGGCCCGGCCGCGTGCCAGGACCTGCCCCACACGGGTCTTGCCGTCCCCCTGCCCCACCTGCGGCTGGTGTTCCTCGTCGTACCGGAAGCGGTATTCCTTGAGCGAGCGCACCGGGACACGCACGATGGCCTTGCCGTCGCCGCTGATGATCGCCGGGTCGGAGACGACCTCGCCGATGTGCTCGCGGATGGCCTCCCGCACCTTCGCCTCATGTCGCGCCTGGTCGGCGGGTCCCTTGCGCTGCAGCGACCAGTCGCTCTGCGTCGGTCCCATAGTGGGCCCCTCCCGCAATAGCCGCTGCCGGACCATGCCCCGCGGAAGCGGCGCGTCCGCCCCTTCCGTCGCCAGGCGCGAGCGGGCCCGCCGGCTCCGCTGCGCGGGGGGCGTGCTCCGGATGCTCTGATCTATGCGCCTGGGACGGGCGGTGATTCTGCGGCGACGGAGGGACGGCGCCGGGCGGTATGCCGCCAAGCACCATGCCGACGCAGGGGGACCGGCCCCGGGGAGGCGCTCGGGCGGCGCGCAGCGAAGGGCGGACCGGCCGGCGCCGACGGCGGCCGGATGGGGTGCGGCGATGACGCCCGAGGAGCGGATCCGGAGCCTCGATGCCTCCTTCCTGCCACTGGGGGAGTTCCGGCGTCTGGCCGATCTCTGCCTGCGGGCGGCCCTGGACGCGTGCGGCCCGGCGGTGTGTGGCGCCATGGTGCACGGCTCGGCGCTGCCCGCCGAACTCGGCGGCAAGGGCGGCGCCCCGGGACACGGGGCGGGCCGCGCCCGCGGCCCTCCCCCGGCCGCGGGCGCCCAGCGTCAGCGGCCCGCGAGCGGCGGCGGCCCGCCGATCCCCGCGCCCCCGATCAGATTCGCGGCACGCCACCAACTCGACGCCACCTCCGGGGGCCGCTCGCCCCGAAAGCGGTAGTCGTAGGACTCGATCAACCGCTGCAGCCGCTCGGCCAGCACGGCCAGCGCCCGCTCCTGGCCGGCGGCCAGCACCGGCCGGGACACCCGGTCCCCCTCGGCCCAGCAGGCGGCGAAGTCGGGGGCGCAGAGCCCGGCGGCCTCCGCCCACGCCGTCGCGAGGGATCCGTCGCGCAGACCCCGCAGCAGCACGAACCGGGCGCGTCGCTCCGAGGTCTGGATGTGGGCGCAGGCCGGACAGCGGACGGCGCCCCGCGGTCGGCCGCGGCCGTGCAGCAGGGAGGCTACGGTGCGCCGGTCGGCCGCCAGGAGTTCGGCGTAGAGGGCAGCGGTCGGCAGCGGCTCGCGCCGCGCGACGGCCGCGCGGGTGTGCTCCGGGCAGAGGCCGCCGGCCGCCTTCACCTCCAGGAGGGTGTCGATGTCGTTGATGCCCTCCGCGTAAAGCGCGTCGAGGTAGCGGCCGAGGCTCTGGCCGCGGTAGCGGCACAGCGCGCACCCCTCGTCGCGCAGCATGGCCTCCAGGTCCTGCCGTGTCGCCGTGGTGTCCGGTGGACCCATCGGCGCCCCCCCTCCCCGTACACTCGGACGCGACCCTTTTCGCCCCCTGCCGGCCTCGGCCTCCGCGGGCGGTCCGGCCTTCGCAAGCCGCTCGGCGGAATGTGCGTATCCCTGCCGCTCGGTTGCGGACGCGGTCGCGGTGCTGCTACCGTGAAGTCAGGTCGGGTCCGGCGGAGGACGCGCAGGCATGGATGCGGCAGACGGACGGGTGGCGGCGGCACTCCGCCGCCGCGAGCGTTCCCGCGATCAGATACTGGAAGCGGCGGGTCGCCTCTTCACTGAGCGCGGCTACCGCTCGGCCACGGTTGCGGCGGTGGCCGCCGCCGCCCATGTCGGCCCCGCCACCGTCTACAACCGTTTCGGCACTAAGGCGGCGATCGTGGCCCACCTGCTGCAGTCGGCAGTGGCCGACCTGCGGGAGGCCGCCCGGCGGGACATCGCGGCACCCCTGGCCTGCGCCGACACCGTGATCCGGCACGCCGGCCGCCTTTCCGCGGCGATCGCCTCGGACCGGCCCCTCTGGTCGGCCTTGTTCGACGCGATGCAGGAGGCGCGGCGCCAACCGCCGGCGGTCCCGGACCACGACCCCCGCGTGGTGGCCCCGCTCGTCCAGGTGCTGTGGGAGATACTGAAGGCCGGCCAGGCGGGCGGCGAACTCTACCCCGAGTTCGACCCGCAGCGTATTGCGACCGACATGACATGGGTGCTGGGCTTCCATGCCCTCCACAATTCGCCCAACAGTACCGACACCGTGCACGCATTCCTATACGGTATAGCGCCCCGCGACGTCCTGTCGGCAGCACCTTCCCGTTGAGGTAACTAATGCGCAGCCCCAGGCCTGGGGGTGTGGGGCGGGTAGGGCCCGGCGTTACCGCCGCGCCCCCCCGTCGCACCATGCATGCGGTTCTCCCGCACGCGGCGCGCCGACGCACTGTTCACGCCGCGGACTGGTCGGTTGTCGCGGACCCTCCCCCGCCCCGTGGTGTGGGACCCTGGCACGAGATCACGGCGGCCACCGACCCGGCTCGAGGTCGCCCCGCACCTCGGCCACGCCTCCGCGCATCGTCCACCCGCCCCATGGGGCAGGCTTCGCGCCGGAGGTGGGTGGAGTGGGCCTGATCCCCTGGAGCGCGTTTCATGAGGTGGCGCGGCCCCGGCGCATCTTCGACCGACTGCTGGAAGAGCCGTGGCGGTTCGTCGGCGGGTTCGGCACCCGCGAACTCCCGGCCGTGGAGGTCTTCGAGCGCGGTGACGAGGTGATCGTCCGTGCGGAGATCGCCGGGGTCGATCCCCAGGATCTGGACGTCCGGCTGGCGGAGGATACGGTGACCATCCGAGGCGAGCGCCGCACGGACGCCGAGCCCGACGAGCAGGGGTACTACCACAGCGAACGCCAATACGGGAGTTTCATCCGTACGGTGTCGCTGCCCGCGCCGGTCGAGCCGGCGAAGGCCAAGGCCCGATTCCGCAACGGCCTGCTGGAGTTGCACGCGCCCAAGCGCATCGATGAGGCGCGCACCGGACGCAAGGTGGACATCGAGGTCCAGTGAGGCGCGGGCCGCAGAGGCCGCCGCACCGCCTCCCAATGGCCGCGACCACAGTCGCGGCTTTTTTCCGCACCCGATGTGCCCGCCCGGCCTGCCGCTGGCCCTGGGGGCGGCTGGCGGCCCGCGTCATCGTTGGATACACTGGCCGCATGCGCTACGCCCGTCCCGCCGCCGCGTTTCTCGTCGCCGCCGTCGTCGGGTGCCGGGCGGCTCCGGTCCTCGCGGCACCGCCGACGTTCGTCTGGCAGTCGCTGGCGGTCCGTCCCGCAGCGTTGCCGGCGGGGCCCGCGCCCTTCACCGTCTTCGCACGGATCGCAGCGGCGGACGAGATCCACTACTACACCCTCCCACTGGCGGCCGGCGCCCACGAGACTCTCGGCGCCCTCGTCCTGGCCGGCGCGCCGCCCGTCGAATTGACCGTCCTGGCCCCGGACGGGACCGATTTCTCGCTCCCCGCGTTGCCGCGGGCCCAGACGCTATGGCTGGGCGGCATCCGTTTGCGGCGGCCCATCCTCTACCCGTACGTGGCCGGGGCGGCGGGTACCTACGTGCTGGCGATTCAACCCGGCACGCCGGGGGTGGCACAGCCGTACGCGATACAGGGAAATCCGTCCGGGGGCGGCCTGCTCTTCACCGGTGGAGTCGGAGCCATGGACATTCTGCGGGGCCCGGTGACCTGGCTGCAGTCTCTGCTCTGGCTGTGGAACTAGGGGGGCTGCTGCGGAAGGCCGCTTTCGCGGCGCCATCCTACCCGGTGCGTTTTCCCTCAGGGCCTCAGGGCCTCAGGGCCTCAGGGCCGGGGCTGCGGTTTTTGGCATCGGGGCTGCGCTCCGGCATCCCGCCCCAGACCGCCCCGCGCCGAGCCGCGAGGGGCGGATCCCGCCGCCGGCGCCCGGCATTCGAGATCCACAGGCCGATTCCGTGGAAGCCGTTGCCCCGGAGCGCACCGCGCGGCCGACAGCCGGGCCGGACGCCGAGGCCTCGGGGCAGGGGGACCTTTCATCCCGGTTTCGCAGGGGCAGGCTCGTGCAGCGGTCACGCCGGGCATCGCCGGTCGCCCGACTCCGACGAGGTGCGCAAGGGGGTGCAGTCCCTGGGGCCGGAGGTGCAGTTGCCCCTGCTCGCCCTCTCGGCGGTCGTGGTCTACGCGGGCTGCGCCGCGCTCGCCTGGTTGGTCCTCCGCCTGCTGCGCCTACGGTCACCCTTTCTTGCGGCGCTGCTCCCCTGGGCCCTCTTCCAGGGCTACCTCGTGGTGGGCCTCTTCCTGTGGGGCGGCCTGCCCGCCCCGGCCGGGGGGTTTGCGGCCGTGGCGGGGTTGGCGGGGCTCGCCTCCCTCGTTTTGGCGCTGGCCCGTCGGCGATGGGACGCCCGGCGCACGGCCGCCGTCCTGATCGCGTGGGCGGCGGTGTGGATCGCCGCCCTCTTATGGTCGACGCTCTGAGGGCGCTGGGATCGGGCTGGGGCCGAGCGGCGCGGGGCATGCCGCTCGGGGAGAGCCCCAGGGCCCCCTGCGCAGGCAGGCACACGTCGCCCGCTCGGCACGCTCCGCACCCCGTAGCCCGGCAGAAAAGGAGCGGCCCGGCGCCTGCAGGCGATGGGCCGCTCCTTCATGCGCTACCCGGACTTGGGCCCCGCGGGATCGTGCACCCGCCTACAGGCCCGGCGTCACCGCGGCGATGGATGTGCCGTTGGCGGTCGGGAAGATCTTGGTGAAGGTGTTCTGGGTCTGGGTCAGCGTCGCACCCGCACTCTCCACCGCGTCGACCTGGTTGGTGGCCGTCGTGCAGGCCTGCGGCACCTGCTGCGGATTCTTCATCGCCGGCTGCAGTGCCGCGCCGATGCTCTGGCCCGCCCGCTGGTCCTGGTACTTGTAGGTCAGGCCGAAGTATGGGTCGTTGCCCTGCATCTGGCGGTTGAAGACGTCGAGGTCGATGTTGGCCAGGGGCTTCGCCACCTGCTTGACCGTCTCCACCCAGAACGGATAGAGGCTCTTCTGGTTGGGACCGTTCATGGCGAGGTGGACCATCCACTTCTGCCAGTCGGTCTGCACCGTCAGGTACTTCATGAACTCCCAGGCGATGTCGGGGTTCTTCGTGCCCGCGTTGATGGCGTAGAAGTCGCTGGCGGCGTAGGAAACCTTACCCTTGGGGAACACCATCTCGTCGTAGATCTGCCACTTGACGCCGCCGAAGTTCTGGGCGGCGTTGATCAGGCCGCCGGCCGTGTCCATCCAGGTGACGACCTGGTTGCCCGTCTGGAAGTTCAGACCGCCCGTGCCGCAGACGCCTTCGGCCAGCAGCCCGTAGATCCACGACAGGCACTGTTCCGTCCCCGAATTGGTGAGATAGGCCTTGGTGTTGTCGTTGGGATCGACGTACTCCCCGCCGAAGCCCGCCAGGTAATACGCGTGGGGGGCGTTGCCCCAGTAGTCGTAACCGCTCCAGTAGAACCATCCGCCCAGGCGTTGCTGCTTGGGGTCCGACGACTTCTTGGTCGCCGTCGTCATCAGCTTCGTCCAGTCCGCGTAGGTCCAGCTCGGATCCGGATAGGACAGCGCCAACTGGTCGAGGATACCGAGGTTGACGCTGGGTGCCTGCAGGTGGAGGTAGGATGGCAGGGCCCACAAGCCGCCAGCCTGCTGGAATACCTCCATGTCGCGCGACGGGAAGATGGTGAGGTCGACGTTGTCCCGCTGGACGTACTTGCTCAGGTCGAGGAGCAGGTTCTGGCCCAGATAGAGCGGGAGGACCCAGTCGGCGAAGACGTCGGGCCCGGTGCCGGCGAGCATGGCCGCGACCGTGCCCTGCTGATACCCCATGTAGGTGATGGTCACGTTGACGCCCTTGTTCTGGGCCAGCCAGGGCTGGATGCCCTGCATCAGAAGGGCGTGGCCCGTGGAACTGGTCGCGTTGTTGAAGTTGTACCACGGACGCCAAAGAATGTTTATAAGAGCTGCCGCAGCCTTGGTGGTACTGGCTGCACCCGTGGTCGGCCCGCACGCGGACAACGCCGCGCCCGCCGCCATCACCCCGGCCGCCGTCACCCCGGCCTTGAGCGCGGCGCGACGGGAAAACAGGCTTCGCCTGGGGGCGGCGGCTGGTTCACCCCCGATGTGAGCAGATGCCGCTCTCCTCAACACAAAAAGAACTCCCCTTCATGCCGACGATTCTCTCCGCTAGACCATGGCGCGAGGTCCGCTGCCCGGAGATGTGGGAGCATTCGCCGTCCGCGGGTCCTTCCCTGTGGCGGTCCGAAACGGGTATAGGCAGATTGAAGGGGAATGTAGTACCCGCGGATGCACCCTGTGGGAAAAAGGTGTGGAAAGGCCATCACTCGCGGGTTGCGCTTCCCACACCCGACTCCCCCCGGACGAGCCATCCACCACGCGGGCCGCGGGCAAGGGTCGCGGGCGAGGGTCGCGGTGGGGAGGGACCCTCGCGGTGCGTCGGACCGCGAGGGTGGGGCGCAAAGGCGGCGAAGGCCTGGGGCGGCGAGAGAACTGCACCGGGGGACCGATGGACTCCCCGCGCCGGTGCCGGCATCCACGGGCCCGGCGCGTCGCCGGTCGGGAGAGGCCCCGGCGCTGCACCCGCCCGGGCTGGAGCCACGGGAGGCGTGCAGGCCGGGGACCCGCTCCTTCGGGCGGTCACAGGCCGGGCGTCACCGCCGCGATGGAGGTCCCGTTCGCGGTCGGGAACAGCTTGGTGAAGGTGTTCTCCGTCTGGGTCAACGTCGCGCCCGCGGCCTCGATGGCCGCGATCTGCTTGGCGGCCTGGTTGCAATCCGCCGGCACCGTCTGGGGGCTCTTCGCCGCCGGCTGCAGGGCGGCGGCGATCGTCGCACCGGCCCGCTGGTCCTGGTACCTGAAGGTGAGACCGAAGTACGGCTGGTTACCCTGCATCTGGCGGTTGAAGACGTCGAGGTCGATGTTGGCCAGGGGCCGGGCCACCTGTTTAACCGTCTCCACCCAGAACGGGTAGAGGGCCTTCTGGTTGGGGCCGTTCATGGCGAGGTGGACCATCCACTTCTGCCAGTCCGTCTCCACCGTCAGGTACTTCATGAACTCCCACACGGTATCCGGATTCTTCGTGGCCGCGCTGATGGCGTAGAAGTCGCTGGCCGCGTACGAGACATTGCCCTTCGGGAAGACCATCTCGTCGTACATCTGCCACTTGATGCCGCCGAAGTTTTGCGCGGCACCGATCAGCCCGCCGGCCGTGTCCATCCAGGTCACGACCTGGTTGCCGGTCTGGAAGTTCGCGGGACCGGTTCCGCACACGCCGTCGGCGAGCAACCCGAAGACCCAGGAGAGACCCTCCTGCGTCCCCGAATTGGCGAGGTAGGACTGGGTGTTGTCGTTGGGATCGACGTACTCCCCACCGAAACCCTTGATGTAGTACGGCGCCGGCGCGCCGCCGTGGTAATCGTAGCCGCCCCAGTTGAACCAGCCGCCGACCCGGTTGAGCTTGGGATCCGACGACTTCTTGGTCACCGTCGTCAGCAGCTTCGTCCAGTCGGCGTACGTCCAGCCGGGATTGGGGTAGGACAGCGCCAACTGGTCGAGGATGCCCAGGTTGACGGCGGGCGCCTGAAGATGGAGGTAGGACGGAAGGGCCCACAACCCGCCGCTCTGCTGGAACACCTCCATGTCCTTCGACGGGAAGATGCCGAGGTCGACGTTGTCCCGTTGGATGTACTTGGTCAGGTCCAGGAGCAGGTTCTGGCCCAGATAGAGCGGGAGGACCCAGTCGGCGAAGATGTCTGGACCGGCGCCGGCGAGCATGGCCGCCACCGTGCCCTGCTGATAGCCCATGTAAGTGATGGTGACGTTGACGCCTTTGTTCTGGGCCAGCCAGGGCTGGATGCCCTGCATCAGAAGGGCGTGGCCGGTCGAACTGGAAGAGTTGTTGAAGTTGTACCACGGACGCCAAAGAATGTTTATAAGAGCGGCCGCGGCCTTGGTGGTACTGGCCGCGCCCGTGGTCGGCCCGCACGCGGACAACGCGGCGCCCGCCGCCATCACCCCCGCCGCCGTCGCGCCGGCCTTCAGCGCAGCCCGACGCGAAAGCAGGCCCCGGCCGGAGGCCGCGGCAGGCTCGGACTGGGCAGACACCGATCTCCCCAACACCGAAAACTCCCCTTCTTCCCACGTTCTCTCTTCGCCCGATGCCGGCCATGTGGGCCGGTACATCCGAAAGACACGACAGGGTTCGCCATTGCGCACACCCTTCCCTGTTGAGGGGCCGGAACGGGTCTGGTCCGATGGGAGCGGTGCGCCCCGACCAACGGGTGACTATCTTTTGAAAAAACCGGCAGCACATCCCTCGCTGATCAAGCGCGGACTGCACGATTGAACCTGCCCGAAAGAGTGATTTCCCACGCGGCAGCGGCTGGACGCGCCTTGTGTCCAGTGGCGCGGTCGACCGGGCCAAGGCAGGCATCCGCGGCGGCCACGGCGCCCCCGTCGGCCAACTCCACCAGCGGCGGATCGGCCCCGACGGCCCGCGCGGCGTGCCGTCGAAAGCCGCCGCGCCGCGTCGAGCGGCCGCCTCCACAAGGGCGGCGTCGAGGCGCGGGCGCAAGGCGAGCAGCCGGGAACGCGGGGGCGGTGCGTCGCGCTCCGCGGGCCGAAGGCGACGTGGAAGGAAGCCGCCCGGCCGATCCGGACCGGCGGCACGTCGATGAGCGGGGGGAGGAGGGCGACCGACTTGGGCGTGAGCACGCCGCTGCATCGCTTGTCTGCCGGCAGGCGGTACCGTTGGAGCAAGACGACCCGGCAGGAGGGCGCCAACCGCCAAGCGGCCATCGCCCGGCCGGCCCGGCCCCCGCCACGAGGAGATCGGCTGCCACCAGACCGCCGCCCCCAAGGCTTCGCCCGTGCCGGGGGGCGGGAGAGGCCCACCCCCCGGACTCCGCGCGCGTCGGGTCAGACCGTGAAGTATCCCAAGGCGCGCAGGTGCTCGACGGACTTCTGGACGCGGGCGACGTACTGCCCGGGCGTGAGCCGCTCGTCCTTGACGCCCTCGATCTCCATGGTGCAGGGCCCGCGGAAGCCCGTCTCCTTCAGCCGGCCCAGGATGTAGCCGAAGTCGACGACCCCCTCGCCGAGGGCCGGGAAGTCCCAGGCATGGAACCCGCCGCCCGTGTCCTTGAGATGGACCGCGGCGACGTACGGCAGGGCCAGATCGAACTCCCTGCGGCCGTCGCAGTTCTCATTGTAGTAATAGACGTTGGCCGGATCCCAGTTGACGCGCACGTTCGGGTGGTTGACGGCGCGCATGGTCACCGCGGCCACGGCGCCGTTGGTGCCGAGGTCCGGGTGCGTCTCCAGCACGATCGTGACACCGTGGCGGGCCGCGGCGTCCCCGGCGCGGGTCAGGGCCTCGTAGGCCGCCTGCAGGCCGTGCTTACCCGCGTGCGCGCTGGTGAAGATGTACCGGGCCCCGAACTCCTCCCGCACGCGGCGCGCCGCCTCGACGAAGTGCTGCGCCAGTTCCGGGTTGCCGACGTCGGTCCCGACCTGGATCGAGCCCGCCGTCAGGCCGTGGCGCTGTAGTTCACCCCGGATCCGCTCGGAATCCTCTGGCTTGGGCAGCGCGATCTCGACATGGCGCACGCCCCAGGCCGCCAGATGCTCGTATGCCTGCGGCGTGGCGCTGCCGAACGAACTCGGCCGGCAAGAGAGGAACATCCCGCCGCCGGTCTCGGCCCCGCCGCCCGCGCCCTCCGGGGCCGGTAGGGGCTCGGAGCGCAACATCGGCACGATGCGGGGCGATAAAGACATGGGGCCACCTCCGTGCGGGGCGGGAATGGCCGCGCGGCCGACACTCGGCCCGGCGCGACGCGAAGCGGCTTCGTCACCGCCGGACGGATGCCTGCAGGCGCCGGAAGTGTAGCGCACCGTTCGCCTCGGACCGCTCGGACCGAAGGGCGCCGGGTGCGCCGGAAGATGCGGCGGCAGGCGCCGTCGCCTCAGGCCCGTCCGCCCCAAGAGCCCCGGCCGGGCGTCGAGGCGGCGAAAGAACTGGCAGCCCGATCGAAAAGCGGTACCTGCCAGACGGCCGAGCTTTCGGTAGAATACGCCCCAGGCGGAAACACGACGGGAGGCGGGGAGCGATGCGGGACAAGGGGGATTTCGCCGTCGGGCTCCTGGTGGGCGGACTGGTGGGGGCGCTGATCGGGCTGCTGCTGGCGCCGGCGTCGGGCGATGAGACCCGCCGGGCCATCGGCAAGCGCACCGCCGATACCGCGGGGCGCGTGCGGGAAGGGTCCGGGCAGTTGGCGGACCGCGTCCGCGAGGGCACGGGGCAGGCCTCCGAGCGGGCGCGGCTCACGGCCCAGGTCGCGGGCCGCCGGGTGCGCACCCAGGTGGAGGCGTTGCTGGGCGGCGTCCAGCAGACCGCCCGTGACGCCGTGGCCGACTTGGTCCCCGACGACGGCACGGCTCCGGCGCTGGGCGAAGCGGCGGCGGCGGCAGAGGGCAGCGGCGGGGAGGTCTGATGGGCGAAACGGCCGGTACGGTGCTCGTGGTCGCCGTCGTGGTCATCGCGGTGGCTCAGATCTGCATCTCCGTCTTGGCCTTCGTCGCCGGACGGCGGCTCCTGGCGGAACTCGTGCCGCTCCTGACCGCCCTCACCGAAGCGACCGCCCATCTCCAGGAGGCGGCCGACCACATCGGCGCCCTGGCCGAGCACACCGGCGCCACGGTGGTGCAGGCACGCCGGGCCGCCGCCCAGGTGGGCGCCATCGCCGGTGCCGGCCGCTCGCTGGTGGAGGGGGCGCTCGGGGCGGCCATCCTGCGCCGTCTGGCACCCGGCGCACTGGGCGGGACCGCCGCCGGTGGGGCCAGCGCCGCCGCGGTGAAGACCGCGATCGAACTGGTCATGGGTCTGTATCAGACGCTGGCCGCCCGCCGCAGGCAGCGACGGGAGGAGGACGATCCCCCGGACGGCGTCCTCGAGGGGGCGGAGGCCCTGGCCCAGGCGTCGGCCGCCGGCGAACCAGACGGCAGGCACCGTCGTGGGGGCAGACCCCGCATGGGCATCGGCACCGTGCGCCGCGTCGACGGGCCGGCGCCCCCCCCCGGACGCCGGTCGGCCGGCACTTAGGCGCGCCGGGCCGCCCGGCGTCCCGCCACCGGCGCCGGCCCCGCGGCCGCTCACCCGGGCGGCCCGGCCGGCGGACCGCCGCCAACGGATGGCGGGAGGGGAGGCGGCCCGCCGCCAGCGCGCCGGCTCCCTCCGCTGGGGGCGCACCCCGCCGCGGACCAAGCGGCCCCCACGGAGCCCGCCCCCCCCCACCACC
>Ga0080006_1081782_pt1 | contig 20180 bp, 19 predicted proteins | sample RS3BMetagenome_FD_69209 | JGI IMG/M metagenome (GOLD analysis project Ga0080006, IMG submission 69209) | Ferric oxide microbial mat and aquatic microbial communities from Rainbow Spring, Yellowstone National Park, USA - RS3B (SPADES... ...
CGGCGCGTAAATCAAGGAGATGCGCTCGTCCTTTGGCGTCGCACCAATCATGACTTTTGCAGCAGCCGCAATGGTCTGCTCGGTCGGGAGCAGGAAGTGTCCGGCGCGATTTTGCAGCATCGCTTCACCCATGCCGCCTGACAAGGCTTTGTTCAGCCAACTGATCCCCACGTAGGCGATGCTGCCTGGCGTGCGCTCAGCGACCTGTACCACACCCTGATTGCCTACGGCATCCAGGGCGCCGCGAACGGTTGGCCAACTCACGCTGGTTCCGTACATCACGGTCTTCGCCCACTGCGCGTTCGTGTCAGTCATGAACTGCGTGAAGAGGAAGGTATCGCCGCTGCCATCATGGCGGTGAATCGGCGTGATGGCCAGATGGGGCAGCTTGATTCCCTTGTTCAGGTCCTGAATTTGCGGCGCATTCCAGTAGCCGATCTTGCCTAGGAAGATCTGCGCGATCACGTCGCCCGTCAGGTGCAGATGATCTTTCGCCGGGACGCCCGGGATCCTGTACATGATCTGCTGCGCCGAGATCGCCATTGGAATGTTCAGCATGCCCGGTGATTTCATCAACTGCTCGTTGCTCATATAGGCATCCGAAGCGCCGATCTGCACGACGCCGGCCGATGCCTGCGCAATGCCCACGCCGCTACCGGTGCCATTTGGCGTCAGTTCCACGTTTGGGGAGACCTGTTTGTAGGCTGGTGCCCACAATTGAAACAACGGAAACAAGAGCGTTGATCCGGTTTCTTGCAGTTTGACAACGGCGGTGGACTTGGCTTTCGAAGCGGCATGCACATGAGTCGTGGTCTTGGCCATGGCGAATCCTGCGTCTGACTGGCTGTATCCGGCGATGCCGAGTGTCAATGCGGCTGTTACGGCCAGCATGACACCTTTGGTTGCTGTCTTCACGATGAAATGACCCCCACAAAAGGTTTTATGTTCTACAGTCCTATCGCACTAGACTCTCGTAAAGGACATATGGTCGTACTGTAAAGATCGTGCGCGTATTGTAAAGGTGTCGTAATGGCAGGTGAAATTTACAAACTGTTTACGAACGGATTTCGCCGCGGTTTCAAGATAAATTTAAGATTCGTATGACATTCTGACAACGCGACATGCAACGGCAGCAAAACGAATCCGCTCACTTGTTGTATGGCAGGACCTCCCCGTCCAACGCGCAAGCCGACCATCTGGTAAATGGTCGGCTTGTTCGCGTCTATAGGCTTTCTTCATGGCAAATCATTTACCCGATTTGCTCTTCCACGTAGATCTGTGTGCGCTCGTCCGTTGGCGATTCAAACAAAACCGCCGTTGGTGCGAACTCCACAATCTCGCCGTCCTCCATAAAGGCCGTCTTGTGCGCGATGCGTCGCGCCTGCGCGAGGTTGTGCGTGACCAACACCAACGTCACGCGCTCGGACAAACGGACGAACAGATCCTCCAGCAGCCGCGTAGACTTGGGGTCCAGTGCGGACGCGGGCTCATCAAGGAGCAACAGCTTTGGCTCCACGGCCAAGGCACGTGCGAGACACAGCCGCTGCTGCTGGCCACCGGACAGCGCCTGCGGCGAGCGGGTCAGCCGATCTTTCAGGTCTTCATACAGACCCACTTCCTGAAGCTTCTCCCGCGCGATCTCGTCGCGCTGGCGCTTCGGCATACCAAACAACTTGAGCGCGAGAGTCAGATTATCCAGTATCGACATGGGAAAGGGATTGGGCCGTTGAAACAGCATCCCCACGGAGCGGCGAAACCCTTCGACGTCGCGGACTTGGGACAAGTCGTGGCCGAGTACGCGAACGTCACCCGACGAGCGAAACCCCGGCACCGTGTGGCTCATCTTGTTCAGCGTGCGTAAAAACGTTGTCTTGCCACAGCCGGACGGCCCGATCAACGCCGTGATTTCTCTCTCAGTAAAAGTGGCACTCAGTCCTTTGAGCACTTGTTTGGATCCATAGTGAGCAGATAAGTTATGAACGTGTACGGCTGTTCCACGGGCGGCGTGGCGTTCCGAGTCCATCATCCCGCTCGCTGACCGCAAAGCCGTTTTGCCCCCGTTTGACGCGATCTGCACGGAAGCGTCTCGCTCCGCTGTGGTCACCGCGATGTCCTGTCGATCCAGAACGGATAGGGCTTGCTGACTCATCTGGGTGGTCCCCCTTGATATACTCTTGGCTCGAGTATATCGGCCGTATGTAAAGAAAGAGTAAAGAGGACCGTCTCCACGGCCCTCCTTACAAAATCTTAACATTGTCAGGCGAAGGATCAGGAATTAACGGGCTGCGCCGAGGCGATGAACTGACCCGCACGAAGCGCGTCCATGAAGGCCGTGAACTCCGCGAAGTTCATCTGCTGCTTGCTGTCTGACAACGCCACACTCGGCTCGGGATGCACCTCGACCATCACGCCGTCGGCACCCACCGCGAGCGCTGCCTTGGCCACCGGGATCATAATGTCCTTTCGACCTGTGGAATGAGTGACGTCCACCAGCACGGGAAGGTGCGTCTCTTGCTTGAGAATGGGAACAGCGGAGATATCGAGGGTGTTGCGCGTGGCCTTCTCATACGTGCGAATGCCGCGCTCACAAAGGATGATCTTCTCGTTTCCCTTGGAGGCAATGTACTCCGCCGCATAAATCAGTTCCTCGATGGTCGCTGACAGCCCACGCTTCAGGAGTACGGGGACGCGCGTGGAACCCACCGCCTTGAGCAGATCGAAGTTCTGCATGTTGCGGGCTCCGACTTGAATCACGTCAATATACTGCAACGCCATCTCGACATCCGCCGGATTCATGATCTCGGAGATCGTCACAAAACCAAACTGCTGCGCCGTTTGCTTGAGCATGCGCAGGCCGGGCTCACCGAGGCCCTGAAAATCGTAGGGCGATGTGCGGGGCTTAAAGGCTCCGCCGCGCATAAAGGTGATGCCCTGTGCGTTGAGCAACTGCCCCACCTTCTCCATCTGTTCCGGGGTCTCCACCGAACACGGGCCAGCGACAATCACCGGTTTCCCGCCTCCGATCTCCACACCGCGCACCGTGACCACGGTGTCGGCCACCGTGCGTGCGCGACTGACCAGCAGCTTGCGCTGCTGATCTTCGAGACCGAGTGAGGCTTGAAAGATTTGCTTGAACAAATGGCGAATGGCTGCATCCGGAAATGGCCCTGGGTTCTCCTCGACCAGCTTCTCCAGCTGCTCCTTCTCTCGTTCCGGATCATACATGGACACGCCCCGCGCGTGCTTGAGATGTCCGATGCGCTCCACCACGTCTGCCCGTTTGCTTAGAAGCTGCAAGAGTTCACTGTTAATCGTATCGAGTTCTGTCCGCATCTCTTTCAATCGATCCTCTGTCACGTCAATCTCTCCCTTTATGTTCTCTCTGGTTCTTCTTCTCCACTCTGCGGCAAGACGCGCCTGCGAGCCCGCACGCATCCCGCACGCATTCCGGACCTAGCGGTCGATCACCGCAGCCAGGGCCGTGAGGCATCGGTCATTGTCTGCAGTCGTTCCGATACTGATCCGGATGTGCGCGGGCAGTCCCGCAAAACCCGCCCGGACGATCACTCCTTTGGCCTGCAGCCGGTCATACACAGCTTGCCCATCGCCCACCTCGGCCAACAAGAAGTTCCCCTGGGTGTGTATATACGGTATGCCAAGGCGACGCAAACCGTCGTAGTACTGCGCCCGTCCAGTTGCGTTCAGACGCCGAGAGCGAACCACGTGCTCCGCATCCGCAAGGGCCGCTACGGCACCAGCCTGGGCGAGCGCGTTGACGTTGAACGGCAAACGGACCTGATGCAAAAAGGCGAGGATACCGGGATCCCCCATCGCGTACCCCAGGCGCAAACCCGCCAGCCCGTACATTTTCGAGAAGGTCCGCAACGTGATCAGCGTGTACCCCTCGCGAATGAGGCGCAAGCTATCGAGTGGGTCCTCTGTGTCGAGATACTCGACATAAGCCTCATCGCACACGACCAAGACACCAGGTGGCATGCGTTGCACGATGTCGCGAACTTGACCATGCGTCAGCCACGTGCCCGTCGGGTTGTTCGGTGTGCACAAATAGACGACCTTGGTCCGCTGACTGACACTGGCCACGATGGCATCCGGATCATACGCGAATCCGTCAGCCAAGGGCACGCGCACGACGGTAGCGGCGGTCATCGCCGCCGCTAGGCTGTACGACGCAAACGACGGAAACGGCAACACGACCTCGTCCCCAGGCCCGAGAAAGGTTTCCGCGATCAGTTTGATCAACTCGTCGGAGCCGTTGCCGACAAAGACATGTGCCGGTGTCAACGAAAAATGGCTCGCAATCGCCTCGCGCAGGTCGAGTGCCGCGCCGTCCGGGTACAGGTGCAGGTTCGGTAGCGCGGCTGTGATGGCGGCCACGGCCTTTGGCGAGGGACCCGCGGGATTCTCGTTCGAAGCCAGCTTCACGACGTCGGCCAACCCAAACTCGCGCATGACATCTGCAGCCGGACGGCCTGGCACGTAGGGGGCAATGGCGTGCAAGTGCGGCCGCACCAGGTCGCGAACGCGGTCCGCCGCAGATCGCGCCTGAAACCCCAGTCTTTCCTCCGAATCCGGCATGCAAAGGCTCCTTTTGCTCATCTGTATTTGCTACAATGTATCATAGAGTCTGTCTGACGCAAAGAGCCATGTGCAGCGAATCCGAGGAGGCTACACGGTGACCGTTTCAGTTGAGGCGATACGAGCCGCAAAAAGCCATCTTGCAGGCGTCTGCGACATCACGCCGCTCGATCATTCCACCACACTGAGCAAGATGGCTGACAACGACATTTATATTAAACTCGAAAATCTGCAACGGACGGGCTCCTTCAAGATTCGTGGTGCCTACACCAAGATGATCCACCTGACGGAAGCAGAGCGTGCCTGTGGCGTGATCGCGGCCTCAGCTGGCAACCATGCTCAAGGCGTAGCCTACGCCGCGCGGATGCTTGGCATTCCTTGCCTGATCGTCATGCCCACTGGCGCCACCTTATCAAAAGTGGAAGCCACGCGCGCCTACGGCGCACAGGTCGTCCTGGAAGGCGACAATTACGACGAGGCCTTCGCCCATGCCACGTCACTGCAGAAACGGTCCGGGATGACGTTCATTCACGCCTTCGACGATGAGTTGATCATCACAGGTCAAGGTACGGTCGGCCTCGAGTTGCTGGACCAACTGCCCGACGTCGATGCGATCGTCGTGCCGATCGGCGGCGGTGGACTCATCGCTGGAATCGCCATCGCCGTAAAGAGTCTGCGGCCGCAGACGGCGATCTATGGCGTCGAGGCGGCAGGGGCCGCCTGCTTCCGAACCTCGCTCGACAACCACAGTCTAACGGTGCTGCCCAGTGTATCCACGATTGCAGATGGCATTGCGGTCAAGCAACCAGGGGGTCTGACGTGGGAGGCAGGACGACACCTGATCGATGACGTCATCACCGTCGAGGACGAGGAGATTGCACGGGCCATGGTGGTCTTGCTCGAACGCTGCAAAGTGGTCAGCGAAGGCGCAAGTGCGGCGGCCGTGGCCGCTGTGATTGGTCGCCGCCTGCCCTTTTCGGGGCGCAAGGTGGCTGTGGTGTTGTCCGGCGGCAACGTCGACGTCAGCCTCCTGTCGCGCATTATCGAACACGGGCTCGTCGCGGCAGGGCGTCACGTCCGTTTCGTCACCACGTTGTCAGACCGCCCAGGCGCACTCGCTGGTCTGGTACGTGCCGTTGCCCAGTGCGGGGCCAACATCGTATCCATCGAACACCATCGGCTTGGACAGTCGCTGATTCTCGGCCAAGTCGAGGTCCAGATGTCGCTGGAGACGCGTAATCAGGCACATATCCACGCAATTTGCGAGGAATTCTCTCGACTCGGGTACGACTACGCGATGCGTTAGGCGTCAGAAACGAAGGGGGCAACGCGGTGACGCAGCTCGATTTTGCGCTCGATATCGGCACGCGTGGCGTGACGGGTCTCTTGTACAGGCGAGACGGCGATGCGCTCATAGTGGAGTATGTTGCGAGTGAAGAACACCGTGACCGCGCCATGCAAGATGGGCAGATCCACGACATCGCGGCCGTCGCGCGAGCGCTACTCACAGTGAAAACGAAACTCGAACGCGACGCAGGGCTGACCCTGAACGAGGTTTCTGTCGCGGCCGCGGGACGATCCCTGAAAACGGTGGAAGCCGCCGCATCGACCGTGCTGCAAGGGGCCGCCTGTAGAGAAGAGGACGTCCACGCGTTGCACTTGCTGGCGTTGCAAAAAGCCCGGCTTCACATCCAGGCCGCATTTCCCCAGTTGCAGTGCGTGGGCACTCGCGTGCATCACTTCGAGCTCGACGGATACCCGATTGCCAATTTGGTTGGGCAACCTGGTGAAGAAGCCACACTGCACCTGATCGCCACCTTCTTGCCACGCGGAGTCGTTGACTCATTGGACAGCACACTGACGCAAGCGGGATTACGCATGAGCGGCCTCACACTGGAACCCATCGCCGCTCAACACGTCCTGATTCCGCCGTCCATGCACCGGCTCAACGTCGCGCTCGTGGACGTCGGCGCGGGAACATCAGACATTGCCATCACCGCACACGGACACGTGCTCGGGTTCGGGATGGTCCCGGTGGCTGGAGATGAGATGACCGACGCCATCGCCGAAGCGTTCTTGCTCGACTTTCCCGTTGCCGAGGCGCTCAAACGCAGACTCGTCGACGTCGAGGCGGTCGCTGTCGAGGACATATTGGGTAATCCTCGTCGTCTCGTCTCGGCCGATGTCATCCACACCCTCTCGCCGTTCATCAAGAGCTTGGCAGACAGCATTGCGGGCGAACTGCTAAAAGTGAACGGCGGTACGGCCCCAGCTGCCGTCATGCTCATCGGCGGCGGCGCCAAGACCCCCCGCTTGGCTGAAGAGTTGTCGCTCGCGCTCGGTTTGACACCAGAGCGTGTAAGAGTTCGGGATCGGACCACCCTTGCTCACGTCAGAGGCTGTGAAGACGCCCTGTGCGGCCCAGAATCCATCACCCCCATTGGCATCGCCGCCTTGGCGGGCAGCACCTCCGTGATCCCACTGTCCGTTCAAGTCGAAGAACGGACAGTGCGGCTGTTCTCGTTCTACGAGTTGACCGTTGGCGACGCCCTGGTCGAGGCCGGCGTCGATCTCGCCGATCTGATTCCACGTCCGGGACCAGCCGTCGTCGTCGAGGTGAACGGGGAGATACGAGCCTTGCGAGGTTCGTCAGGAAGCGGTGGACAACTGCTTCGCAACGGCCAACCCACGACGGTCAACGACGTGCTGCAGGCGGGTGATTCGCTGCAGGTTCTGCGGGCCCGAACGGGCACCCTGGGACATGGCACGATTGCCCTTCTTCTCGGCCCTGAAATCCGACCGCGAAGGCTCGTCATCAACGGCCAAGAGTTGGCGGTTAACCCGAACATCATGGTCAATGGCCGCGAGGCCCACCCAGATACGCTCCTCGCAGATCGAGATGCCCTCACAGTGGTCTTCCCGAACCGCCTCGACGTGTTGAGTGACCATCTGGGCGTGGCTACATCCATCGCGCAGGATGTCCAGGTGAACGCCCGTCACGTCCATGTCCGCAAGCTGCCGTTCGTCATCGACCCTGCGGTGGACCTTGAGTCTGAGGTGGCAGACGGTGACCTCTTGCGCGTACACCCACGCGGTACCGGCTTGCTCGTGTCGGATGCGTTAGCGGCCGCTGGCGTGGATCTCAAGGCGCTTTCCCCTAAAACAGCCAGCGTCACCGTCAACGGTCAACGGCGTCCCTTGCGCCAACGAGCGAGTGGTCAGTTGCTCTGTAACGGCCAGCCTTGCTCCGTGGACGATCCGCTGCCGGACGGAGCGGTCCTGGAGTGCTCGCAAGTCGAGTCTTCCCCAACCGCCCCGCTGAGTTCGCTACTCCTGCATATGGGCGACGAGTTGCGCCGACAGGCCGCTGCAGGCGGACGACTGATCCTGCGCAAGAACGGGGAATCTGCAGACTTCACGACGATCATCGCCGCCGGCGATCAGGTGGAGATCGGCTGGGAGTCACCGAAGGATGATTTGCGCCAGGAAGGTGTACCTGATGCGCGCTCACAATAAAGAAACGACGCGCCAGCGCATCATTGACGCGGCTCTCGATGTATTTGCGGATAAAGGGTACAATGCCGCCTTGGTCGATGACATTGCCCGCAACTCGGCGACCTCCAAGGGCGCGTTCTACTTTCACTTTCCGAGCAAAAAAGCTATCTTTGAGGCCCTCTTGAGTTCGCTGGTCGACCGGCTCGTGCTCGATGCAGAAGCGGCCATCGAGGGTCGTCACGGTGCTGTGAACAAGATCGAGAGTGCACTCCGGGTCGTCTTGAGAACACTCGCACGGCACGAGAAGGCGGCGCGCCTGCTCTTTATCGAGGCGACAGGCCTTGGCAAGGCGTTTGACCGTCAGGTGCGGACGGCCCATCAGGCCTTTGCCCGCGTCATCGCCCGCCATCTCCAGGCAGCCGTGGACGACGGCTCGATCGCTCCGATCGACGTGGACCTGACGGCGTACGCCTGGCTGGGTGCCATCCACGAGGTGCTGTATATGACCTTGCTGGGCGCCGAAGCACGACCTCTCGACACATTGGTGGAGCCGCTTTGTGCCATGCTTGTGGGCTCCTTGTCGGGTACCGCGATGGCCGGCCATGATGGGGATTGTGCGGACGTGGGACAACCTGCTACACTGGTGCAAAGGGGATCTGACGATGAGACCACAACTTGACACGCTTGCCACCTTGACGGTTCGAGCGAAGGATCCTGCTGCGGGGCCCAAGGGACAGAAGACACAGACTGCACCCAAGGAAGCCGGCTCTTCCACTTTCTCTTCGACGTTGCAGCAAGTGCAGGCACAGCAACTGCAAGCGCAACTCGTCAACCAGTTACTCGGCAACACGACATCCGCGAGCGGATCTGCGTTGCCGCTCCCACCCCTGCCTGAAGAAGGATCGAGTCCTCAGGCCCTGGCCACTTACGCAGCGTTGCTTCAGGCGAGCATGTTGCAGAGCTTAGGCAACCTCGATCCTTCAAGCGCAACGATGGATCCGTCCAGCGACCCGCTCAACGCCTTGGATCCATCCGCTTCGACGACAGACCCGTTGGCGGGCCTCGGGAATTCGCTGGCAACAGGTAGTAGTCAAACGTTTGCGGATCTGATGACACAAATCGGGGCGATGATGGGCGTCACCATGCCGGCCACGGCGACGTCTCGGGATCCCGTCACGTCGCTTGGGGCCCTCCCGAGTTCCGTCGCGGTCGCGCCAGCCGCTTCGGCTGTGGCGCCAAGTGCCCTGGTGCCACCCGCCCTGCCTGTGCCGACATCACCTGCGGGATCTCTCGTCAGGGACGCGGCGACGGCGGCCGGCGCCGCTTGGATTCAGTCCCAGATCACCGCACTCGCTCCACAGTATGGGCTCAGCCCACAAGTCGTCAACGCTGTGGTAAATCAGGAGTCCGGGTTTAATCCGGGTGCCCGATCATCGGCTGGTGCGATGGGCCTAATGCAACTCATGCCACAGACGGCTGCGATGCTCGGCGTGTTGAATCCCTATGACCCCGTCCAAAACCTGCGCGGCGGCATGACCTACCTCAGCCGCCTGCTCACACAGTACCACGGTGACCTCCCCCTGGCCCTTGCCGCCTACAACGCAGGCCCGGAAGCCGTGAGCACGTACGGAGGCATTCCTCCGTACGCGCAAACGCAAAACTACGTCAGTAGCATCATGCAACAACTAGGTTGAATGTACGCAAGTCACGACAAGCGATCAGTGATAGCCCGCTCGCCACTGTCCCCAACCAATTCGATGCCAAGTTCCACGTCGGGGGTTGCGCGCTGAGCCGCCAGCAACTCGCGGACGACGCGACGCAAAGGATCCTCCGGCACGGTGACCGTGGCAGGGCCCGTCAGGACACACTGACAAGCTAAGCGATACCCCTGCGCGATCTTGTGCTCCGTCAGATGACGCAGCTCCAGCTTGGTCAGCGCGAGCAGCTCTGTTCGGCTCGTTACGTGAACTTTGCAGGTTCCGCACGACCCGTGCCCCCCGCACTTGTGGGAGATCACGACCTTCCCGGTCAACGCCGCATCCAGAACACTCTGTCCCCGCTCGACGGCAATCTCCGCGCGTTGGGGTTGAAAGCGAATAGCCACCTTGTCACTCAACGCTGCGTCCCACCTTTACGTTTGATTCAAGCCCCGACAAGCAGCGCGTTCAGAATAACGGCGTAGCCGCCTATTCTTCCCGCAGACGGTGGTGCAACAGCGCCATGTCACCGTCTTATTCAGCCAGGCCATCCTCTGGGCCCGCCTCAGACGGCAGATACACGTGCACTCGGGTGATCCGCAAGTTATCGATCTCAGCCACAACAAACCGTGCAGCCCCATGATGGACCGCAAGGCCCGTCCTCAGCGGCTCAGTCAACTGGGCATAAACCCAGCCACCCACTGTATCCACCTCTTCGTCCGAGAGCGAAAAGTTGAAGAGATCATTGACTTCCTCAATCAACAGCCGCGCATCGATCGAAAAATACCCATCCAACTCCTCGATCGGCGGTCTCTCTTCGTCGAACTCGTCCTGAATTTCGCCCACCAGTTCTTCTATTACATCTTCCAGCGTGACCATGCCCGCAGTCCCTCCATACTCATCGATGACGATCGCCATCCCGGACCGCTCACGCTGCAAAACCTTGAGTACCTCGTCGATCCCCATCGCTTCCGGAACGGACACGACTTTACGCGCAATCCCCGTCACAGCCGCCAGATCTGCAGCGTCGAGCCCGATGCGCAAGGCCAAACTGTAAAGGTCTTTACTATGAATAATGCCAATCACGTGATCCTTGTCATCCGCACACAGCGGAAAGCGAGTGTGTTGATCGCTCTGCACTGTGGTCAGACACTCCGCCAATGACTCGTCCGTAAACAGGCAGACCATGTCTGTACGTGGAACCATGATCTCCCGTGCCACGCGATCGCCAAACGTGAACACGTTGTCGAACAACGCATGTTCGGTCGCATCGATCACACCGCTCTCGTGGCTCTGCGACACGAGCATGCGCAGTTCTTCCTCCGAGTGCGCCAACTCGGCGCCAGTATAAAGCGGTGCGCGCAACACCCGCAAGACGCCAGATGCCGATGCATTGAGCAGCCAAATCACGGGAAACATCACGCGATAGAAGACCCGCAGTGACAAGGCCGAGTTCATCAGCCACCGCTCCGAATGCACAATCGCCAGGGACTTCGGCGCCAATTCGCCGAAGACAATCTGCACAAACGTCACGAGCAAAAAGGCGGTCAAACCTGAAATGAACAGGAGGGCGCCTGTGTTTCCCACAACGGCAACGACGCCGGCAGCGGACGCCTTCGCGGTGCCGTGATCGAGACCGAACAGCGCCGCGATGAGTGGCATGATGGAGCGTTGCGCCATCCACCCCAAGCCGAGGGAAGCCAGTGTGATCCCCAGTTGCGTCGCCGACAAGTAGCCGTCGATAGAGTTGATGACATCCATTGCGTAACGCGCGCCCCGACTCCCCTGCTGAACAAACTGTTCGATGCGCGTGCGCCGTGAACGAACAATCGCAAACTCCACGGCAACAAAATAGCCGTTGATCAGTACGAGCAACAATGCCCATAGCAGGTCCAAAAACTCACTCGCCGATAGTTGCACAGCTTCCCGAGTCCGCGCACCTTGACGATTGACGCCTTCACAGACGACAATGCAACGCTACGCGACCCTGGAACTCACCTCCAAGACAGAAAGAAGCCAAAGTACACCTTGGGTTAGTATACCATAGCCTGCCGCAACCGCCATAGAAGCCCCTCGAAAATGCAGTCATCTGATCGTCAGGATGACGGAGCCTCCCGTTTTGGCAACTGAAACAGACCATAGCCCTTAACCTGTAAAACCCGAAACGTGTAAGAAGCCAGCCCCACACCGATGATACCCACGACGAGCGGCCACCACCATACGGCACCCACACCTTGAAACCGAACGATCAGCCCTCCGGCGATCAGCCCATACAGCGCAAGGTTCGGCCACCAACGATGGAGAATCAAATTGACGATAAAGCTGCAGCCAAACATAACCACAAACGTCAGGACGCAAAGGATCAGAATCATCAGCACACGCGTCACCCCTATGTCCACAGGCTTTGGACAATCAAAGTATACACGAGGTGGGGGAGCCATGACTACGCTCCTCCGCCTCGCTTCGTCACATCGAATCGCCCTCAGACACTCAACCGTTCCCGAAGTTCCCGACGCAACACCTTGCCCGTCTGATTTTTCGGCAGTTCCGGCATCAATTCGATGCGTACGGGACGTTTGTATTTGGCTAGTCGTTGCTCACAAAACGCGTAAATCATGCTGACTTCGAGTCCCTCCCGAGCCACGACACAGGCGACGACCGCTTCGCCATATTGATCATCTGGAATCCCGACCACGGCAGCTTCCACGATATCCGGGTGTGAGAAGAGTGCCTCCTCCACCTCTCGCGGGTACACATTGAAGCCGCCCACGATGATCATGTCTTTCTTGCGGTCCACGATGTAAAAGTACCCGTCCTCATCCGTCCTTGCCAAGTCGCCGGTTCGCAGCCATCCACCGCGCAAGGCGAGTGCGGTATCGTCGGGGCGTTGCCAATACCCTTTCATCACGTTCGGGCCGCGCACGACCAATTCGCCGACCTCGCCTGGGGGGAGTTCGCGATCTGCCTCGTCAAAAATCTTTTGCTCGACACCCGTGATTGGGACTCCTATAGAGCCGACTTTGCGCGCACGCCCATCGGCGGGCACGAAGGAAGTGACCGGCGAGGCCTCCGACAACCCGTAGCCTTCCAGGATCTCAAGCTGAAAAAGCTTCTCAAACCCTTCCAGCAACGCCACAGGGAGCGCTGCGCCTCCTGAGAGACAGAGTCGCAAAGAGCGGAGTTCCTCGCTATGCGCAGGATCTTGGCGGGCTGCTTGCATCAAAAAGTTATACATCGTCGGCACACCAACAAACACGGTTGCGCGGCTTGTGGCCACCTCGCGAAAGACCTCCATGGGGCTGAAGCGGGGGAAAATCATCAACTCGGCGCCGCGAAAGATGGCCGCATTCAGACACACACTCAGACAAAACACGTGAAACATGGGCAACACGGCCACAATCCGGTCTTCCGGAGAATAATTAAAAAAGTCCCCGATCAAGGTGGCGTTAGAACTCAGATTCCGGTGAGAGAGCATGGCGCCTTTTGGTTTCCCGGTCGTTCCGGATGTATAGAGGATCACGGCCGTATCTTCGACGGAATGCTGCGTCGGCACCAAAGGGCGTTCAGTAAAAGCCGCGAGCTCAGTATACGAGACCACCCCGGGCGGGAGCGCATCCTCGCCATCACCGACGGCGATCATCTGTACTCCCGCCAGTTGCGCCTGCACCATGGGCGCGAGTGCCGCAAACTGGCGCGGGGCGGCTATCCACTTGACACCGCTATCAACGAGCATGTACAAGAGTTCCTGCGGCGTATACAGCGGATTCAACGGTACGCAGTACATGCCAAGACGCAAGGCGCCATGATACAAGGTAACGAACGCATCCGAATTCGGGAGGATCAGCGCAATCCCTTCATCGGCGGGTGCCCCTTTGGCCTGAAGGTACGCGGCGATCCGCTCCACTTGTCGATCCAGTTGCTCGTATGTCGTCTGAATGCTCGCGTATTGATAGGCAATCTGATCAGGAAAGCGTGCGGCCGTGTTGCGCAAGTTTTCATCGAGATGTCGAAACTCCATCACCACGCCTCCAATCAACGGTGTGTAAAATGGGGCGGTCGCTTCTCTACGAACGCCGTGACCCCCTCAAGACTATCGGCCGTCTGGAATACCTCATCGAACAGTCGCGCCTCTTGCAGTGTGGCCGCTGCCAGCGGCAGGGATCTCCCACCCGCGATCGCGCGCTTGATGCGCGTCAAGGCCGGTAAACTCTTCTGAGCGATCTGTGCCGCCAATTCTTTCGTCGTGGCCAGCGACTCGCCCTTTGCCACAACGCGATTGACAAGCCCCCATTCTCGCGCCAGGTCAGCCGCAATCGGAGTGCCCGTAAAAATGAGTTCCTTTGCCCGCGCCTCCCCGATCAAACGTGGCAGTCTCTGGGTACCTCCGGCTCCCGGAAAGATGCCTAGGTTGATCTCTGGCAACCCGAGACGGGTATCCTCATCACAAATGCGAATATCACAGGCCAACGCCAGTTCCATGCCACCACCGAGCACGAAACCGTGCAAAGCGGCCAGAACGGGCTTGGGAAACTGATCGACAAGGTCCATCAAGGCGTGCAACTTCGTCGCTAGGGCAAAAGCTTGGCCCGGTTGGCCAAGGGCCGCCGGAAACTCGCGAATATCGGCACCGGCCATGAAAGCGCGTTCTCCCTGGCCACAAAGAACGACCGCCACCACCTCGCCATCTTGTGCCAGGCGCATCAACGCCGCTTGCAAAGCGGCGCCGACTTCCGCACTCAGCACATTCATGGGCGGGTTATCGATCGTGACCACCGCCACGCCCCCATCCACTTCGACACGCACAAGGTCTGCCATTCATCTATCCCTCCAACATTGACCGATCAGTCAGTCAGTGACAGTGTAACATATTTTATAGGTGTCGACTATCGGCGAAATCGGCGTACAATCCCGCGGACGATCATGATCAACAACAAGATCACGGCGAGGGTGTCGAGCCCCCACTCCGCCGGTTCCCAGTGAAAATGGCCGCCGATCAGACGGCCCACCTCAACGAGAAAGAGGGCTACAGACACAAACATCCAGTTTTTAATGCCTTTATCCATATAGACCCTCCATGACCTTGCCCATGCGAAGACGCGTTTCCCATGACTGCAATTTGCTGGTCAACTCACTGAACGCGTCTTTGGCGAAGGCCCTGGATACCGGAATCAACGCAATCTTCTGCCCTGGGCGAAGCGCTCCCAAGCGCATTAAATCGGCGCTGATCACCACACCGAAGCGCGGGTCCCCGCCGACCGTTTGCCGAGCAGGTCCAAGGATCACCGGGTCCCCGGACGGCGGCCACTGAATCAGGCCCAACACAGTCGGTGTCGAATCGGACAACGATGGCCACTCCCTTGCGGAGGCACTCCCAACCTGCAAGCGAATACCTTGTGCATCGAACAGCGAGGACACCGTCACCTGCAACGGAGCCTGACCCTTTGGCACACCGGTCGCGCGCAGCGAGGAAATCAATCCGTCGTATTCCGGACCCGGCAAAAAGCGCAGACAGCCAGACGGCTCGTCCAATTCAGCGGGCATCCGCTGCCCAAAGACCGCAGGAATCCGGTCTGCCTGGTCCGCTCGTCCCGCCACGGAAATCGAAAGCGTGTCCCCCGCGCGCAGGTATCGTCCACGGATTCCGAGATCAGGATACCCTGCGAGTGTAGCAGCACTGTCAAACACCCGTCCACCAGACCACTGCGCGGCGAACGCCACCTGGGTGCAAAAACCCGTCACCGCAGGGCCAAGGTGCAACGAGTCACCTTTGCAAAGAATCGTCCGCAAGACACCGATCGGCTCACCCCGAGCGACAGTCCGGTTCCCTACCTGCACAACCCGCGCTGCCCCCGCGAGACTGAACGCGATGTCGCAGTCAGCCGTCAGGCGAAAGGCAGCTGGCCCAACTTCCAACCACCACGGGCGATAATCGGGCAGCTGCGACAGCAACGCCTGTGCCACCCGCGCTGCGCTCGTGTACAAAGGGGTCCCCCCCATCACTCCGTGCGCAGCCGCTCCGCGAAAACCCTCGTCGACGATTCTCGTCATACCCGCCTGCTCGATATTCAGCTTTGCGTCCTGCCATCTGTGTCCGTTTGGGCCGCTCTGTTCTTTCATGCAACCTAGTATAGCATCCGGCTCGGCCGGACTGCCACGTCACATGGTCCTGACGCCAACCGCTTTGTCAGGCAGGGCTTGCGGCGATTGGCGCCTGACTTTCGAAACGTCTATACTAAAGAGCGTATTGATCTCATGTTCGCCCTAAGCTGGAACTTATGCAACGGCAATCTCGAAAGGACGCGATACAGTGGCTGTGAAACCAGAATCCGTGCGATGCAGTGCTTGCCAGGGCAACTTGTTCCGCGAAGAACGCATCTTGGAATTGGATAACACCGTGATGATCCGAAAGGGCATGACCATCCAGGCGCAACCGCTCCACGTCAGCTATCAGTACGTGTGCATCCAGTGTCAAAAAGTGATTGACGAGGAGTTTTTCCGCGGTCACATCGCCGAGAACTAAGCGGTCCGTCGCCGCCGCGTGATGGCACTGCAGGCGGCCCCGAAGCGCGATGAGTCTGCAGGCGCCGCGGAATCACGTCAGGAACTCTGCTCTACGTGTAGCCAGTCGCTCCAGCGCCGCTTCCGTCTCTGCCACCAGCCTGGCCAACAACTCAGCCGCGCTTGGCAGATCATGTATCAGGCCAACCGATTGCCCACAGTTTAGCCATCCCAAGTCAATCTGTCCCTCCACAGCGGCCGCTCGATTGCGCTCCCCGCGCAGCAAAGGCCACAATTCCTCAAACGGCGCTTTGCGAGCCTCCAGCTCCAGAATTCGAGTCACGTGTGGCGACTGTAGGACGCGAGTCACGCGCCCAAGGCTTCTTTCCAGCACACGCGTATCGGCGCTCGCACGTTCTACCAACTCCTCTTTGTACCGGCTATGAGCCTGACACTCCAGCGTGGCCACAAAGCGCGTTCCGAGTTGCACACCTTGCGCGCCGAGCGCCAGAGCGGCGGCGATACCCGCCCCTGTCGCGATCCCGCCAGCCGCCACGACCGGTACGCGGACTGCCGCCGCCACTTGGGGAACGAGCGCCATCGTGGTCAACTCAGACGGTCCGTTGTGTCCACCGGCTTCATACCCTTCTGCGATCACCACATCGGCGCCGGCCCGCTCCGCCTTCTGGGCCTGCTCCGGCGTTGACACGACCGTCATGACCAACAGTTGGTGCGCATGGAACCCCGCGATGTGGGGCCGAGGATTGCCTGCTGAGAGGCTGACTGCCCGCAGTCTGTGCGACTGCTTCACGATGACTTGAAAGTAAGGCGTGCAGTCCGCATGCTCGCTTAGCGGAAGGTTGACACCGACTGGCGCGCCGTGCGCGACCTCCACCGCCCGATCGATCTCCTCCTCCACTTCTTGCGGCGTGCGACCGGCGCACCCCACTTGCCCAAAGCCGCCGGCTGCCGAGACGGCACCGGCCAAGCGTCCGTTGCCCACATACGCGAGGCCACCCTCAACAATCGGGTAACGACACCCCAACAAGCCGGCGAGAGACATCCTTACGCACCTCCCTTGACCCCATGCAAGGCATATTCGGGACAGCGCGAACGAAACGGACAATAGGATTTGCAAAAACCTGCAGAATACCGGGGTTTGTAGTCTTCGCGCAGAATCTGTTGCCACTTGTCGCGCACCCACGCCGCTGCCTGCTCGCGATCCAAGGCTGAAATGTCTACCCAGGCGCGCTCGCCATGAACGACAAAATCAAAATACCCGCTATCCGCCGCCCGCCCATGCAAGTTCTCGCAGGCCAGCGAATAAATCGCCAACTGGCGAAACTTGCGTGGGTCGCGGCCCCGAAATGCCTTACCCGTCTTGAGGTCCGCGACCATATAGCCATGATCTCGCGTATATAAAAGGCGGTCGATAAACCCCTTAATCGGCGGAATCTCCGGCGCAATCGCCACCAGGAACTCCTGTTCGGAGGCCACCACATCTTTTACGATGTAGCGACTGAACCGGTCGATCGCTTCCAGACCACGCTTGTAAAAAGTGACGGCCAACTGCCGATCACCAAACTCCGGTACGAGCCCGGGGAATCCACGATCGTACATTTCCTTGAGTTCCCCGTATCCACAGTCCCCGCCCATCTTGGCGTGCTGCTCGTACAGACTATGAAGCAGTCGCCCGAAACTCGCGTGATAGGTAGGCACCTCATCCTCCGGTTCGAGGCCTTGCACATATTCGTAAAAGAAGCGCAACCCGCAAGTATCCAGCAAACTTAAACGACTATAGGACAAGTACTCCATACGCGACTCCCCGATCCCGTCACTCCACCCGTAAAGCCTTGCGTGCGATTCGATGCGAGCCCCATGCATCGCTACCATATAGGGTCACACCAACTCGGTGGCTACCCCCGGCGCAATCCGCGTCCCTAGGTCTTCGCCATCGCAGATGCGTCGCATGGTGCCTTTTTGCTCGAAATTAAACACGTGCAGGGGCAGACCGTGGTCACGCGCCAGGATGATGGCGGATTGGTCCATCACCCGCAAATCCTCGCGAATCACATCCTGGTAAGACACGCTCCGATAGAGTCGTGCCTCCCGGTCCAGGCGCGGATCTCCCGTGAAGACGCCATCGACACCGTGCTTGGCGACGAAGATCGCCTCGCTCCGCGTCTCAAGAGCCCGTTGAACCGATGGGTAGTCTGTCGTGACATAAGGCTGCCCGTTGCCCCCCGCAAAGATCACGATATACCCTTTCTCCAAATGATGAATCGCGCGCAAGCGAATATACGGCTCGGCGACAGCGTTAATCGGCACCGAAGTCATGACGCGGACCTCACGGTCTGTCTTGGCCTTGAGGACCCCTCGCAGCATCAGTGAGTTGACGACCGTCGCCAGCGTCCCGATGTTGTCTGCCTCCACGCGCTCGATGCCCCACGTATCCGCCATGTTGCCTCGGAAGATATTCCCTCCGCCTATGACAATCCCGACTTGGACTCCGAGCTTGGTCACAGATAAAAGTTCCTCCGCGATGTGGCCGAGACGATCGTGATCAAACCCGAACCCCTCATCAGCCGCGATCGCCCCGCCGCTCAACTTGATCAGTATTCTGCTATAGCGCACGCATGCAGTCCCCTTTTGTCATCGAATCCCCTCAAGTGCGACCGCAACTTCACGGGCCTATTTGCTATGATACAGAATCTCGGCCGCAGTTGCACCTACGGCACGCACGTGGTACCGCAGTTTCTGTGCGAGAAATCCAACTGTGCTATGATGTTGGCGGAAGGTACGCATGAGCGCCTTGCCGATTACGAAAGACCAAGGAGGTCGATGAAGATGGCAGATGTCAAGATCACAGTGTTTAACAACGGGCCGCTACGCGTGGAAGGTGATGTGACGCTGGTCGACGCGGAAGGAAAGGAATTTACGAAGAAAGAGAAGTTTTCCCTGTGCCGTTGTGGCCAAAGCGGTAACAAGCCCTACTGCGACGGCACGCATAACAAGACTGGCTTTGAATCCACCGTCCACGCCGTGTAATTTCCAAGGCAGGCACGCATCAGAGCCGATCGCGCAAAGCGGGACAAGTACAGGCGCTCACGGCTCCCGTACCTGTCCCGCTTTGCTTTCAGGATCAAGTATTCCTCAGGTTACAGCTTCTCGGAGATGACCTTCGCTTGGGTGAACAACAAGAGGTAGTCGCGACCGCCAGCCTTCGAATCCGTTCCCGACATGTTGAATCCGCCAAACGGATGCACACCGACAAACGCCCCTGTGCACTTGCGGTTAAAATACAGGTTGCCCACATGGAAGTGCCGCCGCGCATACTCCAGATGTTCGCGCTCACGACTAAAGACGGCACCCGTCAGACCGTACTGGGTCGCGTTCGCCGAAGCGATGCCGGCTTCAAAGGAATCCACTTTCGTCAGCGCCAAGACCGGACCAAAGATCTCTTCCTGAGAGATGCGTGCCGATGTGTCAACGTCGGCGATCACCGTCGGCTGCAAAAAGTACCCGTTGCCCTCCGCTTTCGTCCCACCACAGAGAAGCCGTCCCTCCTTCTTGCCGATCTCCATATACTCAAGAATTTTTTCGTAGGCATTGCGGTCCACAACGGGCCCGACCTGCATGCCGTCCTCGTACCCTTTTCCGACAGAAAGCGTCTGAGTCAGCACAGCCACCCGCTCCGCCACCTGATCGTACAAGTCCGCGTGAATGATTGCACGTGAACAAGCAGAGCACTTCTGGCCACCGAAGCCAAAAGCACTGTTGACGATCGTCTGAGCGGCTTCCTCGACGTCGACGCCCGCATCGATGACGATGGCGTCTTTGCCCCCCATCTCGGCCACGACGCGTTTGATCCAAATCTGTCCCGGCTGAATCTCG
>Ga0080006_1259341_pt1 | contig 20147 bp, 17 predicted proteins | sample RS3BMetagenome_FD_69209 | JGI IMG/M metagenome (GOLD analysis project Ga0080006, IMG submission 69209) | Ferric oxide microbial mat and aquatic microbial communities from Rainbow Spring, Yellowstone National Park, USA - RS3B (SPADES... ...
GGTTCTTTGGTTCTTTTTCGAATCGGTGAGCGGGTTTATAATCCGCCCCAGATTTCCGCGGAGATTCTTCGAGCACTTAAGGCCCGAGCCGAGGCGGCTTGCGGCGAAGCGGTCGAGAAAGTCGTGATCACGGTTCCCGCGTACTTCAATGATGGACAGCGCCAGGCGACTAAGGATGCGGGTCGATTAGCCGGGCTTGAAGTAGTGCGCTTGGTCAACGAGCCGACCGCGGCGTCGCTGGCCTACGGCCTAGGTAATATGACAAGCGGAAAGGTCGCGGTTTACGACCTCGGCGGCGGCACGTTCGACATCTCTATCCTGAACATCAAAGAAGGCATCTTCGAGGTGCTCGCAACTAACGGCGACACGCATCTGGGCGGCGATGACATGGACCAGGTCCTGATTGATTCAATTATGCGCGACTTGCCCGAAGAGCTTCGCCATGACCGCAGGGTATGGGCCAGGCTGCGCGGGGCCGCCGAGAAAGCCAAGTGCCAACTGAGCGAGGCGCCGAGCGCGCAGATGGTGCTCAAGCTTGCCGGGCGTGAGATCGAGCGAACGTTTAGCCGCGAGTCGTTCGAAAAGATGATCGATCATTTGGTCATGCGCACCATCGAGCGCTGTCGCATGGCGCTCAAGGACGCCGGCGTGCGGGCTCAGGACGTGGACGCCGTGGTTCTAGTCGGCGGCGCCACGCGGGTGCCGCTGGTTAGGCAGCGCGTGGGCGAGCTCTTCGGCCGCCAGCCGCTGTGCTCGCTCGACCCAGACCTAGTCGTTGCGATGGGAGCGGCGGTCCAAGCCGGCGTATTGATGGGCAAGCAGGGCGATATGTTGCTGCTGGACGTGGTTCCGCTGTCGTTGGGGATTGAGACTATGGGCGGTGTGATGGAGCGACTGATCCATCGCAACACCACCATTCCAACCAGCGTTAAGGAACGCTTCACCACCGCGGTCGACAATCAGACTTACGTCGATGTCCATGTGTTGCAAGGTGAGCGCGAATTGGCAGCCGACTGCCGCAGCCTGGCGCGATTTAAGCTTGGACCGATCCAGCCGCAACCCGCGGGCGTTGCACGCATCGAGGTGACGTTCATGATCGACGCCAACGGGATACTCAATGTCACAGCGCGCGACGAGCGCACCGGGCTCGAACATTCCGTAGACGTTAAACCGAGCTACGGGTTGACCGAGGAAGAGATTGAACGCTTGCTCGAAGAAGCAATAGACCATGGTGAGCAAGACATCGAGCAACGGCTGCTAATCGCCGCCCGTAACGATGCGGAGCAAATTCTCAAAGCCTTCGTCAAGCAAGTCGGTGAATACCCTGAGCTTATCGATGCTGAGGAGCGCGCGCGCTGCGAGGCTGCGGCTGAGCGCCTTAAAGCGGCGCTCCCAGGTCAGGACCGCGCGCTGATCGCGCGCTTGACTGAAGAGCTCAATGAGGTTACTACTCCCTTCGCGCAAAGGATCATGGAGCAGGCAATCAAGCAGGCGTTGGAGCAGAAGTCGGTTGACGAAGTGGCGGATTAGCGAGCTCTACCAGCGCCCCAGCGCTGGCTAGCCATGGGTTGAATCTGGGGGCACGACCCTACTAAAACTTAGACGGTTTGGAGGCGGGAGTCATGGGGCTTAAATGGGACGAGGCGCAAGAAATCGCGGAGTTATTGGCGGAAAACCATCCCGGGCTCAATCCTTTAGAGGTGCGCTTTACTGACCTAAGGCAGTGGGTGATTGACCTGGATGAGTTTGACGACGACCCGTCGGAGTCAAACGAGTCGCTGCTCGAGGCGATTCAGATGGCTTGGCACGAGTTGTATCAGGAAGAAGAGGACGAAGAGTGAATCGCTAACAATACCGTTCTCGACGCTTCGACCACGATGAACTCCAAGCACGCGGCGAATTTTGGGCACCGGCGCAGTCCAAGGGAGGACGAGCAGCCCCGGCAAAAGATGAGCCCCGATCAACAAGAAACGCCTATCAAAGTCGGGGCGTTGAATATAAGCGGTAACTCTATCGTCACAATTTCCAGGGAAAGCGAAGGCGTTGACGCGCCCAGGAACGCTAGACCTTCAAGGGACAAAGATATTATGCAGGAAAAGGAAGCTTTGGACGAGCGCTTACCCGGCCTGTTTGAGCCGGATACCCTGCTGCCTATTCAATATTTCGAGGCGATGCGTCGAAAGCATCTGCTCGAGGGTGAAAAGCGTCTTGTCTTAAGCGTGCTCGAAGACGCGGTGGAGTGCTACATGAAGTGCCTGACCTCGGCCACTAGCAAAGGGCAAAAGCTCTTCCGCGACGCCGAGGAATGGATCAATCTCGAAGATAAACGCTGGGTCTTCTCGTTTGACAATGTGTGCGAGATGCTGGATATCAACCCCGAGTACATGCGGCGTGGCTTGCAGGCGTGGAAAGAGCGTAAACTTGCCGAACTGGCTCAGCGCGAACAGACCGAAGAAACTGACGAGATTAGGCCCGTAGAAGAGCTCGCCAATGAAAGGCCAACTCGCCATAAAGGCGAAACCGGCAGCAGAGGATCGGCCAAGCGTGGCGCCCTAAGGCGTGTTCACCACGAGGCTCCGCTTTAGCTTGCGTTAAGGCAGAGGCACAAGGGCTGTGCCCAGCCAAACAGCGGCAACCGGGCGTGAAGGTTTGAGGCAGATACGCGCAGGCGCATGCCTAGATGCTGCATCTGCCATCGGTTCTTGCAACGTGGTTCACAATAAATCTCCACGCATCACGTCGTGGCGCGCGGGCGGGTAGCTGATCAAGCTCTGCGCCCATCGTTGAGCCTGCTTCAGGGCGTCGCGCGAACGTCGAAACAGCCGTTCGCGGTGTAGCGTGCCCCAGACGTAGACGTCCGCCGATGGCTCGGCCGACAGTCGGACGTCAATCATCCAGTCTTCTAGTTGAGGTCCGCAGATCAGCAAGCGCGTCACGTGCCCGTGGTCGATAATAATTCCGCGCGCTTGCTTGGGTAGCGTGAGCTCGCGTTTGACACTCTTAAGCACGCGTTCGGGGCAGTGCTCCTGAGTCATAGCCACGTAAGCCCATTCTCCAAAGGGCGGGTTCACCAGACGCGCCAAACGCAGATTAATATCAGTTAGGTGCTCTTTGGCCTGTTCTTGGTTGTAATCGCTGGCCACGGCGTAGAACTTGGCACCCGCCGGTGCGTTCGCATTTGGCTCCTTGGGCGCGGTGACGCTTTTCGGTCGCTTGGTACTGTTCTCGACCCACCAGCGATTATCTTCGATCGGCTTTGCGTTCACCTAGGTGGAGCATGGAGGCCGAGCTAGGCTCTGGCCTGTCTGTTGCGTCGCCGAATTTTGATTCGGCTCTCTCGCTTGAGGCTTTTGGCGCGCATTCCGGGCCGCGCAAAGGACCTGCCTTGCCGAATTGAGCCGGCCGCGTTGCGGCCCGTTCCGCGGCGCAAACCCCGGACCATTCGGCGACTGAACGCGTCTGCCTTATACTCCGGGTCTGTCCACAACAGGTAATGGCCTAACTCATGATACACGGTTTGAATCCACATGCGCTCACGGTTATAGATGCGGCCGCGTTTCCAATGAAGTGGGTGCAGCAGATGGATCTTTCCGTTCTCGTAGGTTTTCCCAGCGGTTTTGCCCCAATCGAGCGATGCAAACCATTCGATTTTCGGTCGTCGCACGTGATAAAAGCGGCATAGCCGAGAAATAGCTCGATTAAAGGCGCTAAGCTGGTGTTTGCGAAAGAAAAGCACGAGATTGCGGTCGATTTCCCTGCGTAGCGCTAATTGTGGCAAAAGCATTCTCATGGCCGTCTCTTACTTGCCTCATTACAAGCATAAGGAGCCATCTCAAGTCGAGTCAATGCACGTTTTGCCGCTGAGCGGCTTTGGCTTTGTGGGGGATTTGGTTTAACGGAACCCGCCTAGCATCTCAGGATAACCCGGTTCAGGACGGATAGTCTCGCAGTGACCCCGGCCCAAGCGACGCCCATCAATCCAGAACGCCAGCGCCAAAATTGTCCCTGGCGCGCAGGCCGAGACCATCTCGTCTGCCGGAGCAGCTGTCAGGGACAGTTGCCTTCGATCCTGCGGTTTTGACTGGCAGGCATCGGGCAAACCGCATTCCCTCACCCGCGCTGTGGGTAAAGCGCAAGAAGTGATGGGTTAAGCAGATGGCGTTAGTTGGCCATGGAGTGGGGGCGGCGGCGATGAGCTCGTTCGCGGTTGACCGTCATATGCTGAGCGCGATTGGATTCCTTGAGCCGCAACCGAAAAGAATCCGCGCTTCTCGTCCCGGCGCGGATTTCTCGCTCCAGGTTTCGCAAATGCCGGCGCAAAGCTTGTGGTTCAATTCCCAAGGCGTCGCACACGGTAACAAACGAGAACGGCCATCGTTCGTCGGAGCTGAAAATCCACTCCTCTGCCTCGCGAAACAGCCGCCCTCGGGGCAGTTCGCCTGAGCTCTGGCAACCCTGGAAGATATTGATCGCGTCTGCCAGAATCGCCAGCATCAGGCGCTGCTCCCCGCTTAAGCTACGTCCGCCCCGAAGCGCGTAAAACTGGCTCGGAAGCAGAACGTCGGCTTCTAGTCCGGGCGGCTCGACATGCGTCGGCGCGCGGCGTTGCGCGGGCTTTGAGTCAGCCTTCTGCCTGGTTGATGCCTGATCCGTACTTTCCATATTCGCATCGCCGCCTTCGAAGCGCCTTGAGCCCTACCAGCGAGCTCGCTCGTCCAGGCGCTTCATTAGTGGGACTAAACTAATATTTTGCGCTGAGTTATGCAATACAGACTACGCGCTGCCCCTGCCTAACGCCGCTGGACCGACGCCGCTCGGCGCAACAGCGTTGAGATTTGACCTGAGCCCAAGCCATTTTCATCTTCGGCGCGATCCGGCGCCCCAATTTCTTTGCCGCGATAGAGCTAGAGCAAGAACTTTGCCAGCTTCTGTCGATCGGCTTGGACGTCGAGGCCGCGCTGTATTGCAACGCCGGCGCCGCGGGGTTCATTGTCAACCGCCAGCGAACTTAACCGGCAGTCTCCATAACTAACCTCATCGCCCAGATCCGGTTATTGAGACAATCGTTGTGGCAGCGTTGATTGACCTCGTCGCGCGCCGGCACATACGATGAATCCAGGTGGTGTTAAAAGTCTGGCGCCTGACCTGGGGAAGAGCATGGCAGACAGGGATGTGCGTCATAGCTCCACGCGATACGCCGACGTCTAGTCGCGCTGGTGCGCACGGGCGGCCCAGACATGGAGCGGATGTGTAGAGGCAAAGCCAGCAAGGGGAAGCCCCGCCGTGTAATTTTTACCGCCTTTATTGGCCCACGGAGATTCGAATAGGGGCAGAGCTTTAATGCGCTAGAAAACGTGATGCGTCGAGTTTTGCGCAGATATTCGCGCAACCTAGGCGGCCGCGATGCTGCCTGTCCTGGGCTGCATTTGGTCAACAAAGCGGCGCACCTCTCGGGATCATCCCAGCGCCGCGGATTTAGGCTGGCAGACGCAGATGCGCGTCGAAAGCGTGACGCTTGTCTCAGGCCGTACCTGGAGACCATGTGATGATCATCGGAGTTCCTAAGGAGAGCTTTCCAGGCGAGCGGCGCGTTGCTCTAGTGCCCGCGGTTCTTCCGACTTTGCACAAGGCCGGCTGCGAAGTGTTGGTGGAAACTCAGGCCGGGGCGGCCGCAGGATGGGCCGATGCCGCTTACGTTGAAAAGGGCGCCAAAATCTTGTCAGCGCGCGACGAAGTTTTTAACCGCGCGGATGCGGTATTCCAGGTGCTGTGTCATGGTGCTAACGACAGGACTGGACGCGATGACCTCAAGCTTTTGCGCCGTGACCAGGTTTTAGTTGGCTTTTTGCGCCCGTTAGGCTCGCCCGAAACGGTGCAGGAGATCGCTGCTACCGGAGCGATCGCGTTCGCCATTGAGTTGATGCCGAGAATCACCCGAGCTCAGCCGATGGATGCGTTGTCTTCGATGGCAACGGTATGCGGCTACAAGGCGGTCTTGCTGGCGGCTGATACCTTGCCGCGCATGTTCCCGATGTTGGTCACAGCGGCCGGCACGATCTCGCCCGCGCGCGTGCTGGTGATCGGCGCCGGCGTGGCGGGACTGCAGGCTATCGCGACCGCCCGCCGCCTTGGTGCTGTGGTCTCGGCCTACGATGTGCGTCCGGCGGCCAAAGAACAGGTGCAAAGCGTCGGCGGGCGTTTCGTCGAGCTGGAAATCGAAGCTCAGGACGCTCAAGACTCGCGGGGATACGCCCGCGCCCAGGACGAGAGCTTCTACCGCCGTCAACGCGAACTGCTTGCGCGCGTGGTAGCCGAAAGTGACGTGGTGATCGCCGCCGCAGTGGTACCGGGTAAAAGAGCGCCGGTGTTGATAACGCGCGATATGGTAGCCCGCATGACGGCGGGTTCGGTGATCGTGGACCTCGCGGCCGAGCGCGGTGGCAACTGCGAAGCAACCCGTCCCAACGAGATAACCGTCGAGAACGGCGTCACCGTTATCGGCTATTTCAATCTAGCGAGCAGCACACCCAACCATGCGAGCCTGATGTATTCGCGCAATATCGCCGCGTTTTTCCTTCACCTGCTCAAGGACGGCAAAATTGCGCTCGATATGGAAGACGAGATCACGCGCGAGACCCTGGTTACCCGTGGTGGCGAAGTGGTTCATCCGCGCGTGCGCGAGCTGCTTTCATTGCGTCCTTCCTCAACCGGCGCCGAGCGCGGCGCCTAAGCCTGGAGCAGAAATCATGACTGCCGATACGATTGCGAGCTTGTACGTCTTTGTTCTGGCCGGCTTTATCGGCTTCGAGGTAATTCGACGTGTATCGCCGCTTTTGCATACGCCGCTAATGTCGCTGACCAACGCGCTCGACGCCATCGCCGTTGTCGGCGCGATCGTCATCGCTGGCCAGCAGCGCAGCACGCTGGGTACGGTCCTGGGAACGCTGGCCATCGTCGCTTCCATGAGTAACGCGGTCGGCGGCTTCCTTATCACCGACCGGATGCTCCGCATGTTTAAAAAGGGCGAGCCGAGAAAGCCATGACTGAGCAGCTAATCCAACTTGTCTACATAGTGGCCGCGGCGCTGTTTATCCTGTCGCTGCGCTGGCTCAGCGCTCCCAGCACGGCGCGGCGCGGGGTGTTGGCGGGCGAGGTTGGGATGCTGCTCGCCGTTGGGGCGACTCTGTTCAATCATCAGATTGTCGCCTACCATTGGATTTTTTTGGCGTTCGCGCTGGGCGCTGTGATCGGCGTACCGCTGGGTTTAGTGCAGATGACGGCGGTGCCCCAGCGTACGGCGCTCAGCCACGCCTTCGGCGCGTTCGCCGTGACGCTGGTCGGCACCGCGGAATTCTACCTGGACACGCCTGATATCTCGCCCTTCATGATGCTCGCGTTGACGATGGAGGTGATCCTCGGTGCGCTGACCTTTACCGGCAGTCTGATGGCTGCAGGTAAGCTCCAGGAGGTGCTGCCTCAGCGCCCCATCACGTACAAAGGGCAGAACGTGGTGAATCTGTCGCTGCTGGGCGTGGCGGTCGCGGTCGCGGCTTATCTTATCTTTCATCCGGCAGCGAGCTATCTCTTTCCAGTTATCATTTTGGTTCCGTTAGTGTTTGGCGTGATGATGGTTATTCCCATCGGTGGCGCCGACATGCCCACGGTAATCTCGCTTCTTAATTCTTACGCCGGACTTTCCGCTGCGATGATGGGTTTTGTGCTCGACAGCAAACTGCTTATCGTAGCCGGCGCATTGGACGGCTCCTCGGGCTTCATCCTGTCGGTGATAATGTGCCGCGCGATGAACCGCTCGTTTACCAACGTGCTCTTCGGCGCTTTCGGCCAGGTTCAGCCGTCGCTAGCTCACACCGAGGAGCGCATTGCGCGCAGCGCGAGCGCCGAGGACGCCGCTTCGATTCTGGAATCCGCGAGCTCGGTCATCATCGTGCCGGGCTACGGCATGGCGGTGGCCCAGGCGCAGCATCGCGTGCGCGAACTATATGACGTTCTTACGCGCCGTGGTGTCAACGTGCGCTTTGCCATCCATCCGGTGGCGGGCCGTATGCCCGGGCATATGAACGTGCTTTTGGCTGAGGCTGACATTCCTTACGACAAGCTGCTTGACATGGAGGAAGCGAACCCCGAGTTTCCACAAACCGACGTCGCGCTGGTGATCGGTGCCAACGACGTGACCAATCCCGCTGCGCGCAACGATCGCAACAGTCCTATCTACGGCATGCCGATCCTCGAGGTCGACAAGGCGCGTACGGTGATGGTCATCAAACGCAGCTTAAGCCCCGGTTTTGCCGGGGTCGACAACGACCTCTACTACCTCGACAAGACCTTGATGTTGTTTGGGGACGCCAAAGCCTTCGTGGGCGCGATCGTCCGCGAGCTTTCTCACGGCCACAGCGCCTAGTCAGAGTTATGTCGCTGTTGGCGCGCCCGCGCGCCATGGCTGCGACCCGCACCCTGGTTTGGGATGTCGCCTAGGCGTTAAGTGGCGTCACGCAGGGCGTCTTCGGGCAGAAAGGGGACTGAAGCGACGGCCAATGCGGCTGTACCCACGCTAAACCAAAGCGCCGCGCTGATTCCCCATCGCGCTGCCACAGGTCCTAGGCCGGCTATGGCCACGGCGCCTACGGCATTGGAAAAGCCCAAGGCGAGCCCCGAGCCTAGCGAATGATTGTCCGGCAGAATGTCCTGCGCGATAAGGATGCGAACTGGCATCGTAGAAAATGCCGCCAAGCCTAGAGCACCCAAGATGATCCAGCGCCATCCTCCGCTCTGAAACATAAACGCTACCAGCAATAACGCAGAGAGCACGCTGGCTGTCACCAATAAATTGCGCCGTCCGAAGCGGTCAGCTATATAGCCGCCGCCAAGATTCCCGAGATTGCCCACCGCAAGCAGAACCGTTACGGTTGACGCGGCGCCGACTAACGAGCTGCCTTGGAACTTGTAGAGCAACGGCAAAAAAGTCGTGAGGCTGTAAAGCAGCGTCGCGTGCAGTGAGCAGTAAATCACTAGCGCGAGCAGACCTGGCGAGTTCCATTTGCGCCCCGCCTGCCCCAACGGGCCGACGCTACCCCGTGCCTTTAACTGAGGGAGTTCTTTGGCGATAAGGGGCAGAGTCACGACGGTCGGCAAAGCCAGTATCCACAACGCGCGCAGTCCCAAACGCGAGGCGACAATACTGGCCACAAGCGGCCAAAATGCGCGACCAAGCTCTCCGCCCACCAAAAAGATCGACATTGAAAGCGCAAAGCGTCGCTCGGTGACCTGCCGCACGCAAGCCATCGCCTGCGGATGAAATACGGAGTTGGCCGTGCCGACGACAAGCAAAACGGCTAATAGGCTCAAGTAACCCGGCGTCCAACCCACTAAGGCGCCGCCAAACGCGCTGCCGGCTACACCGATAATGACGAACATACGCCCACCGAAGCGATCGGCGAGGTAGCCGCATACCGGCTGCAAGGCCTGACAGACCAACAGCGCTGCCATGACCGTGCCCACCAGCTTAAGTTCAATGTTGAGCGCAATGAGAATCGCCGGCAACACGCCGGGCAGGAAGTTAGCGGCGCCGTCATTAAGGAAATGAGCCCACGCAAGGCTAAGTAGGCGCCAGTTTACGCGACCGGCATAAGGCTGTTCGCGGCAGGCAGCAGCGGGTTTAGTGGCTTGTGATGAACCGTGAAGCAAGTCGTGCGCGCCTCTTTTAGTTGCCACCCTTCGCCATGTTCTCAGAACGCCGCCGACCCGCCCCTTGGCACTTTGCTTTTAGCTCATCTTCGGCTCGTCCGGCGAAAGCCTCGGCTAACACCCCTGCGACATAAATGTCCTACGTCGCGTCCTGGAAGCTATCCTCCGGCAGAAAAGGGACTGCAGCGACTGAAATCGCGCTTAACGCGACGTTCAGCCACAACACCGAATCAATTCCCCACCGAGCTGCCATCGGACCCAAGGCCACCACTGCAAGCGCGCCTAGCGCATTGGAGAAGCCCAGCGCAAGCGCTGAGCCGAGGCAGTGATTATCGGGCAGGATGTCTTGCGCGATCAGAATGCGCACCGGCATGGTGGAAAAAGCCGCCAAGCCCAATACACCGAGAAAAAGCCAGCGCTCAAGATGGCTGGCGAGCAAAAACAGACCGAGCAGAAGGGCGGATAGCGCTGCCGCGGCGCCGACAAGACGGCGGCGACCCAAACGATCGGCCAGGTATCCACCGGCCAAGTTGCCAAGGTTGCCCACCGCCAAGACAACCGCCACGGTCGTTGCGCCGCCGACTAACGAACCGCCCTCGACCTTCCAGAGCAATGGCAAAAACGTGCTTAAGCTGTAGAGCAGCATCGCGTGAAGCGTGCAATAAGCAACCAGAGCGAACAACGCCGCCTTGTCGCATCGGGCCCCGCTACCGCATTGTTGTGCCCATGATACGCGACGATGCACCGCTGGGGTCTCCCTCGCGATCAGTGGCAGCGTCAACACGGCCGGCACCGCCAGCAACCATAGCGCAGCGATGCCGAAGCGACTGACGACGAGTCCCGCGAGCAGCGGCCAGATCGCCCGGCCGAGCTCCCCACCCACCAAAAAAACCGACATCGAGAGCGCAAAGCGCCGCTCGGTAACCTGGCGTACGCAGGCCATTGCCTGCGGATGAAACATTGCATTCGCCACGCCCAAAAACACGAGCACTGTGATAAGCGTCCAGTAACTTGGTGCCACGCCGACCAGCGCCCCGGCAGCGGCGCCTGCGCCGACTCCAACCAGAATGAACGCGCGCCCGCCTAGCCAGTCGCCAAGCCATCCAAAGGCCGGCTGCAAGGCCTGGCAGACTAGCAGCGCGGCCATCACGGTGCCGACCCACTTGAGCTTGATATGCAAGGCAACCAGTATCGCGGGCAAAACTCCGGGAAGGAAGTTCGCGGCGCCGTCGTTAAGGAAATGAGCCCAGGTCAAACTTACAAGCGGCCAATTCAGCCGATGTGCAGCCGCCGGTTCAAGCGCTGAAATCTCGGGCTCAGCTCCCGCCTGCGAAATATAAGCCAATGCTCCCCTTTGCCTCCCAGCGACTCTTATACCCTCTAAGTAATACTCTGGTCCAACAGCAACGAGGTGCAAACACGCAGTTCAAGCGTCCGCGCCTCGCTAGGCCGCGATACCTCTTTCAAAACCGTCTTTTCGCGACAGGAACGCACTGTGGATGGCGCCGAAAGGCAAGCGATTGGGTTTGCCCGTCCCATGACATATTCTACTTAAAGCAGGCGCACTTGTATCGCCGCCGCCGTCGGGCTATGAACGAGGCTTCGTTTTCTCATCTATCCAGTCTAGCAGTAGCTGAGCGGGCGACCGCCGCTGAGGCCATTGTGGCCCGTGACGTGCGTTTCAGCTACGGCACGCGGGAAGTTCTGCATGGAGTTAGCTTTACCGTTGCTAAGGGCGAAGTATTTGGCTTTCTGGGTCCTAACGGCAGCGGCAAAACGACTTTGTTTAAGGTGCTATCGACCCTGGCAGTACCCGAAGGGGGAAGCGTCAGCATGCTCGGGCAGGACCTTCGTGAAGCCTCGCGAGCACTGCGCCGCGCCCTCGGCGTCGTATTTCAGAAGCCCGCGGTCGACCCTAAACTGACGGTGGCCGAAAATTTGCGTTATCACGGCTATCTTTACGGCCTGCGCGGTGCCAAGCTCAACGAGCGCCCCGAGCCGATGCTCGAATTGCTCGAGCTGCGAGAGTTTGCGGCAGCAAGGGTGCAGAGCCTCTCCAGCGGCTTTCGGCGCCGGGTGGAACTGGCCAAGGCGCTGTTGCATGAGCCGGAACTTTTAGTGCTCGATGAGCCCAGCAGCGGACTTGACCCCGGTGCGCGGCGAGAGTTCTTCAATTACCTGCTCAGGCTGCGGGCGAGCCGCGCCGTCACCATAGTCCTCACTACACATCACATGGACGAAGCTGAACGATGCGATCGCGTGGCGGTGCTTCATCGCGGCCACGTTGTGGCGCTAGCACCGGCGCGCGAACTCAAGCGCAAGATCGGCGGCGACGTGGTCGTGGTGCGTGCGGTGCGCCCCGAACACTTGCAGCCAAGACTTAAACAGCGGTTCGGATGCTCGGTTGTCTTGGTCGACGGCATGCTGCGACTGGAATCGCCGCGCGGGCACCTATTGGTAGGGCAAATCGTGGAGGCGTTCGGGGAAGAAGTCGAATCCGTCAGTTTTGGCAAACCGACGCTCGAAGACGTGTTCATTCAACTGACCGGTCAGCGTTTTTTTGCGATTTCCGACCAGCAGGGCGAACCCGCATGATCAATCTTTGGCTGCAAATCTGGTCGCTGTGGCTGCGCGAGCTAAGGCGCTTTAGCCGCCAACGCAGCCGGCTCGTCGGGGCGGTGCTCCAGCCGATCGTATTCTGGCTTTTGCTCGGCGCTGGCCTTAACGGCGCGTTCCGCCCGCAGGGCGCATCGCCGGCGATGACTTACATGGAGTACTTCTATCCCGGTGTGATTGTTTTGGTACTGCTGTTTACGGCAATCTTTTCCACTATCTCGACGATCGAGGACCGCAAGGAAGGCTTTTTGCAAGCTGTTGTAGTGGCGCCTATCGCACCCGCGGTAATCGTGGTCGGCCAGGCGCTCGGCAGCACTACTTTGGCGCTTTGCGAGGGGTTGGTGTTTCTGGCCTTGGCGCCATTTGCGGGTATAAGTTTAAGCGTGGCTGGAGTTGTAGCAACGGTGCTGACTATGACAGTCATCGCCTTCGCTCTAGCCGGCCTTGGCCTCGCCTTGGCCTGGCGGATGGAATCGACTCAGGGCTTTCACGCAATCATGAACCTTATCCTAATTCCAGTATGGCTGCTATCAGGCGCTTTTTTCCCGCGGGCGGGAGCGCCGAGTTGGTTGCAGGTTATCATGAGCGTCAATCCTCTTACCTACGCGATGCAGTTGCTGCGCGGCAGTCTTTACTTGCGAGGCTTTGAAGTGGGATTGAACAGCGGGCCAACGGAGCTCGCGGTTGCCGTAACAATCGGGTTTGCCCTAGCGACCTTGCTGCTTGCAATGAGCGGGGCCCGCAGAGGGTTCGTGCCTGACTGACGGCCGGCTTTTCGAGCCCCGACACGGTCCCCTCTCTTAGTGTCGCTAACGGCATAGGTGCGAACGCAGGCGATTGCGAGCGCGCTCCTGTGCCGGGGCGGGTGCGTGCTTATGGTTTATCGCGGATTCGCGATGCCGCGTGCGGCGCGGGGTAGAGCGCCTGCCGGCGCAGAACGCGTCCGGCGGCCGGACGCGCTAAAGCCGCCCAACCAATTCAAAACCGCGGCCAACAGCGCCGCCGTTGCCATAAATATGCCCAGCAGTATCAGCGTCCATAAGAACGCTAAAAATAGACCGAGCAGCCCAAGTCCTACTAGAGCCAGTGCTTTCATCGTGTGGCGCCGTCGCGCAAGAGTCTTTGTACCGCGTGCCGGCAGTCACCGATCATAGTAGCAGGGGTTCGATGCAGTGCGCGCTACTGACTGCTGGGCGGTGACAGCGGCGGTGGGGGCGGCTGAGCAAAGAGCCTCGGGTTGTAGATTGCAAAGGGGTTGTTCGGTATCGGGCTGCTGCCCACCGAGCCGATACCTCCGATGGTTAGCATGACCTGAAAACGATACTCGAGAGGGTTCACTGATTGCACGACTCCGAAGTCCAGAATCCAGCAGTTGCACACAGACTTTATCCGACCGCCGTACTCAGCGGACAACAGACTGTCGTTGGCTACGTCGTAACTGGGTCCTAAATAAGCGCCCCAGCGACTGGTTTCGTAATAGATGTTGGCTGAAACCTGGTTGGTCTCGTTGTCAATGGTCACGGTTTTGTTCAGCGAGGCTGTGGTACTGGGTGCGACATAGTTGTACCCAAGCTGAAGAAAGGTTCCGCCGATTGCTGCCTTACCTAGGCGTGCTTGGTACTGGTACCAGCTCTCTGGCGGACGCAGAGTCAGATAATCGAAGGAATAGTCGAGACGGTGCGTGACCGGGTTGATCCCGGTTTCGCCGCTGGCGATCACCAAATTCGTCGGGAAGATGTTGATCAAAATGTCGGTGTCCGAAAAATGCGCACCGTTGCTGCCGATGGCGTAGAGGTTGTCGTAGATTTGGGTTATGTCAAACTCTAAAACTTGTTGCACTCGATTCGGGGGTAATCCCGTCGGCAACGGGGCTGCCGATCCGAAAGCCGGCGCGGGCGCGCCTGCGCTCTCGGTCTGCTCCGTGCGGCCGGCGGTTTCGGTCGCAGCCTGCACGCCGGATTGAGCTTGGCTTTGTACGCCGGTCGAGGGGGTGGACGCAGCCCGATATTTGAAGAATACTCTGGACACCATGCCCATGTAGAACATGCTGCGCGGGTCAACCCGATCGATTTGGTCCCATAACGGCAGGTTACCCTGGTTTATGTCCGGCACATAGTAGTAATTGGCTATGGGCTGGATGGTGTGCTTGATCTTTTCGATATCGGTCCATTCCACGTCGTAGATTCGCTCCAGTACAGTGGAAACCCCGGCCTGGCCGTACGGTATTTCGCGAAAGTACTGGCCAGGCTGAGCTGGTCCGTCGAGCACTAGCCCGTTGTTATACAGCCGCCCCTCGGTGCCGACCGGAATGACAGCTACATTGTCGCCGGAGTAATTGTATGCGGTTGACTCGGCGGTTCCTGAGACGAACGCGTTGAGATAGTCTCCCCATAAGAAAGGCACGGTAACCGTCGGTGTTAGGTCAAGCCGCTGGCCGGTAGTACCCTGGTTGCGCCAGTACTCGACACCCGAAGCCTGGTAGTCGGCATACGCAAGACCATCGAGAATGTCGCTGTGGCCCTGATACCAGACTTGCGGCAATTGTTGGAGGGCGAAATTCTGCGGCTGAATCAAATCTTGAAAATAGGTGCCCTGCGCCTGCAGGAACGAGTCCTGGAAGTCTGCCAATAGGCCGAAGTCGGAAGGCGCGATGCGATTGAAAGTGAAGTTGGAACCGTAGCCAGGCGAAAGCACCGGCACGTCCATGTCGCGCAAGAAGTAGCTGTCGCTGACCGTCTGCGTGTCGCCATAAACCATCACCGTGGGTGTAAGATGCTCGCGCATTATGCCGATCAGGCCATAGCGAAAGGACGGGATGAAGGGGTCTGCAACCTGCTTGTCAGCTTCTGGTGCGAGGCGTTGGGCCTCGGGAATAATTTCTTGATAAGCGCTCGCCGTGACCTGCAAGTAGTCGGTGGCCGAATCCTGGCGCCGGTATTCGCCCAATAGCCCGACCCGCTGCGCGGTTTCTATGTCGGGCGCGATCGTTGCGTCCTGCGTCTTGCCGAGGTCAATGAAATAGGGCTCCATCAACTGGAATCCGCGCAGGGTCGATTCGCTGTTGTACGAGTTGACGAACCCGCTCTGGCGCTTAGAGTTGGCAGGAAAGGTGGCGTAGGGGATAGTGACCAGCGGATAGCCTAGCACTTGAACGGTCGCGTCGTGGACCTCGGCCTTGCCCCCTATGTGGCAGTCTATGGTCTTGCCCGAGATACTCCACGACGGCGTGCCAGGCTCGCATCCGCAGGTGGTGAAAAAGCCGTCTAGCACGTGAAAGCGGGCCCCGGAGAGCTTGTCGATGATGCGCCCGGCAATGGTGTAGGCTCCAACCCGCGGCGTAATCACCGCGTTTTCCAGCTCGCCGGTCTCGGTGTCTAGGTTAAGGCGAGCGCTGGAAGCGCGAATCTTCAGGTCCGGATCGATGAGGTGTACGTCGCCAGAGGCGGAGGCCTCGCGACTGGCGCGGTTGAATCGCAGCTCTTGCGCGGTTAACAGGGTCGGCCCGTGGCGAAGACGCGCATTTTCGCGAGCTATAAAGGTGTCAGTCTTGGAGTCGTAGATAAAGCTCTTGCCTGCGACGTTGGTGGTAACTGCTTCGCCTCCGACGCCTTGCAGTTCATTACGCAATTGGGCGAGCGCTAACGTCGGCCTGGTCCAGGCTGCGGCAAGCGCCACCAGCAGCACGGCTAGGGTCGAACGCTTACGCCATAACTTCAGGAAACAACCCGCGGCGGCCATGTCGAGCAAGGAAATGGGAGTAAATCTCTCCCACGAGGTAGATTGATCCGGTGACCAGGATGACATCGTCGTCAGCGCTTTGTGCAAGCACCTGCTCAAAGGCATGCACGGGGTCATGAACTATGCGGGTGGGCACCTCGCAGGCAAAGCTTTGATACAGGAGCTCTGGGGCGAGCGGCTGCTTGGGCGCGGCTCGGGTCAGCGTTGCATCGCTGATACTGCCGCGCAGCAATCGCGCCATTTTGGTCCAATCCTTGTCGGCTTGGCAGCCGAAGATCAAGCGCGGCTTGGTTCGCTCGCCGAGCTCGACTCGCAGCGCCTGAAGCAGAGCCCGGACACTGAGTTCATTGTGCGCGCAATCGAAGATGATAAGCGGACGCCTCCAGACTATGTCGAAGCGACCGGGCCAATACACTGTTTCGAGGCCGGCTCGCAGCGCTTCGTTGTCTACCCTCCAGCCCATCGTGTCCATCCGCTCGACCGCGGCGATCACCAATGCCGCGTTCTCGTACTGGAAGGGTCCCCGCAGGCCAAGCCTTACTTTATTTAGCTTGCGCTTAACCCCGCGGTAATCAAAGCAGCGCTCTTCTGCTCGTACGCGCAACGAAAAGTCGCGGCCGATCATCCACATCGGGCTGCGATTGCGTCGCGCGATTGCCTCCAGCACTTTGCGCGCTGCCTGCTGACGCGCTCCGATCACTACCGGCGTATGCGGTTTAATGATCCCGCCCTTTTCGCGCGCGATTGATTCGATGGTCGAGCCCAAATATTCCACGTGGTCCAAGCCCAGCGGCGTTATCACGCTCAGCAGCGGACGCACTACGTTGGTGGAGTCCAGCCGCCCCCCTAGCCCGGTCTCAACCACCGCCAGGTCGACCTTCTGCTCCGCGAAGTAAAGGAACATCATCGCGACCGTGAATTCGAAGAAGGTAAGCTTAACGTCTCGAGCTTCGTAAAGCCTGCGCAGCCGCTCGACGTACTCGACCATCGTCGCCGCCGGCATCTGCGTCGCGCCGATCCTGAAGCGCTCGCTTAAGCTCACCAAATGAGGTTTCGTGTAGAGCCCGCAACGGTAGCCGGCGGTTCGCAAACAGCTCTCCAGCATAGCTGCTACCGAGCCCTTGCCCTTAGTGCCGGCGATGTGTATCACGTTGAGCTTGAGATGAGGATCGCCGATAAGCTTAAGCGCGCGATCCATGCGCTCGAGCTTGTAGACAATCCCGCGACCCTCCAGCGAGTAAAGCCACTGCAGGTTCTGATGCGCGTCCTCTCTCATCAGACTCAGACTTTGTCTGCGTGGCGGTTCGACAGAGATAATATGAACAGCACGGCGCAGCCATTCGGATAGCCGCACCGCGCATTCTCTAAGCGCCGCAACCTAACCGGCCGTTTGCCCACCGTCATTGTCTTGAACCCGTACCGCTTAGACGATCGACGATATTCTTAGATACACACGGTGCTCGGGTCATTTGGTTGACGTTTGCTTATTTGGCGCGCGGGATCAATCATGACGCCTATCACGCGCACAAGGCTGGCGCTCGGGTGACGGGCTGGCTGACAGCGGTCTGGGCGCTATCGTTTGGCGCTTGCAAACCGGAAACATCCGCTTAACAGCGAGCTCGCGCTTAATTGCCGGCTACCGGTCCCTATCGATCCCAGGCTCTTTGTCTTGGCTTGCGCTGGACCGTGCGCCAACCGCTGCGCAGGGGTGCAGTTTTGCAGGAAAAGCCGTTTTTTAGTCGCTTGTCAGCGGCGCGGCCGATGGCGCAAAGCACGTTGCTCGCTGCGCGTCAAAAGCGCGAGCAAGGCGGCCAATGTCGGCCGCAGTTTGCGCCGCGTGACGATGGCGTCAACCATGCCGTGGACGAGCAAAGATTCTGCGCGCTGGAAGTCCGCCGGCAGAGCCTGAGGCGTGGTTTGCTGGATGACGCGTTGGCCGGCGAAACCAATCAGCGCGCCCGGTTCGGCTAGGTTGAGGTCCCCGAGCATCGCGAACGATGCCGCCACGCCGCCAGTGGTCGGATGGCACAACACGCTGATGTACGGCAGGCGAAACTCGCGGTAGCGAGCCAGCGCCGACACCACCTTAGCCATCTGCATTAACGACAAAATCCCCTCTTGCATCCGCGCTCCGCCCGACGCGCAGAAGATTACAACTGGAAGGCGACTGCGGCCAGCGTAAGCGAAGAGCCGCGCGAGTTTTTCGCCCACCACTACGCCCATGCTGCCGCCCATGAATTGGAAATCCATGACGCCAAGAGCAACCTGTTGCTGCTCAATCGTGCATACGCCGGTTGCAACCGCGTCGTGGCGCCCGGTGGCAGCGCGCGCTTGAACTAAGCGGTGCGCGTAGGGCTTCGAGTCAACAAAGCCGAGTGGGTCAGAGCCAGCCAAGTCAGCGTCGAGTTGGCGCCAAGACCCGCGGTCGGCGATAATGACCAGGCGTTGCTCAACCGTCAAAGGGAAGTGAAAGCCGCATTTGAGGCAAACATTGAGGTTACGCTCAACCTCTTTGCGAAACGCAACCGCAGCGCAGCCTGAACATTTCACCCAATGCTCCGCAGGTGCTGCGCTCGCTCGCTCGAATGTCCCCGCCATCGCCACCAATCTGCCCGTGTTTGGCGCCCGCTCTAAGCCGCCGGCGCAGTCGCGGTACGTGCCGTCCTCATCGCGCGCTTCATCGCGCCAACCAGCTCCCCGGCCGCCGACCAGGCAAACGCGCCGTGTCCGTGCTGCTCTAGTACTGACGAGATAGCGCTGCCAACCACGACCGCGTCGGCGAAAGAAGCCACCGCGCACGCCTGCTGTGGCGTAGAGATGCCAAAGCCTACCCCGAGCGGTAGCGAGGTAATGCCGCGCAGCTCTTGCAAGCGGGGCTCTAGGTCGGCAGGTAAAACGGCGCGGGCTCCGGTGACGCCGGTTACCGATACGTAATAAAGAAAGCCGCTGGCGGCCCGCGCGATCGCGCGACAGCGCTCAAGCGGCGTGGTCGGAGCGAGCAACCTAATCAGGTCCAGGTTGTGAGCGCGCGCGGGGCGCGCCAGCTCAGCGCTTTCCTCGGGCGGCAAATCCACCACCAGCAAACCGTCCACGCCGGCGCTCGCGGCATCGCGGCATAAGCGCTCACAACCGTAATGGAAAAAAGGGTTATAGTAGCCAAAAAGAATCAGCGGGATCTCGGTCCTGCGGCGCAGCTCCCTCACCAAACCGATTATCGAGTCCACCGAGACGCCGGCGGCCAGACCGCGGGCTAGCGCCCTTTGGTTAGCCGGTCCGTCGGCCATCGGGTCCGAGAACGGCACTCCGAGCTCCAACATATCCGCGCCCGCCGCTTCAAACGTTTCTACTAGCGCTGCCGTGTCCTCCAGACTGGGATCGCCGCAGACGATAAAAGGAATCAACGCGCTCTCGTTGCGAGCGCGAAGCTCGATGAATTTGCGACTGATCCTGCTTTTAGATGCCATCGCTCAGCCCGCTCCGTCTCTGGCTCGTGCCACGGTTTCCATATCTTTGTCGCCCCGCCCGGAGAGGTTGACAACGATAATTTGGCTGCGCTCCATAGAGGGCGCGATCTGCGCGGCCGCGGCCACCGCATGCGCGCTCTCGAGTGCCGGGATTATGCCTTCGGTGCGGGCTAACAGTTCCAACGCTTCGAGCGCCTGTTCGTCGGTGGCTGTGGTGTACTGTGCGCGTCCGGTATCCTTGAGATAGCTATGCTCAGGCCCCACGCCCGGGTAATCCAGTCCGGGTGCAATCGAGTGTGTCTCGCGAATCTGGCCGAGTTCGTCCTGCAATAGATAGGTGCGGTTCCCGTGAAGCACGCCAACCTCTCCGCAGTTGAGGGTGGCTGAATGCGCTGGCGTGTTCAAGCCGCGTCCGGCCGCCTCAATCCCGAGCATTCGCACAGCGGGTTCCCTGATAAAGGGATAAAAAAGCCCAATCGCATTCGACCCGCCGTTGACGCACGCAATTAGCAGGTCGGGCAGGCGCCCTTCCTGCTTGAGGATTTGGCGGCGGACTTCACGTCCGATAACCGACTGAAAATCGCGCACGATAAGCGGGTAGGGGTGCGGACCGGCGGCTGTGCCGAT
>Ga0080006_1116719_pt1 | contig 20127 bp, 16 predicted proteins | sample RS3BMetagenome_FD_69209 | JGI IMG/M metagenome (GOLD analysis project Ga0080006, IMG submission 69209) | Ferric oxide microbial mat and aquatic microbial communities from Rainbow Spring, Yellowstone National Park, USA - RS3B (SPADES... ...
CTGCGTGTTGACGACCCTGAATAGACCCCCTAGGTACCTGTTCATGAAGCCTCTTTTCAGGAGTGCCTCGTTGATCTGTGATTCGTCAGCGCCCCTGTCCCTAACTTCCTTGAACACCCTGTAGATCTCCAGGAGGACGATGAAGTTGAGGAAACCAATTAGGTAAAGGAAACCGCTGCTCACCATAGTTCCCACAAGGGATCCCAAGCTCTCCAGGCTCGGTATGCGGGATGCCACTTCCCTTGTGGCTGCGATCAGGGTTAAGGCTAGGAGGATCACCACCGTGGAGTGACCCAGGGAGAAGAAGAGACCAGTGAAGTGGGAGGATTTACCCTCCTGCATTAGCTTCCTGGTCGCATTGTCTATGGCGGCCAGATGATCGGCGTCCAGGGCGTGTCTCAGTCCCAGGAAGTATGCGAGGAAACCCAGGGAGAGGAAACTGGCTACTATTCCCTCCTCAACCCTCACTTTAATCCCCCCAACCGCGCCTGACAGACTGTAGAGGAAGTAGAAGAGTGCCACAGTCACTGAAGCCTCAAGGAGGTAAAAAACCGCGATCCCCCTCCTGGAGGGGGGATCACTACTCCCGACCCCCATTCCTCAACGCGAACTGAGCTAGACAATCGATAATTAAAAGCTTTTCTCACAGTCTCGTCCTTGAGGGGTCCTCACTCCTCGAATCGCGTTTTGAGTAGGATTTTTATAACCAGAGACTGAAGGGACACCGGAATGTCGTCCCAGAAGTGGTTGGGTAAGCCAATGAAGGCTCAGGAGGTTTACAGGTTCGTAACAGGGGGAGCTCGATACGTTGACGACCTGGACTTCCCCGGGGAAGTGCTGCACATGGCGATCCTCCGTAGTCCATACGCCCACGCCAGAGTGCTGAGGGTCAACGTGGAGAGGGCGCTGAAGTTCAGTGAAGTCAAGGCTGCAGTAACGGGCGAGGATGCCGTGAGGGAGACTAACCCCATCCCGGCTTACGCCGTGACTAAGTTCAAGCCCGAGGAGTATGTCCTCGCCGTGGGGAAAGTGAGATACGTGGGAGAGCCCGTGGCAGCGGTGGTCGCTACAGACAGGTCCTCCGCTGAGGACGCCTTGGAGGAAATAGAGGTGGAGTATGAACCCCTGAAGCCGGTGGTGGACGCCGAGGAGGCCATGAAGGCCGGGGCGCCGCTCCTATACGAGTCCTACGGAACAAATGTGGTGGCCCATCACGAGACCAGGTGGGGTGACGTGGAGAGAGCGTTCAGAGAGGCCGACCTCGTGATAAGGGACTACTTCCAGCTACAGAGGTATAGCTCAACTCCGCTCGAACCTGTGGCCACTGTGACCCACTACGACCCTAAGGAGGGGAAGTATACCTTCTACTCCAACCTACAGATGCCTGGTCACGCAATGATGGGACTCTCCCAGATGCTCAGAGTCCCCACCAGCAGCGTGAGGCTAGTGGTCCCTGACATAGGGGGAGGATTCGGTATAAAGACCAGGCCCTGGAGACCCCTTGTGATCTCAGCCATGCTAGCTAAAAGGGTCACGCCAGCCCACGTGAAGTATGTGGAGACCAGGAGAGAGCACATGATGGCAGCGGGAATGACGGCCGGAATGAAGGCCTACGTTGAGGTGGCAGTCAAGAGGGACGGGAGGATCCTTGGCTTCAGGCTCCACGACATCAACAACGATGGGGCCTCGATCCAGTATGCAGGTACTTACGCTTCAATGCATGCCACCCTAATAAACGGCTGCTATGACATCCAGAACGTGGAGTGGGTCAGCGATACTGTTCTCACCAATACCTGTCCCTCGATGCCTAACAGGGGAGTGGGTAAGCCGGGCATAGTATACGTGATCGAGAGGATGGTGGAGAGGGTCGCCCAGGAGCTGGGAATGGACCCTGCGGAGATCAGGAGGAGGAACTTCATACCTCCTGAGAAGTTCCCCTACCTCACTCCCAGCGGTAGGGTATACGACAGCGGTAACTATGAGGCTACGTTGCAGAGGGCCCTGGAGGTGTTCGATTACAAGCGCTGGAGGGAAATCCAAAGGGAGATGAGGAAGCAGGGGAGGTTAGTGGGCATAGGTCTCTGCGCCTACGTCCACGGAGCCTCTGCCACTGCGAGGGAGATCGAAGGGGTTAGGGTCAGGATAGACCCCACGGGTAAGGTCTTCGTGGACACAGGATCCCCTGACATGGGGACTTCCCACTCCACCACCTTCGCCCAGATCTTGGCTGAGTTTATAGGGGTGAGACCTGAAGACGTTAAGGTCTTGAACTTCGACTCAGAGAGGAGCCCATGGACCCCTTACTCCGGGACCCACGCCAACAAGTTCTCAGGCCCTGACGTGGAGGCCATGGTCGAGGCCGCGCAGAAGCTCAGGGCTAAAATACTGAAGTTGGCCTCTCGAAAACTGGGAGTGGATCCTGAGCTCATAGAATTGGAGGACGGGAGGGCCTATTACAAATACGATCCGAGCAGGGCTGTGAGCATAGCGGAGATCGCTAGGATGAGTTACCAGAACCCAGGTCTCCTCCCTGGGGACGTAGAAGGGGGAATGGAAGTGACGGTCATAGGCCACTCGAGGAAGGCTGTTGAAGCCTTCGTTCAGGAGTCGAAGTATGAGGTAGGCGCCATGCATCAGCTGATCACAGGCCACGGCTCTCCCACGGGTTACTTCACTTACCCTAACAGCGTTCATATAGCTGCGGTGGAGGTAGATGAGGAGACGGGGAACTTAAGGATCCTGAGGTACGTCATAGTTCACGACATAGGGAAGATCCTGAACCCACTGGTGGTGGAGGGCCAGGTCCACGGCGGACTCTTCCACGGCGTGGGCGCGGCCCTGTTCGAGGACTTCACGTATGACGAGGACGGTCAACTCTTAACATCGACCTTCGCTGACTACATGAAGCCCACGGCCATGGAGGTGCCCGACGTGCTCATAGCCCACACCGAGACGCCCTCGCCTAGGTCCTCCCTAGGCATAAAGGGAATAGGGGAGGGGGAGACTTTCGGTCCTCTCTGCGCCCTTCCCAATGCAGTTGAGGACGCACTGTCCCACCTAAAGGTGAGGGTGAGGGAACTCCCCATTACCCCTGAGAGACTCAAGAGACTCATTGAGGAGGCCAAGGGGAGTACCTGAAACACCCTTAAGCACAGGTTTTTGCCTCTAAAAAATTAGAGGTGGAACATCTACCAGAAGCTGGGGGCGAAGTCGTCCTTGGGCAGATCCTCCAGGGTCTCCTCTGCGAATATCTCCTCTGGCTTATAGAGCCTGTCAGCCACACCCTGTTGGTAACAGTACCTCAGGAAGGAATCGATGGTTTGGTAGTTGGCCTTAACCCCGTAGGGCCAGTAGTCCCTCCCCATTACCTCCCTGGTCTCCTCTAGGTGGTGGTGAAGCCAGGGCAACATATACTTGAGGACCCCCGTCTCCTCCAGCTCCCTGTATGCCAATTCCTTGGCCTTGGAGAAGGCCTTGTAAAGGGACAGGGCTAGCCACCTGTTGGACTCGTATACGTCCCTTCTGATCACCATGATGTGCATTATGGGGAAGACTCCGGAGGCCTTGAAGTACTTCCTCTCTTCCTCTGGATAGTTAGGGAAAAGCCTCACTACCTTCCCAGATCCCCTGAGGAAGGGTGAAGGGGCCCTGGCTGAGTAGAGGGCCTGTATCTCCCCCACCTCCAGCATCTCCGAGAGGCTCCTTTCCTTCCCCACGTGTTCTACCTTAACCCCCTTGAGCCTGTATTTATCCACATCCTCTGTGCCTGAGAGATCGAAGCCTTCCCTCTCCAGCTGCCCTGTGTAGTATGTGACGGAGTCCACGGGCAAGTTGTAGTAGTCCGCCAGAATCCCCTTTATCCAAACCACGGCCGTCTGCCTATACTCCGGTACTCCCACCTTCTTCCCCACCAGATCCCTGGGCTCCTTCACTCCGCTCTCAACGTTCACGTAGATCGACCTATGCCTGAACATCCTTGAGGGAAAGACTGGAATTGCTACGAAGGGCTTCTCCTTGAGCCCCAAGGATTGGACGTAACCACCGAACGACATCTCGGACACATCGAACTCCCTGTGTCTCAACATCCTGGCGAATGTCTCCTGAACCCAGAGGGGCAGGTAACTGATCTCCACCCCTTCTACCTTAACCCTTCCGTCCATGATGGGCCTCGTCCTATCGTAAACCCAGCAGGCGAGGCTCAACTTGAGGGTCATATCCAACGACCTAGCTCAAAGTAGAGGTGGTTAATAAAAAGCTTACCTTGATTCAGGACAGCTCCTCCCTGAATAACCCCAGGGCTTGGAAGACTGGTCTGTCTGAGTACTCGAAGAGGATCGCAGGGGTTTCCCCGCGGTTCGCGACCCTGAATTTCGACCACGAGGGTATAACTGCGGGATCGTACTTGGAGAGCTTGAATAGGAAATTCCCAGCTGGGGAATCCGAAACCTCCACCGTTATACTGCCCTCTACCGGGACCAGGACTGCGTTCTCCACCCTCCTCACTGGCCTCAGCTCCGCTTTCCCAGGGATCATCCTCATCCTCATGCTTATGGTGGGTAAAGCTGGGCCCCCATCCCTAGGGTTCGTCAACTCCACTGCCACTCCCTCGTGAGGATCAGGGCCCCTACTTGAGTCCAGTCTCTCCAGGGCCCTGATCACCCTGTGGTAAGGGTACCTTATGAGTGGATTCCAGGAGTAGGCCTTCATGGAGATGGGTTTGAGGCTATTACCGTAAGTCTCCTCCAGGACCTCTCCAGCTATGGTGGAACTTCCCTCCCACTTCTCCCTGGAGTAGAAGACTCCCCCTAGGTAGTAAAGGAGGGGACTGTCCAAGCCTGAGAGCCATATTAGGTCGCTCGGACCTTCGTTGTGGTGTTCATGAAGGGCCCAGTTGGACTGGACCAACACGTCCCCAACTTTGACCTCCACCTTGAAACCATCATATATTATATAAGCCCCACTCTCAGGCGCCTCCAAGATCAACCTGAGGTTAACAGGAGTATGTCTGTGGGAGGGCGCTGATTCCCCAGCCTTGATGAGTTGGAAACCGCAGGTCATGGTGGGAGTAACGGCGATCGTATCTAAGGGCTTCGTCTCTCTCAACCCCGGGTTCACCAGGTGGATTACTCTCCTCTCCGACTCCTTTGGGGACAGGAAACCGGAGATCCTGTAGAGGAACTCCCTGACCTTACCATATTCCCACGCGTGGGGTATTGCTATAGGCTCGGGGGAGTTGGTGAAGATCGATTTCCTCCCCATTCTCGCTGCCTCCTCAGGGAAGAGCCCCACGTAAACACTGGCCTCAGCCATGGACTTCATCAATTCCTCCAGGGAACTCCTTCTTTCCATGTCCATTTGATCATTCCCTCTATCTATGCTTTTAACCTCTTCGATTCCACACTGTGGAGGAAAAAATATTAACTCGTTCTCCCAGAACTTACGCGATGTAACATGCAATCGGGGATTTCACCACAACTCAAGGAATTCCTTGAGGCTCTCCAGCAGGAGGGTCTCAACACCTATTATCAAGCGACCTTGGGAAAGTGGAAGTATAAGCCAATTTTCACCCCGACCCCCTCTCCGCTCACGTTGCCCCATAAGTGGGACTACGAGAGGGCCAAGGCCAAGCTCTACCAGTTGAGCGAACTCCTCTCACCTGAGGAGGCCGAGAGGGTCAACGTGCAGTTCGAGAACCCAGGGCTCAGAGAGTATATACCAGCCGCTACGACCTCGACCATGAGGGCGGGAATACAACTCCTCAAGCCAGGGTGGAAGGACCCCTCTCACAGGCACACCGCTACCGCCATAAGGTTCGTCCTAGAGGCCAAGGAGGGAGGTTACACAATAGTGGATGGAGTCAAGATACCCATGAAGCCGGGGGACCTCATAATAACCCCCAACTGGCTTTGGCACGAACACGGCAATGAGGGTGTGTCCGACGTCATATGGCTTGATGTCCTTGACGTGATCTTCGCTTACTGGATAGGGGCGGTGTTTTACACCACCTTACCTGAGAGGTGGCAGGGAGTGAGGAACGATGCCTCCCTCAACCAGGCGCAGTTCGGGCGCGGAGTTTCCCCAACCGCCGAGGTCCCAGGGGGGAGACTACTCTACTATCCTTTCAAGGACGCTGAGGCCGCTCTTCAAGCCCAGGGCAGGAGAGAATGGAGTGTGGTGAGGTACATCAACCCCAGGACAGGAGGGGATGCGACTGACACCATGGCCTTCAGGATGGTCATGGTGAAGGAGGGTGGCGTTACCCCGAACTTCAGGAGGACAGAGAACCTGATCCTGAACGTGTTCATGGGAGTTGGAAGGGTTGTACTTCCAGAGAGGAAGGTGGAGTTCAAGGTGAGGCCTCACGACGTGGTGGCTATCCCCTCCTGGGAGCCCTACTACCTATCCAATGAAGGAAAAGAGTCCCTGTATGTCTTCGTGGCCTCCGACGAGCCCCTGTTCAGGGCAGCGGGTTTCTTCAGGGAGGAGAAAGGTGGTGAGGGAGGTGAGAAGTCATGAGCTCCAGTTCCAAGAAGGCTAGGGTCAACGACGTTCAAATTTCCTTTTACGACGTAGGAAGAGGGTACCCTGTGATCTTCCTCCACAGCTTCAACCACTCCAAACTCATGTGGATGTATCAACTCCAGGCCTTCGCCGTTCGTGGCTTCAGAGTGGTGGCCCCGGACTTCAGGGGGCACGGGGAGACGAGCTTCACGCCGGGGCGGATGAGCATTGAGGACTTCACCGAGGACGTAATAGGCCTCATTCAGGAATTGGGCCTGAGGAATGGGGTGATCGTGGGGTCCTCCCTTGGGGGCTACGTAGCCATGGGGATCTGGAGGAAGGCGAGGGAGATGATCAAGGCTCTAATCCTCGCTGGAACTAAGGCTCACCCTGACAGTGAGGAGGAGAAGGAGAGGAGGGCTAAACAGATCGAGTTCTTGAAGATCAAGGGAGTTAGGGAGTTCGCCGAAGTCCAAGCGCCCAAGAGGCTCTCCAGGCACACCGTGGATAACAGGCCGTGGGTGGTGGACTTGGTCAAGATCATGAGTTCCTCCATGGAAGTTCAGGCCGTGATCGAGACGCTCAGGGCACTCATGGGGAAGAACGACGATAGGGAGATCTTGAAGACCGTGGACGTACCCACCTTGATATTCTGCGGAAAGGAGGACGTCTTCACTCCCTGTCACTACTCCGTCTTCATTCACGAGAACGTGTCAGGTTCCAAACTCGTGATATTGGACAACGCTGCCCACATCTGCGTCTTGGATCAACCTGAGACTTTCAATGAAGTCTCCATGGCCTTCCTCAGGGAGAAAGGGCTCTACCCCAGTTGACTGTTCTCCCACCCCTTCAGGCCCCCGGGGAGAGCTGATCTCGAGCCCCATTGGGGTTTACAGAGGGCAATCTCCCACTCCCGCGCCTTTGCGAAGTGTATTATTGGGTGAATTTGTCCATAGTCTGTCCCTCCTGCAACAGCCACCACGTGGTGAAGCGAGGTGAGGTCGAGGGAGTCCAGGAGTGGCCCTGCAGGCGTGGGAGGACGTTCGCGGCCGACGCCCTTCACCACCCAAGGGAGGTCGGGGAGAGGGATCTGAGGACAACGGGGTGAGCGTGAGGGCCATCTCCAGGACCCTGAGTACCCTTGGGCACGGTCTTCACTTGGGTGAAACTTTACGGGAAGGCTAGCTCGTGGAGTCGTGGGGTGAGGCGAGGGAAATGGTCCGGGGGAGAGGTGGTCAGCGAGGTGGATGAAATGTGGACCTGCGTAGGAAGGCCTTTCACAGGTGTTCACGTGCTTCGTGCACACGTCCCTGGCCCTCCACGTCCTCTTCTCAGTGGGGGACAGGGACGAGAGGGCCTTCAACTGGCTCAGGAATTACGTCCCGGACGGCGGTATGTGAGCGACGACTACAACGTGTACTCGCTGAGGGATCACGCGGTGGTCTCACCTGTGAACCTCAACGAGTCCCCCCTCCCTGAGGGAGGGGCTGGTTCACTTCAAGAGGGCAACAAAGGCCGTGAACAGGAGTTTGGACGTGGTGAAGTACTCAGTGGCGTTGGTCCTGTGGGAGAGGGGACTTATACCGGAATTTATCTCCAGAATTTATCTAATAAATGTTGACACTATGGACACACTCTATTGGGCTATGGTTATATTTTTAAAGGGGGGTAAAGAGAGTACATGACCTTAGATGGGCTCCAATAGCACTGCGGTGATCGTAGTGAGAGGCGTATCGAAGTTTTTCGAGTATAAGGGGAAGAGACTTGAAGTCCTCAGGGACATCAACCTAGAGGTGGAGAGGGGTAACTTCGTGACCATAGTGGGACCCAGCGGCACAGGGAAGTCTACCTTCCTCTCCATAGTGGCTGGACTCCTGAGGCCCTCCTCAGGGAAGGTCTTCGTGGACGGCGTGCCGGTGGAGGGACCGAGGCCAGATAGGATAGCCATGGTTTTCCAGGACCACGCCCTGCTCCCCTGGAGGACTGTGATCAAGAACGTGGAGTTCGGTCTGGAGGTCAGGGGAGTGCCCAAAGAGGAGAGGAGGTCGAGGGCTCAGAAGTATATAGACCTAGTAGGCCTCTCTGGTTTCGAGGACTATTACCCTTCCCAGATCTCAGGTGGGATGAAGCACAGGGTCGCCATAGCCAGGGCCTTAGTCCTGGAACCTGAAGTTCTACTAATGGACGAACCTTTCGTCTCGTTAGACGAACAAACGCGATACTTGCTGGGTTCAGACCTAGTCAAAATATGGAGGAGGACTGGGAAGACCATACTCTTCGTAACGCACAGCATAAGGGAGGCTTGCACTCTGGCAACCCACGTGGTAATCTTCACCAAGAGGCCGGCCTCAGTCAAGGAAGTGGTCAAGGTGGACGCTGATTACCATAGGGATCCTGAGGACACCCTCATGGCCTCCATAAGGAGGTATGTTTGGAACAAGCTCAAGGAGGAGATCGCGCAACAAGAAATAGGAGGGGGGCCGGAGTGAACCTAAAGGCGTTCGGATTTCAGGCTCTGGTCTTGGGTCTCCTGCTCACGGTGTGGCAGCTCCTCCCCATGGAGGGTATCGTGAGTCCCCAGATCCTCAGTCCACTCTACACAACGCTCATCAACTTCCCCAAGATTTTCGCCAGGAATGGTCTCATTCCAGGGGGCTTGATCCCGCAGCTGCTAACCACCCTGGAGGAATTAGGCGTAGCGTTCGTAATGAGTATAGCGGTGAGCATAGTCCTCGGTTTCCTCTTCGGCTACTTCAAAGTCCTGGGTAGGTCCTACGAGCCCCTCATTTACCTGGTCTACGCTGTCCCAGGGTCCATATACTACCCAGTGCTCTTCCTGACCTTGGGGCTCGGAGTTCAGTCCAAGATAGCCATGGGCTTCCTCTTCGGTGTCTTCCCTCCCCTCATAAACATCCTTTCAGGCTTCAGGAAGATAAACGGGATCTACATATCCATGACTAGATCCATGGGATCGAGTAACGTTCAGCTCTTCACCAAGGTCGTGGTCCCCTCTCTGGCGCCCTACATAATGGCTGGAATAAGGCTCGCCCTTGTCTTCACTTACATAGGGGTCATATTGGGTGAGGTGATCGCGTCCAAGGGCGGGCTGGGTTGGGCCATAAGCATAGCCAACTATAACTTCGACACTCCCCTCATGTATGACTACATTATAGTAGTTGTCCTCTTAGCTGTAGCTTTCTTGGTTGCAATAACAGCGGTGGAGAGGAGGGTGTTCAGCTATGCCTGAGGGAAGGAAGGAGCTCGCCTATGTCTCCCTGATCCAGGCGGCCTCAGTGATCGCCTTCCTGGTCATATGGCAGGAGATAGTGAACCGCGGTATAGTTCCATCACTCTTCGTGGCCTCCCCCACACAGGTGGCCCTCCACTTCGGTCCCACGCTCCTCGAGCCTTTCGTCTTCGAAAGGGTGCTCTACACACTCTCGGTCTTCGCTGCGGCCTTTGCCTTCACCGTGTTCGCCGGGACTGTGATAGGTTTACTCCTGGGCACCTTCATATACCTCAGATCGGCCTTGGAGCCATATATGATAGTCCTCTACTCCATCCCAAAGGCGATCTTCATCCCTGTTTTCTGGACTTTCTTCGGCCTAGGCTTCTCCTATCAATTCTGGTTCGCCTCCTTTGCTGGGGTAATACCCATGACCCTTAACGTCATGTATGCGGTGAAGGACGTAGACCCGGAGCTGATAACCCTCTCCAGGTCTCTGGGCGCTTCGCCGCTCCAGGTTTACTACAAGGTCATTATACCCTCAATAATCCCAGCCATGCTGAGTGGAGCCAGGATCTCGATCAGGGCAGTCTTCGCTGACGTAATTGCAGCCCAGGAGTTCGTTGGGACGACTGGCATAGGCTACTTGGCCCAGTATTATGCAACAAACTTCGAGCCCGTTCCCCTTTACGTGGTCGTAGTCCTGACAGCGCTTCTGGGGATGGTGGTCTACGAGGCCATAATCCAGGCGGAGAAGAGGTTAACTAGGTGGGGTTAACTAGGTGGAACGTCCAACTCAGTTGAGGTTTCGAGTCCAGTCTCCTCTTCGATTCCAACGTGGAGCTCCAAGTTAGTGAGTCCGTCTCAATTGTCAACGTAGGCGAATAGTAAATCAATCCTTTTCAGCACGACCTCGTCCTTTTATCATTTCCACTATCGTGTGGAAGAGAGCCCTGAACTCGAGGAGCAATCGGAGAGGGACCATTTCTAAGCCGTTCCACCCGTGGCTGGGAGTCTGACTCCCTAACCTAGGCGTAGGAGGCCGCAGGGGATTGGGGCGAGTGTTTATACGGAAAGTTCTATGGAAGTCCACCCCATTTTGAGACCAAAGAGCTTTCAGTCTTCTTTTCCTTCCCCTTGCCTATCCTCATGGGGCCGACTCCTTTCGATCTTCGTGCTACGATCTCATAACGTTTAAAATAGGTGAGATCCCTTATCAAATATTAGTAGAGAAGTTTATACCTCCCCACTTCTCCCGGCCCTCTCACAGGCGCTACGTTTTTAATCCCAGTAACATGATCAGGACTATGGGAGCGGGTTCCTGGGCTTCAGGACTTGAAGCGGAACTCAACTCCGTGAGGGATTCCCTCAAGGATGGACTGTTACCCCACTGGGTGCTCTCAGATCCAAGGCTCTTCGAGCTGGAGAAGATCAGACTCTGGCCCAGAGTCTGGCACTTCGTTGCCCATGAGAGTGAGGTCCCAGGGAAGGGAGATTTCGTCAGGAGGTACTTGGGACCTGAAACACAGGTCTTAGTAACCAGGTCAGATGATGAGAAGGTCAGGGTTTTCCTGAACTTCTGCAGGCACAGGGGGAACTCAGTAGTCACCAGTGACTGTGGTAACGCCAATACCTTCACGTGTTCCTATCACGGCTGGACTTACGCGAACGACGGGAGGCTCCTCGGAGTCCCCCTTGAGGACCTCTTCTACGGCAAGGTAGACAGGGAGCGCACCGGCTTAATCGAACTCAGATCCTCAACCTACAACGGCCTAATATTCGCTAACTTGGACAAAAGGGCTGAACCCCTTGAGGACTACCTAGGGGAGTTCAGGTACTATTTGGACCTCTTCACCAAGAGGGCTGAGTTCCAGTATTATCCTCCCCACAGGTGGTTGGTTAGGATGAACTGGAAGGAGGAGGTAGACAGCTTCGGTAACGATCCTTACCATCATTATACCACCCATAGGTCCGTGATAGAGTTAGGGGGGAGACCCCCCAATCCCGCGGTTCAGGCCTTGGGTAATGCGGTGGCCTCGAGGAAGGGTCATAAGTTCGGAACTAGTGGGAGGGCGGCGAGGGGTTCAGCCTTACCCGAGAGCGTCTTCCCCGCCTTTTACCCAGTGTGGGCACCTAAGGTAGTGGAGGAGGCGAGGAAGAGATTGTCCCAGGATCAGTTCCAAGTTTGGTTTAACCACCTTGTGGGACCAATGGTGGTCTTCCCCAACTTCGCCTTGGACCAGACTTGGGTGAGCTACGGTGGGACTGGGATACCCTTCATCTTCGTCAGAGTTTATAGACCCGTTAGTCCTAGGCTCACGGAGGTGTGGAGTTGGTTCGTGGTGGAGAGAGATGCTCCAGAGGACTTCAAGAGGGCTTCCTATAGGGCCTACGCCTCCTCCTTCGACCCGGCTGGAAACTTCATAGCTGATGACGTGGAGAACTTCGAGAATGTGACTACCTCCTCAGCCGGGGTCTACAATGTGAGGGAAGTCGAGGACCTATACAGGGGAGGTTCCCATAGGCCAGTCCTCAGGAGGACTGAGGAGCTAACGATCTACGACACCAGTTTTAGGGAGGAGGTGGCCGTGAGCTATTGGCTCAGGTGGATCGACTACCTAACGGGGAGGGTGTGAGTTTGGGACTTTACTTCAATGAGGCAGAGGAGATAGCACGGGAGTTCATTGAGAGGAGGGAGGGTGTGAGCGAAAGCGTGAGATCTGAGGTGGAGGACTTCCTATACAGGGAAGCAGAGCTCCTGGACTGGTTCAAGTTCGACCAGTGGTTGGACCTCCTGTCTGAGGACTTGGAGTACTTGGTCTTCTCCAGGGTCAACGTGAAGAGGGCGCGCGGCTACGGAATACCCAAGGAGAACCCAATCATGGTTGAGGACAAGAAGTCCCTAACGGTCAGAGTGAGGAGGCTCAATACGATCTACGCTTGGTATGAGGATCCTCCATCTAGGACAATGCATGCGATCTCCAACGTGAGGGTGCTCAAGGGAGAGAGGGAGGGGGAAGTGGTGGCCAAGTCCTACGTGGTCCTCTACAGGCATAGGAGGGACGAGGCGGGAACTGAGGAGCTACCTTACCTTAGGCGGGACGTTCTGAGATTGATGGAAGGGGAGTGGAGGATAGGGAAGAGGCACGTGGTGCTGATCCACTCCGTGATCCCGATGAGTGCCTTATCTAACCTGTATTAGTCACCCAAGCGATTTCTCGTTCTTCACTAAGGCGGATCGAGCGGGGTCAAAGCTTTTATTGTCGAGATCCGAAGCCCTGTTAATGTCCACCCTGTTAATAGGAGTTGGGCTAGTTGGCTCACAGATCGCCAGGGAGTTGGTTAGTGCAGGGGAGGACTTCGTAGCCATGGACGTGGACCCTAAGCTCGACGCCATATCGCAGATCGTCGATCCTCATAGGTTCAAGATAGTGAGGGGGGACATATTGAACCCACACGACCTATACTGGGTGATCAGGAGGGAAGGGGTGTCGAAGATAGTGCATACAGCAGCTAATCCCCTCCTCACCCTGGGGGCTAAGGAGGACCCATACAGGGCCATCCGGATCAATATAATGGGTACAGCGAATGTACTTGAGGCAGCGAGACGCCTCGACGTGAGGAGAGTGGTCTTCACCAGCAGTAATGCAATCGTCCACTACTCTGTCAAGGATCGTTTCGGTTTCCTCAGACCAACCTCAGTTTACGCCTCCACTAAACTGGCTTCTGAGTACCTGGGTTTCAACTACATGGATCAATACGGACTCGAGTTCGTAGTCCTGAGGTTCTCGGTAGTCATAGGCCCTTGGAAGTATGGTGGAGGTGGAGGACCCACTCAGAGGTTCAAGGATCTCTTGGAGAGAGTGGTAAGGGGGGAGAAGGCTGAGTTCCCCAGGGAGTCTAGGGATTACATATACTCCAAGGATGCTGCGGGTTCATGTATTTCAGCCCTCCGCAAGGAATCCTCCTACTTAAAGACCTGGGTTTACCCAGTGAGTATGGGGAGGAAATACAGCGGTCAAGAGATCGTGGAGATCCTAAGGAAATATGTCCCAAGTGCTGAGGTGGAGCTAACGGATGAGTTCTCAGCGGGTTTAAGGGCCTCCTCCGAAGGGGTCCCGGACTTAAGGCCCACGGAGGAGGAGTTGGGGTTCAGGCCTAAGTATGGCATGGAGGAGGCCATGCGGGATTACTTGGATCACTTGAGGCGCCTGGAGGATTGCCCTAGCGGGATTAAGTCGACCCTTTAACCGTCTTACCAAAGAGGATGTTGAACTAAGAGGTCAAGGCCGTGAAATCTTTTTAAAGACCACCTCGAAATGAAGTTGTATGGAGGGAGTTCAAACTGAGGAAAGGGAGGAAGGATACTACGGATCAGACCTAATAGTGGACCTCCTGTGCGATCTAGGGATCAAGTATGTGGCCTTAAACCCAGGCTCCTCCATTAGGGGACTTCACGACTCTCTGGTGAACCGCGGAAGGAGGTGTGGAGTGGAGCTGATCGAATGCCTCCACGAGGAAATAGCGGTTGCCGTGGCCCACGGCTACGCCCTGGCTACAGGCGAACCCGCTGCAGTGGCCCTCCATGACATAGTGGGGCTCCTCCATGCGCCCATGGCCATCTTCAATGCCTACTATGACGGCGTCCCCATGATCGTCTTAGGTGGAACAGGTCCCCTGGAGTTGGAGAAGAGGAGGTCGTGGATAGACTGGATCCACACCGCGTTAGTTAACGGTAACTTCGTCAGGGACCTGGTGAAGTGGGACTACCAACCCTCCGATCCTGCTGACGCTGCGGAGTCCCTGATTAGGGGGTTCATAACCTCGGTCACTGAACCGAAGGCCCCTGTCTACCTCTGCTACGACGTTGGACTTCAGGAGGCTAAGGTAGACCACTCCCTCGCCTCAGAGTATAGGTCCAAGGTTAAGGGGAGGAGGTATAAGGTCTCCACCCCCATCAACGGTGATCAGGAGACGTTGGACAGGATCGCTGAGTCCTTGATCCACTCAGAGACCCCAGTCATCCTAGCTGGGAACACTGGGAGGAACTGGAAGAGCGTGGACTACCTGGTGAAGTTAGCTGAGACAGCGTCAGTGGGGGTGATGGACAGCCTGGAGAGGTTCAATTTCCCTAACGTTCATCCCCTGGATTTGACAGGGACGAGGTTATTGGAGGAAGCGGACTTCATCCTAGCCCTGGACGTGAAGAACGTCCAGGCAAGCATTAGGTTCATGGAGAGCTCCTACAACGTCTCCCCCCTCGAGGAAGACAGGGTGAGGGTGTTGAGGAAGGACGTTAAGATCGGGGTCATAGGCCTGGAGGAACTCAGGGCTAAGAGCTCAGTTCTAGGCTATCAGAGGATCCAGGAGACCGACATACAGGTGATGGCTGATACTTCCACCGCCCTACCCTACTTAGTAAGGAGGATAAGTGAGGTGGTTGAGGGCGATCCTGGCCTGAGGCGGAAGTTGGAGGAGAGGGCATCCAAATACAGGGAAGTGCACCAGGAAGTCAGGAGGAGGTGGGAGGAACAGCTGAGGAGGAGGTGGGACGAGAGACCCATGTCTCCAGCGAGGGCTGCCTACGAGATGTGGAGGGTCCTCTCCAATGAGGACTGGGCGCTCAGCGTAGGGACGCTGAGGGGATGGGCCAGGAGGATCTGGGAATGGACTAAACCCTGGCATTACCATGGTCACCCAACCAGTGGAGGAGGAGGACAGGGCTTCGCTTTACCCGCGACTGTTGGGATCGCATTGGCCTACAAGGGCACGGGGAGGAGCGTCCTGGGGTTAATAGGTGATGGGAATGCACTTTACACATTTAACTCGATCTGGACCGCGTCGCACCACAGGGTTCCAGTCATAGCGGTAATCGAGAACAACCTAGCCTTCTACAACGATGTGGAACACCGGGTGGCAGTAGCCAAGAGCAGAGGAAGGTCAATGGAGGAGGCCAGAATCGGGGTGGAGATAAGGGATCCCAATGTGAACTTCGCCAAGATGGCTGAGTCGTTGGGGGGAGTGGGATTCGGTCCCATCGAGGCTCCAGGCGAAGTGCAGAACGCAATGTTAAGCGCCCTGCGAGTAACGAGGACCAAGAGCGTACCAGTAGTCATCGACTTAATAGTGAAGCCCAGGTGAGTCACTACCTCTGATAGTCTCCCATTCACGGCCTTCGCTCTCTCGGATCTCGCTGAGCACCATGGGGACAGGAAACGTCTACCAATTAAATCCTGCAGTTATCATGGGCAACGCACAGTTCACATTGATACCTTAAAATAAAGTGAAGTTATATTGAGAAGTTTATATATACACCGAGTCCTCCGGTATGTGAATAATATCATCATTGAGCTATGAATTCCGGTATCACTCCCCTCTCCCAGAGGACCAACGCCAGCGATCGACCGTTTCCAGGCTCCTGTCATAGCCTTGGTGCTTGAACCCGACCCATCTCTCAGCGGCGGGTGGAGGGACTCGTTGGGGTTCACAGGGGAGACCACGGTGGGGTTCCTCGGGAGTACGCTTGTGGTCATCGCTCACCGCCCTCCGGTAGTTACCTCGATGTCCCCCTGAGGGTCCCCTCGTCCCCATCTCCCACAGAGGACAGGACGTAAAACCCCAGCTCGGCTCGGTGACGACCCTGCGCGGGGTCCTGGGTGCCACCCCACAGCTGGGCTAACCCCCGAACCTCCTCCCACCGCGACGCTCGATCCAGGGGAACTCCTGAACCCAAATGGGGATCGCCCTCATCCCGTTGGGTGAATCCTCAAGGCCTGCTCGACCTCCCACCCGGGGTGGTGGACGTCGCCCGGGAAGTAGTTAACCGCAGTCCCTGCAGAGGTCCTGCCTGCCCAAGGGTTTGCGCTTTACCACGTGGTGACCGGAAGGAAGGGCAAGATAGTTCTTTCCCGATGACCGTTCTCCTACCCATGGACAATTCGATGTACAAAAATAATAGCTTGGTAACGACACTATGGACGCACTCGAATCCTCTTTAGAAAGGTTTATATATAGGATCCGGTGAGAAGAGAAATGGCTGAAGGTTATGAGAGGAATTAAACTTAGGAAGGGAATAGGCAGGATAACTCTGATCGCTGTGATCGTGGTAATAGTTGTTGTAGCAGTTGTAGCGGGAAGTCTTGCATACCTTACCTCACGTCACCAAGTACCACCTATGACCTCCACAACCACTATTTTCAGTACAGTTACCTCTACGAGCACGGTAATGGTTACCTCTACTCCATCCACGACCACCACCTCCACAACAGTTACTACTCCCGCTTTAGTGAGCTCGACCCCTGTCATAATAGGCGCAGTCTCGGCCTCTCATCCTGACATGGCAGCGTGGGCCTTGCTCGAGTCTAACCTCTCTTGGCTCACACGCTACGATCCCAACGCAAAGGTCCAGGACTTCCCAGGGGGGAGCGGGGACGTGATCCACGCCCTTGAGACTGGGAGTATACAGATAGGAATAGCTGGGACTGACGCCATAGCAGTAGCCATATCACACGGTGCGCCCTTAGTCATAGTGGCCACCTATAGGGTGACCCCAGCCATAAGGGAAGTTCTAGTCTCTCCGACTTCCGGAATAACCAACATAACCCAGCTCAATGGGAAGACCATGGCTCTAAGCAAACCGGGGAGCCTGGACGCCATAGCTATGCTATACCTGAGTTCTATATACCACATAAACCTGACCCCAGTTTACGTGGGTTCGTTCTCAGCCCAAGTAGCGTCCGTAGTAAGCGGTTCAGCAGCTTCAACTAACGTAGCGATCTTCGACGCTGCCTCCCTGGTTTCAAATGGGACCCTCAGGTCGATCCTCACCTTTGAGTATCCCTATCCAATGTTCTCGGTCGTTACTACCCGTAGTTTCGCCCAGCAGCACCCCGACGCTATTAGGGCAGTCCTAGCTGGCTTAGAGTACGCGAATTCGATCTACGACTCCAATCCCAACAACCTCACCCTCAACTTCATCTCCTCCTATTACCACACCCTCACCCCCACTGTCAGGGACGTCCTCCTCCACGTAGTCTTCTCGACAAATGGGGCAATAAACGTTACTGCCCTCAATCAACTTCTCACCCTATACCGCCAGGTAAAGATAATAACCAATAGCACCCTCACAGTCTCCGACCTATACATCACTGACTTCTCCCCCGTCGTGTCTTGAAACCCTCGTGGATTCCTTTTCCTAGTTAGGGGACCTCATTATCCTCTTTCGTCCCCCAAGTTGAGCTCACAGTATATAACATGTTCAATAGATCACTGGAGAAGCTCTCCCCCACTCTCCCCGCACCCTCCGGAGAAAGGCTTAAATTGGGTTAAGGGAGTCACGTATATGCCCATAAGGTTAATTGATAAGTTGAACGCTCATGACAGTTTCCTGGATTTCGTCAATGCTGAGGGGATCCCAGTCTACACCGACTTCCACGCAGACCTCCTGAACCTGAGGTTGGGAGAGTGGGAGAGGATCGGCGCCAGGGGTGCCTGGGTTTACTTGAAGGGCGCAGCTCCCCTTAATGCTGCCTACGTCCTAGAGCTAAGTGCGGGGGAGTCTACGAGGCCTCAACATTACGTCCTGGATGAAATGATCGTGGCGTTGGATGGCCATGGGTATACCGAGATCTGGTACGATCAGGGGCCCAAGGTCAGAGTGGATTGGGGTAAGTGGACCACCTTCAAGGTACCCCCTAACAGTAACTACGTTCACCATGCGGAATCAAGGGCTAGGCTCCTGACTGTGACCCAACTCCCCCTGATAATGAACGCCATGAACGACCGCGAGTTCCTCTTCAATACTAGGTTCTCATTCGAGGAGTTCAGCAGCTCCATGGCCTCAGGGAAGTATACGGACGAGCCCACCATGGTTGAATCGGAGGGTGGAGCGAAGTGGAAGGGATACGTCGTGAGGGACATCTCTAGGTTGGAACTGCCCACTGGTCATAAGTTCTTCAGTCAGAGGGGTGTGGGGACCAAGGGGATACACGTGGACTCCGGACCTGGGCTCAGGACCCACGTATCCGAGATCCCCGTGGCCACATACAAGAAGGCTCACATGCACGGTCCCAGTGCCCAGATCCTAATAATCAAGGGGGAGGGCTACTCACTCATGTGGTATGGGCCGATCGGTTGGAGTCAGGCTGAGGAGAAGGTGAGGATAGACTGGAAGCCTGGGTTCCTCTTGGTTCCCCCTGATAGGTGGTGGCATCAGCACTTCAACGTGAGTGGGGAGCCAGCCAGGTACATAGCGATCCACTCGCCTGTGGGCCACATAGGGGAACAGACCTTCACCCAGATCGAGTACCATGAGGAGGACCCAGCGATAAGGAAGATCTACGAAGAGGAACTGAAAAGGAGGGGTCTCGAATCCAAAATGGGGCCTGAGCTCTACTCGGGGTCGCTCAGGCACTGATGAGGACCAGCTATTTCCACCTCGAGGTTGGACAGACCTTCCTCACCTCAAGCTCCTCGTGTAGTCCACAGCGTTAGCCCCAGCTATCCTCCCGAATATGAGGGCCCTGAGGACCGAAGTCCCTCCCACATATCTGTGATAATAGAGACCAACCATTTCCCCTGCAGCGTAAAGGCCAGGGATGGGGGAGTCGTTGGTGGCCAGGACCCTAGCATTCTCGTCGGTAGCTAAACCACCGTAAGTGAATTGCACGGTGCACTCCACAGGGTAGGCCATGAAGGGTGGTTCGTCTATGGGAAGGGCCCAGTTGGATTTCGGCGGTTCCACTCCTTTCGTCCCCTTACCGTCTAGGACGTTGGGATTAAAAGTCCCAGGCTGAACAGCTGCGTTGAACTCCTTGACTGTCCTTAGGAAGCCCTCCTTGTTCACGCCCAGTTTTTCAGCTAACTCCTCCAACGTCGATGCGGTAATAGGTGGATGATCAGTCTTTACTGCCTTTTGATATCCTGGGACGAGGGTCACCTTCCTATCTAAGATCACGAAGGCTACGTGATCTGGCTGCTCGAAGACGCTCCTAGCTATCACCTCGAAGGAATCGGAGACGTCAGTGAAAGCCTCGTTCACGAATCTCGTCCCCATCTTGTTCACTAATACGCCGAATGGGTAGAGGTGTACCATGGGTCTATAGGCTTTGCTCCTGGTGTCGTGTATGGAACCATGCCATCCCCCGAAGTCTCCCGAGGTCTTGGCCCCCACTTCTAGGGCCATGTTTATGCACTCTCCCATGTGAAGCGGTGTGGCGGGATTATCCATCCTCAAGTTCACTGCCTCTCTACCTAGGTACCTAACTAGCATTTCGTAGTTCCCCTCGAACCCACCGCAAGCCAGGATCACAGCCTTCGCCCCTATCCTCTGGACCCTACCAGAGGAGTCCCTCACCCAAACCCCGTCCACTCTGCCTTGCCCGTCCAGGGAGAGCTTCCAC
>Ga0080006_1230337_pt1 | contig 20125 bp, 18 predicted proteins | sample RS3BMetagenome_FD_69209 | JGI IMG/M metagenome (GOLD analysis project Ga0080006, IMG submission 69209) | Ferric oxide microbial mat and aquatic microbial communities from Rainbow Spring, Yellowstone National Park, USA - RS3B (SPADES... ...
GGCATATTTTAAAAGAATATATATAAATTTGCTTGCTAATATTATTAGATTGCTGTGGTGGTATGGCTAATGGTATAGAGCTTACTGTTGCAGATGCGCTAGTAACAGATTCAGGCAGAGGTATAGCTAGAATAGACTCTAAATCTAGGAAGCTTCTTGATGTTGTTTCTGGTGACATAATAGAGATAAAAGGTAAGATAAAATCTACAGCAGCTGTTGTCTGGCAAGCGCATCCCAGTGATGAAGGTCTCGGCTTTATAAGAATCGATGGTTATATAAGGCAAAATGTTGGTGTTGGTATTGGAGATAAGGTCTTTGTATCAAAGGCTGATGTTAAAGATGCAGAGCGTATTGTTTTAGCACCACCGCCAGGGCAGAAGATGCCTTTATCGCCTGATTTTGCGGAATATGCCAAAAGAAAATGGGAGGGCAAGCCCATGTCAAAAGGAGACGTGGTTCCAATACCTATGTTTGGCATTGTATTCAATTTCCTTGTTGTACAAGTGGTTCCACATGGAATAGTAAGAGTAACAAAAGAAACAGACTTCATTGTTAAGGAAGAGCCTGTCTCTGAATCGCTAGTAAGAATAGGCGAAGTTCATTATGAAGATATTGGTGGACTTAAGAATGAAATACAAAAGATAAGAGAGATGGTGGAGCTGCCAATAAGGTATCCTGAGCTTTTTGAGAGGCTAGGCATAGAGCCACCTAAGGGCGTTCTTCTTTATGGGCCACCAGGCACAGGCAAAACGCTTCTTGCAAAAGCTGTTGCAAACGAAAGTGATGCAAACTTCATATCTATCTCGGGACCTGAACTTGTGAGCAAGTTTGTTGGTGAGAGCGAGGAAAAGCTTAGGATGATCTTTAAAGAAGCAAACGAGAAAGCACCTAGCATAATCTTCATGGATGAGATTGATGCGATAGCGCCTAAAAGAGAGGAAGCAACAAACGAGGTAGAGAGAAGAATGGTTTCACAGCTTCTTACACTAATGGATGGTATTTCAAAGAGGGGACAGGTAATTGTATTAGCAGCGACAAACAGGCCAGAAGCGATAGATCCTGCATTGAGAAGGCCTGGCAGATTTGATAGGGAAATAGAGATAGGTGTTCCTGACAGAAACGCGAGAAAGGAGATTTTGCAGATACACACAAGGAACATGCCTCTAGCAAAGGATGTTGACTTAGATGAGCTTGCGAATATAACGCATGGCTATACTGGCGCAGACCTTAGCGCACTTGTTAGAGAAGCGGCGATGGCAACATTAAGATCTATACTTCCAAAGATAATAGACAAGCAGCATATACCTGCTGAAATCTTGAATGAGCTTCAGGTTACAAAGGAGCATTTCATGGAAGCGCTAAGGAATATACAACCTAGTGCTTTGAGAGAGGTGTTTGTAGAAAGACCGAATGTGCACTGGAGCGATATAGGTGGCTTAGATAAGGTAAAAGAAGAGCTTAAAGAAGCGGTGGAATTGCCGTTAAAGAAGCCAGAGGCGTTTGAGAAGATGGGTATAAGGCCTGTAAAGGGTGTTCTTCTTGTAGGGCCACCAGGAGTTGGCAAAACGCTTCTTGCAAAAGCGGTTGCAACTGAAAGAGAGTCAAACTTCATATCAATAAAAGGACCGGAGGTTCTAAGCAAGTATGTTGGAGAGAGTGAAAAAACAGTAAGAGAGATCTTTAGAAAGGCGAGGCTTGCAGCACCTTGCATTATATTTATAGATGAAATTGATTCAATAGCAAGTGCAAGGGGAAGTGAAGATGAGTTTGATTCTGGTGTTTCTAGACGCGTTGTAGACACACTTCTTACAGAGATGGATGGGCTAGCAGGACTTAAGAATGTTGTTGTGCTAGCAGCAACAAACAGGCCAGAAGCGATAGATCCTGCACTTCTTAGACCAGGTAGGTTTGACAGAATAATTGAAATACCCATGCCTGATGCTGAAACAAGGCTAGCCATATTCAGGGTTCATACACGAAACATGCCTCTTGACAAGAGCGTTAGTCTTGAAGAGCTTGCAAATCAGACAGACGGCTATACGGGTGCCGAAATCGAAAACATTTGCAGAGAGGCCGGAATGAATGCAATAAGGGCTAACAGAGATTATGTAACCAGAGAAGACTTCCAGAAAGCTTTGCAAGAGGTTAAGCCTACAATACCAAAAGAGGTAACAGAAAGGATAAAGAGATTCAAGGAAGAGCCAACAAGCATGTATAGGTAAGCTAAAGGCTTTATATAAAACGAGTATGCTTAATGAAAGATGGTGATTTTTTGAAGATTGTTTATTCTGATAGAAAGACCGGAAAAACAGCACAGCGCGATGTGCCAAAGGAGAAAGAAGCGCTTTTGCTAGGCAAAAAGATGAAAGAGCAGATAGACGGCTCGATAATAGGCTTAGATGGCTATAAGCTTGAGATAACTGGCCTTAGCGATCAAACAGGGGCTCCTTCTAGGATAGAAATAGAAGGCACACGAAAGGCGTGGCCTCTTCTTAGCTCTGGTCCTGGAATAAGAAAGCCTAAAAAAGGCGAGCGAAGAAAAAGGATGGTGAGGGGCAATACAATAGCTCCGGATACTGTGCAGATAAACACTGTTATTGTTGAATATGGTTCCATTCCTGTTGAAGAAATCTTCAAATCAGCTAAGAAGGAAGGTGAATAGTTGGAGCTTTTGCAAAGCGAACTTAATATAGGAACGCTAGGCCATGTAGACCACGGCAAAACTACACTAACCAAGGCGATAACGGGTGTTTTTACAGATAGGCATAGCGAAAGTATAAAAAGAAGCATGACTATAAAGCTGGGCTATGCGGATGCTGTGATAAGAAAGTGTGAAAATTGCGATGGCCCAGAGGCTTATACCACAAGCGAAAAATGTGCTAATTGTGGCGGCGAAGCAAAGCCTATAAGAAGGATCTCTATACTCGATGCACCTGGACATGAGATGCTTATGGCCACGGCGATTGCAGGCTCAAGTATAATAGATGCTGTCTTATTTGTTATAGCCGCAACAGAACCGTGCCCTATGCCTCAGACGAAGGAGCACCTTATGATCATAAATATACTGGGTATCAAGAATATAATAATAGTTCAGACAAAGATTGATATTGTTGGAAAAGAGCGTGCAAAAGAGCATTATAATGAGATAAAAAGGTTTGTGAAAGGAACGATAGCAGAGAATGCGCCGATAATACCGGTAATAGCAAGCAAGAATATTAACATAGATGTGCTTCTAAAGGCTATAAGCGAGATAAAGATACCTGAAAGGGATCTTAATGCTGATCCGTTGATGTATGTTGCAAGATCTTTTGATGTTAACAAGCCCGGTACTGAAATAGATGCACTGCTTGGTGGTGTGGTTGGCGGTTCTATTATAAGGGGCAAGTTCAAAAAAGGAGATAAGATAGAGATAAGGCCGGGTATAAATATAAGCAAGGATAATAAGAAAGAAGAGTATAAGCCTATAATAACAACAATAAGGTCAATTTCAACAAGCATGGGTGAAATAGAAGAAGCTCTGCCAGGTGGCCTCATAGCGCTTGGCACTGGGATTGATCCTTCATTTGCAAAGGCAGATAATCTGGTTGGAAATGTTGTTGGGTTAGTAAATAAGCTGCCCCCGCAGACAAATGAGCTTAACCTAGAGTATCATATGATAGAGAGGGACGATATCCCAAAGCAGGCTTTAAGGGAGGATGAACCAATAATATTAGGTATAGGCACGGCAACAGCAATAGGATTCGTAAAATCTATAAAGAAGAATAAGATTCATGTTTTGTTGAAGCATCCAGCATGCGTTGATAAGAATATAAAGATACCAATTCTTAGAAACATCTCACAGCGTTGGAGGCTTACAGGATACGCTGTTCCTATGTGAACAACCCACCTTTATGGACAGGCTTCTTGAGCAGATTCTGTTTGTTTAAGAATTCTCGCTTAACCTGTGATTTTCTTTTTTTCTATAAGCATATTGGTGAACAGAATATAACTTTGTTGTGTTTGTTTTTATTATAATTGTTGCTCGCTTTCATTCCTTATCTTGCGGAAGAGGCTTCTCGCGAGCAGGCGTTAAAAAGTAAAAATAGCAAAAAGTTAGTTTTTGTTTAGTGGGGAAAAGGCCTGCTTTGGGGGAAAAGCAGGCCTAATTAGTTTTACTGTGGAGGTGATACAATTAGCGTATTGATCGCCTTGCCAGCATCATATCTATAGTAAACCTTGTGGCCTAGCTGGTATCTCTCCAGAAGGCCCAGCATATGAAGTCTATTAAGCCTCGCGCAGGCCGCATTTCTTCCTTTATAGTGCATAAACTCTTTTACCTCATCTGCGCAGGCCATACCTTTTGTTTGTACAAATTCAATTATCTTAGCGTCTGTATCAGATAATGGTACCTCTTTAGGTTTTTCTAGTTTTGCTGGTTCCTCATCAAGTTCATCTAGCCTTTCACTAAGCTCCTTTATCTTCTCTGTAATACTGGCAAGGATTTTGTTTGTTCGCTCTCTCTCAGCTACCATATACTTGATAAGTTCTTGAGCATCATCAGGATAAGCATTATCACTGTTATTAAGCCTGCTTATCTCTTTCTTGAGCCTTTCAAGCTCCTCTTCGATTTCCTTTTTATCCACAACCACACCCCTTCATGATCCTTCTATGATGCATGCATAAACCATGCATGAAAGAATCATGATAGAATCACATATACTTGTAAGGATTAAGATATTTAAATATTTTGCTACTTTATATAACTTCCACTTAACAAAAAGAGAAAGATTAATTGTTTAGTGTATCTAATTTGATCCTCAAATCTTTATATATTTGTGCGAAAAATATATTAAGGATTGCATATGCAGCAGCTTCTTATACCGAGAAAGAGAGCCGAACAGCTCAAGGCTTATTTAGCTGAGCTTAGCAAAAAACTAAAATGCAAGATAAGAATAGAAGACGAGAACGAAGTGATTATAGATGGCGAGCCATATGATGAATATAATGCTAGAAACGTAATTACAGCATTTGGCAGAGGTTTTGATCTAAACGATGCATATAAGCTTCTCTCGGAAAATTATTTCTTTAAGTCAATAAATCTAAAAGAAATCTTTAAGAGTAAAGATAGAATAATAATGATAGAAGGTAGGATAATAGGAAAAGATGGGAAAAGCAAAAAATATATAGAAGAAGTGAGCGGTGCACAGCTGAGCATATTCGGCGGAACAATAGGTATAATAGGAACAAACGAAGAAATTGCAATAGCAGAATCTGCAATAAATGTGCTAATAGATGGCGGCACGCATAAAAAGGCATATAGAGTTATGGAAGCTACTAGAAAGAGGCTTGGTGTTTATTAATGGAGAGCATAGCTGATGAGCTTTTTAAAGAGTTTAGGGAAAATTCGATAGCAGAATTCTTCAGGAAAAACAGGCAGATGCTGGGCTATGCAGGTAAGGTTAGGTCACTAACAACAATAGTTCATGAGTATGTTACTAACTCGCTCGATGCTACTGAAGAAGCACAGATACTTCCTGAAATAAGGGTAGAAGTAAAGGAGATAGGTGAAGAGAAATACAGTGTTCTTGTGAGGGATAATGGCCCTGGCATACCAAAAAATATTGTGGGTAGGGCTCTAGCTTCAATACTTTCTGGAACAAAATTTCATAGGTATATGCAGCAGAGGGGTCAGCAAGGCATAGGAGCATCTGGCTGCACCCTTTTTGCACAGATAACAACAGGCAAGCCTATACATGTAAGGTCATCAACAGGAAAAGAATCATATGAGTGTGACATCTCTATCGACATAAAGAGTAACAAGCCAGTAGTCTCAAATATGAAAGATGTTAGTCTTGAATTTAGGGGCTTAGAGGTATATGGTGAATTTGCTGACGTAAAATATGAAAATAGCGAGCATGGTGTTTTTGAATATATAAAAAGAACAGCGCTTGCTAATCCGCATGCAAGCATATCTCTTCTAGATCCAACAGGAAAAGAGTATACCTTCCTACGTTCTGTAAATGCAATGCCCAAAAAACCAAAAGTGGTAAAACCACACCCTCTTGGTCTTGAGCCTGGTGATCTTGTTGAGTTTGCACACAGAAGCGAAAGCAGGCGTATATCTTCTTTTCTTATCGATACATTCTCTAGGGTATCTGATGCAAAGATAAACGAATTAAAGCAGCTTGTAAGCTTTGATCTTTCAAAAAGTCCAAAAGAGCTCACATGGCAGGAAGCAGAGGAGCTGATAAAGGCATTTAAGTCTATGAAATGGGTTGCACCGGAGTTTGATTCTGTATCACCGATAGGCGAGAAATACCTTGAGCTTGCTATGAAAAATATCATAAACCCCGAGTACATTTCTGTTGTAGAAAGAAAACCAAGGGTTTTTAGAGGGGGCATTCCTTTTGTGGTGGAAGCTGCTATTGCATATGGCGGAGGTGCTGGAAGAAAGAACGATGAAGGTGAAGAAGCTGGCGGCAATATTATAAGGTTTGCAAATAAAGTTCCTTTGTTGTTTGATAGCTCAACATGTGCTATAACTTATGCTGTTAAGAGTATAGACTGGAAGAGATATGGTATCAAAGATTTCGAACAAGAACCTGTAAGTGTTCTTGTAAATGTTTCTTCTGTCTTTGTACCTTATTCTGGCGTTGGCAAACAGGCAATAGCGCAAGAAGAAGCAATCATAGATGAGATAAAGCTAGCTGTAATGGACGCTGCGAGAAATATTCAGCGCTACATAAGCAATGTAAGAAGCAGAAACCTTGCAGAATCAAAATACAAAACAATAATGCGTTATATAACACAGCTTTCAGGTGACCTTTCTGAGCTTACAGGAAACAAGCAAGAAGTTTTAGAGGAGAAGCTTAAGAAGCTTGTTGATACAAAATACAAAAAGCTTTTCGAAACAGATGAACAATCTAATAATACACAAGATATAGAACAAGGTAAGAGCACACAGGATATAGAACAAGAAGAGGGCGAAGATGAGGACAAAGGGGCCAGCTAATCATATTATAAGTTGGTCAAGATGCTCTGTATCGATTAACTTTATCAATCCGTTTGCTATAGCCACTTTAAGGGCTTCACTTTCATCTCCGAAAGAGGTATAGAGCGCTTCGATAAACTTGAGCTTTCTTTCTTCGTCGAAGAACACAATAAATTTCTTTGTATCGCCACCAACCCATATTTTGCTCCTTTTACCTGTTTCAGCATATATAAATATCTGTGCTTCAACACCATTCTTTGTTATATCTATATCTGCATCCTGCGCTGCGCCAAGATCTGGTGTAAAAGATATACCTGCCGTTACAAAATAATCTCTAAGCCTCCTAAAAGTTGCCAAATACTCTATGCTATAGCCAGATTCATCGATCCATAGTTTTGGTGCGAAATAGTCTCTTATATTTACAAGATCTCCTGAGTTGACAAGCTTTGTTAAAATTATATTGACATTCTGAAGCGTTATAGATATAGGCATGTTGTTATACCTTAAGTTCGCTGTTATACCATTCTTTATCTCTTCTGGTAAGAGCGGCATATATCTCCAATGGTAATGCATGTTTATCTTGTCAAACAAGCTCAATAGCTCTTTTTTTGGCACTATCACACGTGTCTTCTTAGAATGAGGAATTTCTGGTATATCTATATAATATTCATCTCTATTTGGCGCTTTAAGGACAATATTCAAAACGATAACTATTGCTATTACAATAGCAAACTCTATGTAATAGACGGGAATATGTAGTACCTCTTGCGTATACTGTGTTACGTATGTATACTTGCTATTAAAAATATTTATCTCAAATGTTTGCGTGCCATAGCCTATAACACTACCTTTGGGTAGTTTGTATATTATCTCGCTATTATTTGTTATTCCGCTCGTAAGATAGCTGTTGTCTAAGCTTATTGAGTATGTCGAATTTGCTATCGGCATACCAAGGCTCGATAGGCCAAATATAAATGTTCCGTTCTTGAAATTCAAATCTATTGGGCTTATCTCTATTCCTGCAAGCTCAAACAATGAAGCCGCATAAGGCCTATTGTTAAAGTCTCTAAGTACTGCTATATAATAGCCACTCGGCATACCAAATGCTTCATATTTGATTATATTGATCCCTGTAGATGTATTAAAGAAGCCAATAGGTATGGAAGTAACGTAGGTCATGTTGCTTGTATAAAGGTCAATATGTGGTATAACTAGTTTTTTTGTTGGTGAGCTTATGTTCATACCTATTACAATAGGTATCGTTTGGGTTTCTGCTACAGGTGAAGGTATACTAAGGCTCCCATTAAGTTTAGCATATATGCTGAACCTCTTATATGTTATAGAGTAATTTGTTGAATTGCTGAAGACTACATTTATCAAAGGATAAGTATTGTTTATCATACTAATATCGCTATAATTCATGAGTTTCTGAAGGGCAAATACACCAAGCAAGCCACTTGTTGGCTTGCTGATTGTGTAATTACCATATGCTACTTCTGGTATCCAGAACCTACTATAAAGTGCAAACGCTATATCTCTAGCCATGTAGCTAGCATTAGGCCATCCACTTGTTGGCTGGTTTGAAAAGACTATAAGTGTTCCATTTAATGCATTTACATAGCTTACATTACCGTACCTGTTCTCAAGTAAACCATACTTGTTCGCAAGTGAAAATGTTGGGTTTCTAAAATAAAATAGATTGGAGCTTGTTGTGGGTATACTCCAGTTTAGCCCGTACTGGTCTAGTACCTGTATACTCTGAGGGCTTGTCTTAAATATTATAGAACCTGTTCCGATGCTTCTTGAAAAGTTGTCACCCACATAAACTACTGTGTCGCCTTTTGAAAGAAGCGTCAGAAGCGTTGTACTACCATTATAACCGCTATTCGGCATAAGGGTAACTGGGAGCAGGCCTGTTGCTAAGATAACAGTAGAATTTGGGGGTATTGAGCCTATCTCACCAAGGTTTACCACAGTGAATGTGGCACTATTAAGCAGCGCGTATCTCTGTAGATAATACCTTAGCGCTGTTGTAACCTCTTGGTCATTAAAGCAGCCTATGCACATAGCTGGGCTGCTTATATAGTAAATATTCCTAATCGGATTACCGGTATAAAAATTAACAGATATTGTAGCGTTTACCACGTTGGCTGCTGTATAATTTAAAACAACAAAAGGAACAGCATATTGGTCATTTTTATAGCCGAGAACACCATCTGTATATATGCTGAAGTTGAAATAAGGCTTACCATAGCTTATGTATGTTGGTACATAGATCTCAAAATGCGAGTGTATATATATAGAGAGTGCAAATAAAAAAGCAGCTATCACAATACTAATAACTAATATTTTTGGTGTAATATTAATAATTAAGTTCTTTGAGGCTTTCATAACATCCTTTTATAATAATGCCACTATAACTCCGTCTGCCCTTTCCTTTTAGCAATATACTTGTCAACAAGCTTTGCAACAAATCTAGATATGCTGTTTGTGTTTTCATTTACTTTTTTAACAATTCTATATACTCTGATGTTTCTGACTCTTTTGTTAATGCTCACATAGTATTTCATGCCTATCCCTTAAGCTCAATGTAGCCCAGAGAGACCATCTTGTTAAGTATCTGCTCCACCCTTGGCGAAGGTACCTTGTATATCTTTGCAAACTCATCTATATCTATAGAGTTATTGTGGGATTCTATCCAGTCCTGTATCATGGCCATAAGCGATTCATCTGAATATGTTTGCAGTGCCTCAAGCTGTGCCTTAAGCTGCTTGTTCTCTTCGCTGAGCTGTGAGGTTTGTATTGTAAGGTTTCTATTCGCTGCGGAGAGCTCAAGATTAAGTCTTTTTAGTTCCCTATATTCTGTCAGCAAAGCATCGTATCTATTAAATATCGTACTGTAGTTTTCTGAAAGACTGTTTAATACATCATCTATAGAAGAGTCAAGATACTGGTAAAACTTCTTTTCGTCTATCTTGAAGTGATCAGAAATTACGGCAAGCACAGAGAGTAAATTCTTAAGTACAAACAGCCTTCTCATCCTTACGCTTGTATCTGGCGCTATTGAGTATATAACCTCTACTTCCGATTCACTTATCTTGAACATAAAGAAGAGAAAAGGCCTTTTATGTATATCTCTACTCTCAACTCTTGCTATTACAAGCTTGTTTTCTTCTATCTTCGCTGTATAAGCAGGAAGTTGTGAAACCAGTTGTAGCAGATCATCTAACTTTCCATTAATTGTTCCTGCAAATACAACCCCCTCTACCTTTGGAGTTATCGCTTCTTCAGGCACTTAACCACTACTCTTATTTCTTTGTTAAGGTATAAATTTGTTTATCCTTGCTGGTTTCCTTAACTTTTGGCATATAGTTTAAAAGCGAGAGGAGGTAAAGAAATAAGATAAGCAGAATGCCTATAAGGAGTGTGCTTAGCCTTGGTGATACTATAAGGCCAAACACTAAAAAAAGGAAACCCAGCACAAGGTAAAGTATTTGCCTTCTTACAAATCTGCTCCTATATTTTAAGTATTTGGGATAGCATTCTTTGCAAACAACTAGCCCGTTACCCTGTTCATTCTTTGTTATATTTTTTTTAAGCCATCTTATTGTCTTTATAACATAATCTTCTTCTATTGCTTTACCCTGCCTTTCCTTTCCGCAGATTATACAATAGCTCTTTATTTAATCACCTACATCAAGTTCAACCACTCTGCCATAAGCTTCATTTATCTTTTCTTCATCAAATGTATTCATTATATCAGTTATTTTTACATCATCAACCCCTATTCTCCTAAACAGATTTATTATCTCTTCCCTCCTTAAACCAGCTTTTTGCAAGAGTTCAGCAAACGCAACAGCATTTACATGCCTATGCCTCTTATCAAGCTCAGCCTCAAGCTTATCTATATTAAGCTCGCTTACTCCCAGAATGGTAAGGTCTCGCCTTAATTCAATTCTGTTTACAATAAACGTTTCTCCCATTTGATCAGCCCGCAAAGATCCTGGTTATAAATACATCCTCCACACCAAGGTATCTAAAGAACGAAATAATGCTTTCTTTGTCAACCCCATAGCTTAAAAGAAGTTTTGCAAAACTCCTTGAGTCTATGGTCCTGTCTTGTGAGTCAAGTATTTCAAAAAGCTTGTCGATCGCCTCATTTGGCACATTAACATCGATAAGTCTGCCCTTTAGGCTTAGCTTCTCGAAGTAGTATTCGCTCGATATATTTGGATTCTTAAGCTCATCGTTGGTAAGTATATCTTTAATAATTAGTGTATATACGTCAAGCGGCACTTCGCCCATAATCCTCTCAAGCAAGAACGTTTCAGGGAACTTTACAGAGGTTTGAAAAGACATATTAATAGCAGCTTGGCCAACGCCAAACTTGCCTATTTCTCCTCTTATAAACGAAGAGAAGTTTAGCGAATCTTGCAGGTAATCCATAAACCTCTCGAACTTTACTCTTAATATAATGTTTGTGCCTACGTTTGAGAATATAGCTTCGTTAATATCTGTAGGGTTCTGCGAAGCAACTATTAGTGCAAATTGATATTTTCTGCCTTCCCTCACTATAGTTACAGCATCGCTTCTTTCATCTCCGGCTATCTTCCAAGCTTCATCAAGGACAACTATTGCTTTGATCCCCTTAGAAGCGCTCCATCCTTCTATCCTCATCCTTTCCTTTAATGATTGCAGTATGAACAAAGCAGCAAGCGCCCTGAATGTTTCGTCAGGTAAGCCTGATAGGTCAATATCTACAAGGCCTGAGGAAGCAAGCTTGCCTAGATCTAATGTGCTCTTTTTTGCAAAATAGTCTTCGCCTTCCCTTACAAATTGTCTAAGCCTATAAATCGCATTTTCAAGTTCTGCAGGATATTGGTATGTGCCTTCTTGCAGCTTCTCTTGCAGAAGTGCTATAACATTTGCTAGTGTTGGTGGCTCTTTGTTGGGGTCTGGAATCTCTGCTAGATTGAAACCTGCATTCACATAAGCCTGCTCTACTGCTTCTTGTGTTAACCTTTTTTGCTCAGGGTAATCTCCAATATCTGTGAGTATCTCAAACGAGTTCATAATTTGCTTTACCCTGTCTAAAGGTTTTATACCTATTAGATCCATTATATTAAGGTAATCTCCTTTTCCTAGAGATACAACAATACCACCGCTTTGCTTTACCCAGGCTTTATACTCTCCAGCCCAGTCTATTATTATGGCGTTTGCATTCCATACATAGCTCGCTCTTATAAGGAAGGTTTTAACAAGGAAGCTCTTTCCTGCTCCTGTTATACCTACAACAGCGATGTGTGGGTTGGTTAGATTTGCGAATGTCCAGGTAAATGGAACATTAAATATCTTTGTAAGACCTAGGAATATAGCGTTTGTTGGATCATTTAGCAGATAATTTGCTGGTGGCTCTGGTGGTTTGCTTATGAAGACTCGCTTTGCAAGTTCGTTGCTCATTATGTTTTGAACTTTTATTAGGCTCATAGCAACACTATTTCTGGTATGCAAACAAACTCATCAAATCTCCAACACTTGTCGGAATAAAATAATTAAACTTAAAAAGATAATAAAGCTCTCTTCCTGTTACTCTTGTAATACTTAAGTCAAATCCGCTCATTACTGTCTGAATCTGCTTTAGCTGGTTAGAAAGTGCATCCATTGCTGCCTTTTCGCTTACTCCCGCTGCTGTACTTTCAATGTACATTAAGCTCTGAATGGGTTTTTCACCACTAGAAAGCCTATCAATTCTTGCTTGTACTATCCTTATCTGTCTCTGAAGGTCGTCTATAGTCATTTGGCTTGGGTTGCTGCTGCTCATCTCTCTTGCAAGCTTGAAATTTAATAAGCTTAGCTTGCCTTCAAGTTCCTCTCTGTAGTTCTGCACATCCTGTGCTGCCACTATTAGATTATACTTAAATGGAAACTTAATACTCATCATCGCTCTTTCCCATCTTGTTGGCGCATCAACAAGTGGCGTTTCATCATCCTCTCTGATCTCGCTTGTAAATATATAATTGTATAGGTTTGCTGTAAGATAACCTGTTGCATAATATATACCATTCGCATTCTTTATAATGCAATCCTGCTCTTTTGGAATATAGTAATTCTTAGCGGGTATTATCCTCATTTTTAATATTGTTGTTATGAGCGGGAATATAATGAAGTCAGCATAATTTATAAGCAGCAAGGTAACTATTGCGATTATTGCAAACACAGCTATCACTGCAGCGAAAGCCCCATACGATGTGGCTTCTACTAAAACAAGCAGTATCGCCATCGCAGAAAATGCAATATAGATAAGCGTGGTTTCATCCATTATCTCATACCTTTTATCTGCTGGTTTATTGTTGAGAAAGGAATCATGTACTCTGGCTCAATAAGCATTAGAAGCTCAGGTGTAGATATAATATCTGAAACAACCCCATATATTGAGTTGATGCCCGCCATAATCTCATTCGCACTCTGCATTGCAAGGTTAAGTGCTTCTTCATCGTCCCCACCTATGGCTGTTACAGATGCATAAGATACAGCAATGAGTGAATTAGCATTTGAAATCGTATCAAGAAGGTTATGCCACATTGTAGCCTCGCCCTTTGCCCTCTCTATCTCTTCTGGCTTTGCATCATTCTTGCTGAGTATATTATTATATCTTGTTTCGGCATCATTAAGCTTGTCCCTTAGTTTGTTTATATAGTCATCTTTGTTTAATATGTTAAGCTGTGTTGTTATCTTTATGGGATTTTTGCTTAGCGAAACTAGCTTGCTAAATAGTTTTGAAAAGTCATACCTCTCCTCTTCGCTCATCTCTGTAGAAGAAGAGTAAATAGGAATCCTAATAAACATTGTAGCATATGTAAAGCCGCCCTCTTTGCCCATTATAGCATTTCCGTTTGGTGCAATAAAGAAAGGCTCCCTTTCATCAAGCAGAATCGCTTTACCCCTTGCGTGAATGAATGGTATTACTATATAATAGTAGTACCTCATTGAAAAGGCCAATACCGCAAAGAATAAGGCAAGCAAACCAAGAACAAACTTAAGCAGAGAAGCTGGAAATGTAGATGCGACTATTGCAAACGCAAAAGCTATCGTTATAAATATACCAAAGATTAATATCTGAAAGTTGGGCACATTGATCACTTATAGAATATATGAAGAATTAAAATTATAAAATGTACTAAGCAAACCGATAAAGCTATATTCTGCTTAATAGTTTACCGCTTGGGCGCATTCCTCCAACAAGGTCTGCTATTGTTGTTATAGAGAAGTATGTTAATCCAAGTATGAGTGCTGGATAGAATATGACAGAGATCCAAAAGGAGCCCATGCTTTCTTGTATTGTTTTTATCTCCTGCGGTATAGAATTTTGACCGTTTGGCGATGCACCATTTGTTATAGCGTTGCTACCCTGTGATATGCTATTAAGCTGTGCTGTTGCCGCAATAAATGTTTGCATATTACCTTTATAAGTAAAGAAGAATGCTACAGAGAAAAGAGTTGGAAGTATAAAGTAAAAACCAATTGCAGCACCTATGAGAAGCCCCCCAACACTTCTTGTTGGCATTATAGAACGCAGGAATATACCTGGTATAAGGAATACAGGTATAGAGGCATACATAGCAAATAGTATAAGGTAGAACTCAGTATAAAGCACCATAAGGCCTTCAACAAGCAGCGAAGAAAGTGCGGTCGCCGGTATAATAAATAATATCTCAAGCGGTATAGCAAGGTATCCAAATATATTCGAAACTATGGCCAGAGTACTTACTGTTATAGTTATGCTTGTATAAAAATAGGCAAGCATAGCCGGATTATATATTGCTGTGAGTAGGCCTTGGGTTGCATTTATTGTATTGTAAATATATGTAAGACTTGTGTTGTATGGGTCTGCGCCTATATACAAGCCAGGTATTATGCCAAAGATTAGCGCTGCAAGAAGCATAAAGAATACAACAAAGATTAGGCTAGCACCTGCTTCATAAAATTCACCTACGCCATAGCTTCTAAGCTTGCTGTTTCTTGCAACAATGCCCGCTACAAAAATTACTGCTGCAATCATGAAGCTAAACAAGACTGCAAGCATAAGAATGGGCTCCCAACCCGTAAATACTTTATATGCTGCTTGGTTGATCTGGCTGCAGTACCATGGCGCAATTTCATTTATATTATATTTGTTGGGGCAGTAGCCCACGCTCTGCGGTGCATTATTTCCATTACCTGTGTTTGGTGCTTGCGCATATGCAATTTGCAATAAAATAATCAATGCAAGGAAGAATGCAAAGGTAATATTAAGCTTTTTAATGCTCATAATACCACTATATTATACTTGTAAGCAAACTCATAAAATCTAGTCTCTCTCCAAAAGCCTGGGAGAAATCAAGTACAAAAGTATTAACAACGATGAAGTTAAGAAGAGGCAAGATAAGAGAAGCTGTAGCTGTAAAGCCGGCTATGTTTATTATGTCATAAATGATACTTAAGATTGCGTTAGGAAGTGCCTTTCCTGTTAGCAAATTTACAAGCGCGCTCTGTATGCTTGTACCAAACGTATTTGCAGCTACATTTGGAAGCATATTAGCTATAAGCTGGCTATAGGCTACATTTATGAAACCATATGTTATGCTTACCATTAGTGGATATACAAAACCTATACCAACGCCAAGCGCTATTAATGAGCCACCAAAACTGCGCGAGAAGCCAAAAATCCTAGCGATAAGACCTATAGATACAAAAATAGCAAAGATTATCGGCGCAGCCGATATTATAATAAACTGCAAGTCATTTACTATGAAAAGCCAGCTAATTGCATCATTTATATAACCAATATAAGAGTCTAAGACATTGCTAAGGCTGAATGAGCCTTTTGCCGAAAAACCAAGAGTTTGAACACCGGGTATAAAGTTTATCTCAAGGCTAAGCTGTGGTCCAATATTCAAAAGATAATATACCAAGGATAAGAAAAAGTTTGTGTTTGCAAGAGCCCCATAATTCGTGAACCAATAAAGATCATATAGTGCAGTCTCATATAAGTTTCCACCGTATGGAATGTGCACACCTGAAGGTATATTTACTAGGATTAGGTTTAGATTTTGTAATAGGCCTTCTACATTAAATGAGCATAGCCAAGTTGCAAACATGCCAAATGCGAGTATTAGAACAATACTAAATAGTGTTTGGTAAATCATTATGCCTATATTCCTTTTTATGTCATCTCTTCCTACAAGCGGTGCAAGCAAATAAACTACAGCAAGTATAACTATAATTAGTGTTGCAGCTACTAGAGTTATCGGAAACCATGCTGTGTAAGGTGCGGTTAGAAAGTTGTTTATGCTGTTTACGCATTCTTGCATTAGTAGATAATCGATGCTAAACAATCATATCACCTTCTTAAGAACGCCACCATGTGTGAGCGATGGCGCGCCCAGTAAGTCTCCAAACGCTTCTATAAGGTCAAAACATATAACCAAAGAAATCAATATGCCTATAGTGTTTATGCCACCAATAGCGATAATTCCTATATATTCAATTATTAAAGACCAAAATATTGTTTGGATATCTAGACCGGGTTTAATCGATGATGTTAGACTGCTTGTAAAAACGTTTATTTGTAGATTGATCTCATGAGTTGTTATAATGCTTCGTGCAGAGTCTTGTATAGAAGCAGTGATGCTTGAAATCGCGTATATTAGCGCAGGATAAAATACATAAAATGAGATAAATAAGCCTAGAAGAGCTCCACCTATTGCCCTAGTCCATGGAAAAGTGCGGAAAAGTATTCCAAGGTAAAGGAAGAGTGGGAAAATATAATATATTATGGCTAGCAGATATACATTAACAAGTTCTATTCCGGTTATAGCAACGATAGGTACACTAAACGAACTCGCCATTTTAGAAAGCAAGTTAAGCCATGCGAATGGCTGAAAAGTAACGCCAAACCCATTTGGCATCAAATTAAATTGGATCGAAGAGGCAATGCTGATCTCAAAAATCTCTACGGCAAGTGAGATTAGGTTAGATATTTCACCAAGTGCATCTCCATAGTAATATTCACAGGCGCTGTGGTATAAACTGGCTGTGTTCGTAATGCTTGGCTGGTTTGTGCTCACAACAGATGCACCAAACCGTGCAATGACTATAACAACGCCATCTATTCCTGCAATTCCACCAGCTACAAACAATATTAAGATAAAATTAAGCACATTTTCGAGTATCTCATTTCTAGAAAACGAAATAAGGCTGTTTATCTTGAATGCCATTCCTATTGCATACAAGAAAGCAACAATCATAAGCACTGAGAGTATTATAAGCATCGAGTAGCCTATAAGCCCTTTGTATGTTGAAGCAGTACTCAAAGCGCCAAATGTGTTTTGTAGTGCACCACTATATAAAGAATTGCATGGATCAGGTAATGTCTGTGTTTGTGCATAAGAAGTTCTAGCAAGAATAATTGCAGCAAGTATAACCAAAAGTATTGTTCTTTTAATCATACAAGTCTACCTAATCCAAGCAGATTCGTATCACCACCCATAAGCTGGGATATTCCTTTGATTGCAGAGAACAATATCAATATATTTATTACAGGTAGTATATAGCCTGTAACGCCTATAATTCCATATAGATCAGCAAAATGGAATATAAGTGTGAGTGCGTTTTGGGGTTGGCATGAAACAACAGTTAGTGGTATGTTTGGCAGGCTCCCTGTTATCAAACCCCCAGCTCCATATGCAAGCAGATTGTATAGACCCACGCCCGGTATCAAATAATAAGCTGATATCTCTAGCTCGCTAAAGTAAATATTCCCATTGATAGGATAACAGCCATAATAATTTACTATATTTGTTGCGTTCGGAAATACAAAGAAGTTTATTGTGTTTGAATTGTAAACAACATAATTTCCTGTAATTGTATTACCGTTCATTGTAAATACTGGTATTGTATTTGAGCTTGCCCCTATTGGTCCAAGCGTTGCATTGTTTAAGGCAACATATTCCATAAGGAATATTATAGGAAATATTATAAGTCCTGCTATTACTATTCCTATGAGCATACCACCTACTCTTCTAGTAAACATGCTCGCCTTTAAGATTATTCCCGCAGCGAGCAGGTAGGGCCATGCATAGATAAATGTTATTATAAGCAGCAACTCTATCAGATAGATTTCGAAGATCATATAGCCCTGCATTTCTATAGGTTTTGATATGTCTCTAAGTATAGCATATCCCTTATACGGTGTAAAAGAAACATATACACTTAGAGCTCTTGGAGTGATAGGAACAATACACGATGGCGGTTCGCAGTAGGTGGTAATTGGTGTAAGAGTTGAAAGAAATCCAATATAGTTCTCATACTGATACAGTGCGTTTAGATTCTGTGCCATCTGGCTTGTTAGATTTGCAACGATAACATAGCTTGCGATTAAGTCATAATCAGCAAACAACGCCGTGCTTGTACTGCCGCTACCCCCATTTTGTATATTTGAGTATATGCTATTTGCAGCGGCGCACATCGTGTTGGTGGGGCTGGTAGCGCTATTTACAAGATTAAATTGATCATTTGATAGTTGCTGGCATATCTGTATTATATTACCTCCTATGGTGCTTGCAGTAAGGGTAGTTACGCTCGCGCTACCAAAAAATTCAACTATAGCTATTATAATAACTGCAATTATAACAGTTCCAATCAGTTGGCCAAGTTCATTCATTGCAGTTTCTTTAATACGTGAGCTGTTGAGCAGGCTACCAGCAAAATAGATGAAGCTTACTATAGATATGCCTATAAGTATAGCTATTGTGAGTATGGGCATCCAGTTTTCAAGTGTGCTAAAGTGTGTTATAGTTACGCCGCTAGCTGAAGTTAAAGGGATTAGTATTAACATTATAGTTAACAGCGCTAGCCTCAACTCCATATGCTTTCACTTCTCAATCCAAAGCCTGCATTTAGGGCCCTGGTTAAGCTTATTGCAAATGCAACCGTTATAGAAAGATTTAGTGCCATTAAGAATATACCCTGGAATAAAAAGTCAGATACCTGCTGGGCTATGATACCAACAGATGCTGGAGCTAAAAGTATATCTTGAAAAGGTATACCACTGAGAGCGCTTGAATAAAAGTTAAATGGTAATATAAATTCATGTCCAAAGAGATTGTAGTTTGGATTTGTTGCAAAAAGAGAACTTGCTGGAATCGAACTTGCCGTATATTTTAGGGGGTAACTGCTATAGTATGGGTTGCATGCGGATTGTGCTCCTATGCAATATGTCCAATTAACAATATACGAATCCATAACAAAAGTAAGTGGGTAAATAAAATAAAAAGCTATTGCCAATGCAAGGAACGAATTTGCTGATTCTCTAAGTCTTGGTCCCAAAAATGAAAGAGTTCTCATCGCTATCGCAACAGGCAAAACAACCGTTAGCATTGTTGCTTTAACTATGAAAAGCATTAGAAAATTAAAGAAGAGCATGCCAAAAGTTAGTATTAATAGTACATTATAACTAACTACAATATTCGCATACATGTTGTATATGTTGCCAAATGATGGCGAGAGGCTAGCAGTTAAAGTTACTACACTACTCTGTACTAGCGGAATTTTAATGGGTGAACCTAAAATGTTAAATAGTTCCGAGCCTATCATAAATTCTATTGATGTTGAGTATATGTGTGTTGCTAGGTTTATACCGTCTACAAATAGGAGCTTGCCAATATAAATTTGTGCAGCTTCAAAAGGGTCCATGCCTGCTATAGAGTTTGTAAAGTTGCACGACAAACTTGCAAATCCAACAAGTATTATAATAATAAAAATACTTAGCACCATTTGCACGATCTCAAATTTTGAAGTAGCCTTAAGCTTTTCTCTGGGTGATGGTGGGAGAAGGTTAGAAAGTGCGTAGATCAAAGCGGCGATAGTGAAAAATAGCAGTACAACAAGCATATTTATTCCTATCCAATTATTTGCATTTACCCCGCCGCCAGCAAAGGCGCATGTATTAAGGTCAAGCAAGAAGGAAATCATATTATCCAATCCTTAATCTGCTACCCAACTCGAGCCTTATTGTACCGCCAAGCGACTTTGCTATAGAATCAACTAAAGGATACCATATCATTAAGTCTATCAAGAGAAATAAAAATTCGGCAAAAAGAAACATAAAGTATGGGG
>Ga0080006_1130430_pt1 | contig 20111 bp, 15 predicted proteins | sample RS3BMetagenome_FD_69209 | JGI IMG/M metagenome (GOLD analysis project Ga0080006, IMG submission 69209) | Ferric oxide microbial mat and aquatic microbial communities from Rainbow Spring, Yellowstone National Park, USA - RS3B (SPADES... ...
TGTCCCTGAATTAGTTGTAATTAAAGCAACTGGATTTGAGTTAAGATCCAAGCCAACTGCAACACAAGTTGTTGTAGAAGCACAACTTATTGAAGATAGTTGAGATACTGCGATACCAGATGAAAGATTTACACTAAGCCCATCGTTGTTTGAAGTTGCGATTAAATTTGTAGAAGCACCATCTGAAACAATAAATGCACAAAAAGAACTACCGCCAACACAAGATACAGAAGTTATTGAGCCAATCTCTGAACTCTGTGGCTGATAGTTAACCAAAGAAGATACAAAAGAACCACTAGCGTTAGAAAATACATAAGAGGGTTGACCTGGTTGATTAGCTAGTACCACACAGCCTTGATAGCAAGAAATTGCATTAACTCCCCCAGGGTTTGCAGCTGAATAAATTTGATTAAAACCTGTAGAAGCGATACTACCTTGATATAAAACTGGTTGACCCATTTGGTTTTGGCCGCCAGCAAAACATTGTCCTGACTCATTACAGCTAGCAACTGTTAAAACGCTTGCATTTGACGGAAAGCTTAAAGGCTCAAAATTACCATTTGAGTAAAAAAATCCAACTGGCTGGCTAGAGGGATTAGACCCAACAATTAAGCAGTATCCTAAAACACATGAAACAGAGTTAATAACAGCTAGTGTAGCAGGTGAATTTGTTAACTCAGTTAAGGTAGAGTTCAAATAAGATAAAATTACAGGATAACCAGTAGAGTTTTGAGCGAAAATTAAACAAAAATTTTGCAAACAACTTAGGCCATTAATCAATGAGATATTAGTTGGCAAATTAACCTCAGAAAAGCTCCCAGTACTAGCTGAGCCATACAGTAAAAACGGGTTCGAAATGTTGTCACTCCCCACTGCTAGACACTCTGGTCCTTGCATGCAACTAATACCTGTAAAACTCCCAACATTCACAGGCAAAGTTACTGATGAAAAAGTTTTTAAATTGCCCGTAATATATAAAGATGACGTGTAACTTTGTTCATTAACTACACTAAGCAGACAACTTTGTGGTTGATAACAAGTAACTAAACTAACAGGACCGTTAAACTGAACAGAAATCGGATTAAAACTATAACCTCCATTTCCTGAATCATATAACGCTCCGGCTATGCCCGCTTGATTGCCTGCAAGCAAACAAAATGAGTCATTCTGACAACTTACAGAGGAAAAATAAAGTCCTTGAAATAAATTTGAAAAACTAAGCGATGAAGCCCCTGAGTTAAGAAAAATACCTTTATGGTCTTGTGTAATTAAAAATACACTAGGTAGCAAAGCTGCAATTAAAAGCAACAAATATAATTTTTTTATCATTATTTCTCCTTTATTCATATGTTCAAGTATTGCCTTAAGTAATAAAAAAACAAATCTCCTCTAACTGTAACAAAAACGTCGGGATTTAAATTTTTAACAATCGTAACTAAATCAGAAGGTGTCATTTCAAAGGCTGATAGCCCTATAGAGGCAAAAACTGGTTTTGAACCGTTATAAAAAAATTTTTCTAAAGCTCCTAGATAATTAAGTGCCCCACTTACTGAACTAACCAATGCCCCGTCAATTGCTGGCGTGGATTTACCCAATATATATTGGCTTTGAGTTCCATCCCAGTTAAGGAAAACCCCTTGTGGAGCTATCACAGAATCATATAAGCTGCCCACTTGCGGACTTAGTGGTTGAGAAACTCCATTTATCCTATTTAAAATATTTACAATAGAAAGTCCTGATAGGTTCATAAGTTCAACGCTACCGGTTAAATAATTAGGTAGTAACTCAAAAGGCCATAAATTTGGATAACAATAACCATTTCCAGAAGGCCCTGCTATTAGTAGATCATTAGGGGTTTTAGTATTTAAGTAATAAGCCATCATAAAAGGTGAAAATATCGCTAAAGATGGACTAATTGTCCAATTAGTAGGATAAAGTCCCCTGTTTGGGTCATCCCAAATTTGACGCATTCTATGCTGGTCATACTGCAAGTTATCTCCATCCGTAAAGGTAAAGGTAACATATATCTTGTTTTGATAGCTTCCCGTGTAACTAACTTGTTGTTGCGGATTTAACGTTGCGTTAACAGCCCAAAAGACACTCATATTAGAAAAAAAATCAGAGGCAAACACCGCAATTGCCTGCTGGGATAAAAGCTGGACACCTGAATCCTCTCCTCCTAAAGCTCCCAAAGGGAACCAGCCTAAATACGCGCCACTGCCTCTGACTTTTTTTGTAAGCGTATTAAAAAGGCGTTGTTGGTAAAAAGAGGTAGGATTAAAAGAAAAACAAATACCATTTGTAACAATTGCAAAATCCCTCAAAAAACCATTAGGCGTATCTGCTGATGGTAACTCTGACTGAGGAAATTGCGGGAAAAGCTGACCAAAAAATTCTTGTTGGATAACTGGGGGCGCACCTGCAGGCTCTAATGGGCTTACCCCAAATAAAAATGAAGAATTACAATAGGGCCAAATGGTTTCAGAGGCCCACTGATATAACTGATCTGAGCTGAAAAACTGGTTTCTAAGATCTAAAAAATTATTAATTTTACCCATTTGACTGACAGCATTAATTAGCTCTGGGCTGATAATTACAAAGTCATGTAAACTAGCAAGATTAGTAGCGACATTTATGCTATCTGGTACCTTTGGATCCCAAATTACAGCCCCTTTAACATACTGAATGTAAAATGGCAGCATCTCCCACGGAGAGGACCAAAATCTATGAGCTATGTTTAAATCGTTAAGCCAGGTAAGTCGCCCTTCTTGATCATCTTGTAACACATAAATTCTTGGCTGTGTTTTATTAACTATTCCTTGTAGGCTAACAAACATCAACTGCTGATCTTCTGGCAGACCAATCAGGGTAATTACGTCTAAATAATTAGGCGCACTTATTGTCTTTGCCATAATATTTGGGGCTTTATAGTAAAGGCTTTCTGAAAAATTAACTAGCTTTTTTCTTGGCAACTTACTTAAAAGAGTTAATCCGCAACCACCTAATAAGCCAGCCTTTATTATGTCTCTTCTAGATAGCTTCATCTATCAAAATCCCAATTTTACACCGAGATTAATAAGGTTTCTGACGCAAGCTTCATTAAATTATTAAGCTGCATTAGAGCTTGATAGGCTCTTTATCAATATGAGAATGTCAAAATATTTGCTTAAAACCTTTAGAGAAGCACCCCAGGATGCTGAAGTAGAAAGCCATAAATTACTAATAAGGGCAGGATACATCCAAAAGGTATCCTCAGGAGTATATAGCTATCTACCTCTAGGGCTTCGCGTGCTTGTAAATATCAGTCAAATAATACGTTCAGAACTTAATAAAGCTGGTGCTCAAGAACTGTTGTTCCCAGCACTTACCCCATATGAGTGGTGGCAGGAAAGCGGAAGAGATAAATATTTTGGAGAAATTTTGCCGGCCTTAATTGTTAAAGCACGAAATGCAAATTTTGTACTAGGACCCACCCATGAAGAAGTTGTTACTAAAACAGTGTCTTCAATAGTTGATTCTTATAAATCACTGGGAATATGTGTTTACCAAATACAAAGTAAGTTTCGCGATGAGCCTCGCCCAAGATTTGGACTTGTTAGAACAAAAGAGCTCATAATGGCCGATGCCTATTCATTTGATAAAGATAAACAAGATATGAAACAAAGTTATGAAATCATGCTTAACTGCTATGAACAAATTTTTAAACGCCTTGGATTAAAAGCAAAAAAAGTGCAGGCCACATCTGGTGCAATTGGAGGAGATGTTAATCATGAATTCATGATTGAAAGTGAAATTGGCGAAGACTTTTATCTTTTTTGTCCAGAATGCAACGTTGCTCTTAATATAGAAGCTTATTCTCTAGCTGACGCAAAGCTTAATCCATCAGAATATGACTTAACTCAACAAATAAAATACTATGACACCCCCGGGCTAACTAGCGTTAAAGATGTTAAAAATTTTCTAAAAAACCAACTGCCAGATGTTAAAGAATCTGACTTTTTAAAAACTATAGCTGCTAAAAAAAATAAAGAAATAGTTATCTTGCTTATTGCTGGAAATCGACAGCTGGCAGACACCCGAGGTTTCGAACTGTTAAATGACAATGATTTTGAAAATCACCCTGAATTAATTAAAGGATTTTTAGGTCCATACAATTTAACAGGCAATTATAAAATAATTGCAGACTATTCTGTTAGGTTAACACCTAAAAATGGCTGGATTTCAGGAGCCAACCAAAAAGATAAGCATGTTGGAGGTTTGTTTCCTGGTAGAGATTTTCAAATCAATGAGTGGGAAAAGCTATCAAAACCCATTGAGGGCGATCCGTGTCCTAACTGCGCTAAAGGGCTTAAAATACACAGATCAGTAGAGGTAGGTCATACTTTTCAACTAGGACTCACATATTCTTCAAAAATAAAAGACGCCACATTTTTAAATGAGCAAGGTCAGCCACAGCCTTATTGGATGGGCTGTTATGGGATTGGTGTGTCTCGTCTGATTTCAGTAATTGCTCAATGCTACCACGATGACAAAGGCTTAACCTGGCCAGTAAACCTAGCACCTTTTAAGATACACTTAATAGCAATCGATTATTTAAAAAACCCAGAAATTAGGGTCTTAGCTGATGAATTATATAGTCAGTTAATTGAGCAATCAATTGAAGTTTTATTTGATGATAGAGGACTTTCTGCAGGTATTTCCTTCAATGATGCAGATTTAATTGGAATCCCTTATCAAATAATCATTGGTCCAAAACTTTTAAACAAGGGCAAGTGTGAATTAAAGCTACGATCACAAGCCTGCTTAAACAGCGGTAAGTTAGAAGCTTTTGAAAATTCTAACGTGATTGAGCTTGACGTTTCACACATTGGATCTGCAATTAAGGACCTCCTTCTGCTATGATTTTATAGGAGCTGGTTAATTAGGTTTTGAGCCTTAAAAACGTGGGCAACGCCCACGTTTTTAATTGTTGAGCACTTATGGAGGCATTATTGGAACGTAGCGAGCAAGAAATTGAGCTAATAGAGGCAGCAACAAAGGTTGCCGCATCTCTTTCTTGCTTCATTTATGACGTGGAGCTTAAACCCGGCCATGTCAAGGTCGTTGTTGATAAAGATGGTGGGGTTGACCTTGATACATTAGAAGAAATTAACAAGCGCCTTTACGTTCAGAGTGATTTTTTAAAAATTTTTGACCCTAAAAAACATTCCTTAGAGGTAAGCTCCCCTGGTATTGAACGAAAGTTACGAACCCCAGAGCATTTTATAAAAGCAGTGGGACAGAAAATAAAAGTTAAATTAGTGCAAGGCAGCCCAGAAAGGCGCGTTACTGGAATCCTAAAAGGAGTCACAGGTTCTAAAATTGAAATACAAAAAATTAGCGACGCAGAGATTTTAACTCTTTACCTTCAAGACATAGAAAGTGCCACCACAGTATTTGACTGGCCGGAAAATTTCAGCCCGAAAGGAGATAAATAAGCATGACGGGAATTAGCAGAGATTTCATGGAGTCATTAACTAATTTAGCCAGAGAAAAAAACATAGATGTTGACACGTTGTTAGAGGCCCTTGCAAACGCATTGGTGGCTGCTTATAAGCGCATGCCTTCTGCAGCCGAAGAAGCAGTAGTTACAATTGACAAAGAAACTGGTGAAATAAGAGTTTTTGGTCAAGAGCTTGATGATGACGGAAATGTCATAAGAGAGTGGGATGATACCCCTGAAGGCTTTGGAAGAATTGCTGCGCAAACCGCTAGGCAAGTAATCACACAGCGAATTAGAGAAGCCGAAAGGGATCAAAAATACCAGGAATATGCTGGAAGAGAAGGAAATATTGTAACTGGAATTGTCCAGCAAACTGATTCTCGCTATACGTTGCTTGACATTGGCAAGGTAGAGGCCTTACTCCCCCAAGCTGAACAAGTACCCCATGAACGCTATGAGCACGGTGCTCGGCTTAAGGCCTATATCGTAGAGGTAAGGCGTACAACAAAAGGTCCACAAATTGTAGTTAGTCGAAGTCACCCTGGTTTAATTTATCGACTTTTTGAGCTAGAGGTTCCAGAAATTGCCTCAGGAGTTGTTGAGGTTAAAGCAATTGCAAGAGAACCAGGGCAAAGAACCAAAATTGCAGTGGCTTCAAATGACCCTAATGTGGATGCAGTAAGGGCTTGCGTTGGCCCAAGAGGTGCAAGAGTTAGGATGATTACCAATGAATTAAGATCTGAAAAAATTGACATAGTTGATTACAGCGAAGATCCTGCAGAATATATTAAAAGGGCCCTACAACCCGCAAAAATCTCTGAAGTCTATTTAGACGAGGAAACAGGTATTGCCACAGTAATAGTTAGTGACTATCAGCTCTCATTAGCAATAGGCAAGGAGGGTCAAAACGCAAGGCTAGCAGCTCGCCTTACGGGATGGCGCATAGATGTTAAAAGCGAATCTGAGCTACAGGAAGAACAGGCTCAGTGGGCAGAAGGTGAATGGATACAAACAGAAGAGGGTGAGCTGATTTGGAAACCAGCTGAAGGCGGCCAGGAAATTAGACTGGAAGAATACGTAGAAAAGACTCAAGAACAACAAGAAGAGAGAAATTAACTAATTTAAAATTTAAAAATAAATTTATGCAGAGAAATAAAATTAGGAAATTAGGAACGAGGTAGTGCCAGAAAAAAAGATCAGAATTTACGCGTTGGCAAAAGAGTTAGGTCTAACTAACAATGAGACCATTGACTTGTGCAAAGCCTTAGCCATTGATGTTAAGAGTCATTCATCTTCAATTGAAGATGCTCAAGCAGATAGAGTTAGAAGAAAAGCCCAACAAGAAGGTCTAATAAGACCACCTGTTACAGAAAATAAACAAGAAGTTAAAGCTCCTCCAGTAACTAAAACAACAAAAGAGCCAATAAAGCCAAAGCCACTGAGACAACAAAAAGAAACTGAACAAGCGTTAAAACAAATAAAAGAGGAATCTAAAGAAAGGCAACAAGAGGCATTAGATAATCAAGTTGATATAAAGCAAGCAAGTTCTAAAACCACAGAAATTTTGCATCCTAAGCCCAAAGCTGAAAACGCTCTAGAGAACCAAAATCGACTTGAGCGTCAAGCCCCCCCAAAGGTTCCCCTTAGTCCATCTGGCAAACCTATTCCTCCACCGCCCAGAAGATTACTTAGTCCATCTGGCAAACCTATTCCTCCACCGCCCAGAAGATTACTTAGTCCATCTGGCAAACCTATTCCTCCACCGCCGATAGGAGGCAAAAAACCAGTTAGTACAACCCCTTCGCCCCCAAATAAACGGGGCTCTAGATTTATTTTTTCCCCGACAGATGCGCCAAAAGTCCCACTCTCAAGGCCAATAAGACCAGCAACAGACCAACCGCCTGTTCCACCACGTCCTTCACCGTTTTCCCAACGTGGCAAAACGCCACCAAAGAAGGCTCCTAAACGCAGAAAAAAACAAGAAGAATTAGAACCAGTAAAAGTTACCCAATATGTCCCATCCAATGCTCCGGTGCCTGATTATGAGGTCATAATTGAGCGAGCTTCAACCGCTCAAGAGGTTGGACCGAAACTTAATCGCACTGCTGGAGATGTAGTCAGATTTCTTTTGCTACAAGGCGAAAAAGTTACAGCTACTCAATCCCTAACAGATGAAATGATTGAACTATTTGCTGCTGAAATTGGGGCAAAAATAAAGCTAGTAGATCCAGGCCAAGAAAAAGAAGCTGAATTAATTGCAAAACTATTTGGAAACGACCCCGAGCTTAACCCAGTTGATCCTCGCCCACCTGTTATTACTGTAATGGGCCACGTTGACCATGGAAAGACGTTGCTACTTGATAAAATCCGCCACAGCAACGTTGTAGCCTCTGAAGCTGGTGGTATCACTCAACACATTGGTGCCTATCAAATAAAGCATAATGAACATTTGTTGACATTTATAGATACGCCAGGCCATGAGGCTTTTACTCGTATGAGAGCTCGAGGCGCACAAATCACCGACATTGTCGTATTAGTAGTTGCCGCAAATGACGGTGTAATGCCTCAAACTATTGAAGCTATTAATCATGCTAAAGCAGCAAAAGTACCAATCGTTGTAGCAATTAACAAGATGGACTTGCCCGATGCTGACCCTAATAAAGTCATGCATCAATTATCAGAACAATCCCTTGTGCCTGAAGCGTGGGGAGGCGACACCGTTATGGTTCCAGTTTCAGCACTTACCGGTGAGGGAATTGATGACCTTTTAGAACACTTAATTTTAGTAGCCGAATTAGAAGAATTAAAAGCAGATTTAAAGGCTCGCCCAAGTGGTATTGTACTGGAAGCATACTTAGACGTTGGGCGTGGTCCGGTTGCTAATGTGATTATAAAGCAAGGGATTTTAAGAGTTTCAATGCCAATTGTTGCTGGATCTGCATGGGGAAAGATCAAGGCACTTTTAGATGATAAAGGAAATAACATCAAAGAAGCATACCCTTCTCAGCCTGTTCAAATATTAGGACTATCTGAACCTCCTGAGGCTGGAGATGAAATAAAAGCAACTGATAATTTGTCTGATGCAAGGGAGCTTGCTGAAACAAGAGCATTGCGCAAACGCCATCACATGGCAGTTGCATCCTCTAGAGCAACGCCAGGTGCAAAGTTAGAAGATGTATTTTCAAAAATCTCAAAAGGTGAAGTCGCTACACTTAACATTGTTCTAAAAGCTGACGTGCAGGGATCATTAGAAGCCATTACTGATTCGCTACTTAAACTAGAGCGAGATGAGGTTAAGATTAACTTTGTACACAGAGCTGTTGGCGGGATCACTGAAAATGATGTTCAGTTAGCCCTTGCCTCAAATTCAACAATAATTGGATTTAATGTCAGGCCAGATAAACGTGCAAGAGAACTTGCTGAAATTAATCACGTAGAGATAAGAACTTATGAAATCATTTACCAAGTTGTCGAAGATGTCCAAAAGGCAATATTAGGTCTGTTAGTTCCTGAAATTGAAGAGGTCATCACGGGAGAAGCTGAGGTTAGAAAAGTATTTAGAATACCTAAAGTTGGTGCTGTTGCAGGATGTTACGTTCGCGATGGGGTTATCACTCGTGGATCTAAAGTTAGATTTTTAAGAGATGGTGTAATTATTTGGAAGGGCACAATAAGTTCACTCAAACGCTTCAAAGATGACGTCAGAGAAGTAGCAGCAGGATTTGAGTGCGGAATTGGACTTTCAGATTTTCAGGATCTAAAAGAAGGCGACATCATTGAAACCTATGAAGAAAAAGAAATTTTACCGACTTAAGCCGTTTTATTTTTATTTCACAGTGTTACTGAAAAAAGTTTAAGATTGTGTTATGGCAATTGATTTTACATTTCCTAAAGAAGTAGAAGACGTTAGGCTAAAATTTCGTGCATTTATGCAAGATGTTGTAAAGCCAGCAGAAGAAGAAATTAACAACCTACGTTCTCAAAACGACCCAAAGTGGATTGAAAAAATTATTGAACTGCGAAAAATTGCAAAAAAACAAAACATGTGGCTACCACACATGCCACCAGAGTGGGGCGGATTAGGGCTAGGCCCAACTGCATTAGCGGCTGTATCAGCTGAAGCAGCAAAGACTTCACTGGGACCTTATGTGATAAATTGTTATGCTCCCGATGAGGGCAACATGCATACCATCTTGGAATGGGGAACAGAGGAACAAAAAGAGAAATACTTAAAACCACTTTGTGAAGGCATTGCACGATCCTGCTTTGCAATGACAGAACCAGAGGTTGCTGGATCAGATCCAACGCTTATACAGACCCGAGCTCGACTAGAGGGTGATAACTGGATTATTAATGGTCACAAGTGGTTTATCTCCGGAGCTAGAGGAGCTAATTTTGCAATTTTAATTGCACGTACTGAAGACGATCCTGAGATACCTCAAGCTGCCAATTCAGCATTTTTAGTAGATCTCCCATCGCCTGGTTGGGAAATTGTCAGAGACGTTGAAACTATGGCAGGGGGACATAACCACTGTGAAATCCTGATCAAAGATTTAGTGCTGCCAAAAGATGCCCTATTAGGTGGTCGTGGTGATGGTCACAGATTGGGACAATCGCGTTTAGGGCCAGCCAGATTAGCTCACTGCATGAGGTGGATCGGCCAAATTGAATATGCCTTAGATTTAATGGTTGAAAGAGCAACCAAGAGATATTCCCATGGATCATATTTGTCAGAAAAACAAGGAATTCAGTGGATGATTGCAGAATCTGCAATGGAGCTTTACCAAGCTAAGTTAATGGTTTTACATGCTGCATACAAAATAGAAAACAAACTACCTTTTAAAACTGAAGTGTCAATGGCTAAATACCATGTGGCTAATACTTTATGGCGGGTTATTGACAAAGCCATGCAAGTTCATGGAGCATTAGGTTATTCAACTGATTCTCCCCTTTCAGAAATGCTAAAACAAGCTAGGTGGTCACGATTTGCAGATGGTGCTGATGAAGTACATAAGATGCAAATCGCAAAAGCAGCTATCGAGGCATTTCAAGAAAATAACACAACTGTATCAGCAACTGGTGATTTGCCGCTTTAGTCAAACTATTTTGAGCAAATGATAACTCAACTTATTTTAGTGCGCCATGGTCAAACAAAATGGTCAGCAACAGGTAAACACACTTCAGTTACGGATATTGACCTAGATTCTGTCGGAATTAAGCAGGCAAAAAATTTAGCAGAGGTTTTAAGAGAACTATCGCCTAGTGCCGTTTTTAGTTCACCTCTTCAGAGAGCAACTCAAACTTGTGAGCTATGTGGCTTTAAAAAATATGAAATCCTAAATGAGCTAACGGAGTGGAACTACGGCAAATACGAAGGCTTAACTAGCGATGAAATAAAAAAAATTGATCCTAATTGGTCACTCTTTGTTCACGGAACTCCAGGTGGTGAAAAACCTGAGGATGTTTATTTAAGAGCACAACAATTAATTAGGGGTCTTTTAAGTCTTGATGGTACTGTAATTTGTTTTTCTCACGGACATATCTCACGCGTGATAGCAAGTTGTTGGATTAATCAACCTGTAATTCTGGCAAAACATTTATTTTTTGAAGCTGCTCATTTTGGAATTTTAAGTTATGAGCACAATTGGCCCTGTATATCTGCGTGGAACATAACACATTTTCAATAAAGATTTTTAAGCAAAAAGTTAATGAAGATTAAAGGGAGCCATTTTAAAGTTTTTAGCTCTCTCAACCATGTCATATAAGGTGTATCCATTAAGATGGGTTTTCATATGCTCTCCTACTTCTTGCCATAAAGCTAGCAAGACGCATTGACCCTCATGTTCACATGCTCCGTTCTCATGAGGCAAACCAAAGTCTCCTGCACTAATAGGACCATCTACAGCTGAGACAATTTGAGCAATTGTAATTTCTTTAGGTGAGCGTGCTAAAACATATCCACCCCCAATGCCTCGCTTAGAGCGAACGAGCCCAGCTCCTTTTAACGCTAGTAGAATCTGTTCTAAATATGGCTGAGGAAGCCCAGTACGCTCTGCTAAATCCTTAACAGAGGTTGGTCCTAAATCCTGATGAAGCGCCAAAGACAAAAGTGCCCTGGCAGCATAGTCACCTCTAGTTGAAATCCTCACAATTATTATGCTAAGGCTAATTAGTGCTAAATTCGACATTTAGTGGAAAAAACAGAAATAATCCCAAAAATTCCTGATTACGACGGCAGAAATATTAGGAATTTAATAAAAGAAATTTTTGGACTGGGCGATTGGGGTCTACTGTCTGAAGAGTCAAAAAGAGCAAAAATTAAAATTTTGTTAGTGCTTGACGGCCTTGGGTTACATCAGTTATTGCTTCACATAAATAGGTTAGATGTTTTTCAGCAATTCCATATTTCCTCAATTGACACGGTACTACCAAGCACAACAGCTGCTGCATTAACCTCAATTACAACTGGAGCAACACCTTTAGAACATGGGCTAGTGGGTTATCGTTTAGTGGCAGGCAATTCCTCGGTATTAAACGTCCTGCGCTGGCAGATAAAAGAGCCCAATGATGCTATTTCATTATTCGCCCCATCGGTACTTCAGCCAATTGAACCATTTTTTTCAAAAAATCCAGCAGTTGTAACCAGAAGTGAGTTTAGACATACTGGTTTTACGCTGGCACATTTAAGATCCGCCAGATTTTACGGATGGCGAGTAACCTCCTCAATCCCTGTGATTGTAAAAGAGCTAATCTCAAATAAGGAAAAGTTCATTTATCTTTATTATGACGGCATAGATAAAGCTGCTCATGAATACGGACTTGGCCACTTTTATAGTGCCGAACTTGACTTTATTAACAACTTCCTTGGAAAACTCTTAGAAAACCTTCCTAAAAGTAGTTGCTTAATAATTACATCTGATCATGGTCAAGTAAATGTCGATGACAATCTAATTGCATTAGATAGCTCAATTTTACAACTAATTTGGTTGATGTCAGGAGAAGGGCGTTTCCGATGGTTACATGCAAGAAGTGGCGCAGACAAGGAGCTTTATCAGGAACTAAAATTACGCTATAGCGATGTAGCTTGGATTATTTCAAAACAACAAATGATTGAAGAAAAATGGCTCGGTAATTTTTCAAACAATGAGATACTAGGACGCCTAGGCGACATTGCAATTGTTGCAAAAGAACCTGTTGCTTTTTTAGATCCCGATGATACGGGTGAGTTAAAGTTAATATCAAGACACGGTTCTGCAACAATAGAAGAGGTTGAAGTTCCCTTAATGCAAATTGTAAAGTGAGGTTAATTTGAGCAATATACCAGAAAAACCAGAGGTGATTACATCAGATGAGGAAAAAGATTCCTCTAAAGATGTATTAGAACAAGTAGAACACCCTGCAAAGGTAATGAGGATAGCTGCTATGATAAGGCAGCTTTTAGAAGAGGTTCGCCAAGCAAACTTAGATGAAGCTTCTCGAAGTAGGTTAAAAGAAATTTATGACCTTTCGGTTAACGAACTATCATCAACGCTTTCAGAAGATCTTGCTGCTGAACTTAAACGAATTTCGCTTCCATTTAAAGAAGATATTCCCACAGATGCCGAGATTAGGGTAGCTCAAGCTCAACTAGTTGGTTGGCTTGAAGGGCTATTTCACGGAATTCAAGCAACTTTGTTTGCTCAACAAATGGCTCAACGTAACCAAATTGAAGAAATGCGCCGAAGGGGGCTTCCTCAGGCAACAGAACAATCCCGCCCAGGAACTTACCTTTAAAACTGTCTTATTTATGTGTGAGGCTTCCTATTTTCTTTTTAATTTCTTTGCGGACTTGCTTTTCTAAAGTGAAATCAGGATCATAACTTTCTCTTAGTAAATACAGCATGATTTCATCTACCATCTTTTGAGCATCTTTTTTGTTGTCCTGGCTAAGTGCTACTGACAATTTCTTTGAAAAACGCCAGGGCGTATCTGACTTTTTTGCCACAATTCCGTATCTTTTGCCGAGTTTTTCTAACTTTTTAAATTGCTTAGCTGACCAACTTTTTCTAGGTCTGGTAAAAACTTTAAAACATAAAACCACAATCAAAACCACAGCAATCAAGAGCCCAACTGGAAAAAGAGGAATTTTTTTAAAACCAGAACTTACATAACTTAAAAGAACACCTCCTGGATTAGGATTAGCTAAAGGCACTACTAAAGTCGGATCAACATTTTGCCAACCATATTTAGGACCAAACCAAACCTGTACCCAAGCATGCGCATCCTTAGCTCTCACTTCCCATAAATCAGTTAATGGATTAAATGAGCCAGGAACATAACCTACTGCTTCCCTTGTAGGAATTCCAATGGTACGAAGCATTACAGCTAATGCCGTAGAAATTTGTTCACAATATCCTCTTTTAGTTACAAATAAAAACTGATCAACAGCATCCTGTCCTGATGCTAACGGTGGAATATCAAGAGTATATTTAGTGTGAGTAGACAACCAATGCTCAATTGCTATGATTTTGCCCTCAGTTGAAATTCTTCCTTTTGTAATCTTTAAAACAAGTTCTTTAACTCGCCTATATGGTTTTGGCAAAGATGTATAAAGTCTTTTTTCTGAAAAACTTAAGCCATAGGTCGGATTTGAATTAATGATTTGATCCTGTGTTAACTGTGAAACAGTTGGGTTATTCAACCTTGAAATAACGGTATAAATGGTGCCAGGTTCCATCCCCACCCCAGTTGTTAAAGTACGTCCTTGGCCCAAAAAAATTCTAAAGTCAGGGAAAAAAATTTCCTCAGGAGTATCTTCAGCAAATATTAAATTAGGCAAAGCTTGTGCAAGGTAATAAGTTTGAATTGACTCAGTACCTTGCGGATCAAAATAAGAAAAATAATTTCCAACATAAAACGGGCTAGATCCTCCTATTTCTTTAAATAAAGAACTAGTCTGACTCCAGCTTTGTCCATCCCATTTCCCAAAAGTCATTCCAAGGAAATATCCGGGTGTTGTTGCCCGAACTCTCATAATCAAAGTATTTGAAAACCTAGCTCTAATACCAGTATCTAATTGATTGCCAAATCCTATAAATCCTCCAATTCCTATCCTAGAGCTAGGAGGTAATGCCTGGGCAGGCTGGTTGCCTAAATTCCCACCGTCATAAAGCTGACCCGGCACAGATAATGCTTGCCTTAAATGAAGTGATTCTGGTAGCTGTATAGATTGAACTGGTTTAGGAGCCGGTACCACTAAAATAGCGGTTAAAGCCATTAAAGATCCAACCATAATACTTATAACTGCTTTTAAAGAAGCTCTTACAGGAGATTCTGCGTAGCGAGCAAACCTTGGATTATTTGGTGTTGATTCGATCTTAATTTGACTAAGCCAGAGAATTACTAAATTTACAAATGTTATAAAAACCCACAATCCAAAAAAAATGAAGAATCCTGAATCAACTGCATTAGCTGCAGCAATTAAAATAAAAGTAGCTGATCCAACTAAAGAAAAAAGCAAATCTCTTAAGGCAGGAACATCCCAAGAATGAATAAGCTGGATCCAAACAAACAAACCAGCAACAGGGGCAATCAATGATGGCAAATTTCCTTCTGAAGCAGCACGAATAATGCGTTCGACAAATTGATACATGGCAAAAACAGCTAAAGCTGCTAAAAGGATTTTAAGGTAGACAATGGGTCGTTTTCTTGTTATATAACTAAATATCATCCCAGCTATTATTCCAACTGAGGCTAAAGCAGAAGGGAAAAATGTAATTTCACGCTCATGAGTAACTGCTGCTAAACCAATTAAAAGCCCTAGTGTAATTCCTATGCGTAAAACTAAAACATTTACTGGAGGCCCTGGTTGATTCGCCTTTTTGATTAATTTAAAAACTGTTGAAGCCTTCATTTCACAAAGCCATAGCTAACTGTCTTGCCCCTTGGGAAATGCTTCTAATTTCTTTAAATATTTCACCAGAGCTTTCATAAGTTAAAAGGTAAACATGACTGTTTGCTGAAAGTAACTTAGACAGACTAAAAAGAGCATCTTCATAGACTTTGTTAGGTGACATTGGCAGTATTTCAATTAAATAAGCCTTGCCAAGTTCTCTTTCTTTTTCCCTTACCATTAATTTTCCGCTATGTGCAGTTGCCCGCCAATGAACATTAATTGGTAGATCACCTCTAATATAATCCCGGATTCCTTTGGTGAGACCAGATTGAGAAGCAATCGTTAAATCAAGATTCCCCTCTTTTAAGCCAATTTCATGCGTTATAACAGTATTGCCCATTTTTGGTGCTACATAAATCACATGACCCATTGGCGCCCTAACAACTTTTTCCCACCAAAAAATTCCAAACGGTGATGCAGTCTTTAAAGATAATTCAATCTCATTAAAGACGCCTCGCTTTAAAAACGTAACCGGCAAAAGGCCTGCTTTGCCAACAACTATTTCTTTTGAGCTGTAAAGGTCTTTGCGTTTGGAATAACAAGAAACTACTAATGCAGTATTTGACTGTAGACTTATTAGCACCGAATTACCTACTGTTGTATCAAAAGGAACTGAAATTATTTTAATTTTTGCCCTTTGTAAGGAGAAATAAGGTGCGCAAAGAACACATATTGCCAATCCGCCAAAGGTAAATGCTACATTTTGAACCCATCCCGAACCACTAAGCTGAGCCACTGTAACCATACCAAAGACAACACCAACAAGAACCACCAACCCCCTAATTACATGCTTAGGTCTAGGACGCCTAATTGTCACAATGATGGTACTTCAACTGTTTCGAGAGCTTCTAGTACAAGTGCTACCTTATCGGACTGATATTCACTGACTAACCTGTGACTTAGTGAATAAGGTACCATGCTAATTACGTCATCGGGAATTACAAAATCACGATGATTCATAGCGGCATGAGCACGAGCTGATTTCATCAAGGAAATAGCTGCTCTGGGACTTGCACCTAAAGAAACTTTAGGTAGTACCCTGGTTGCCCGGCAAATTTTAACTGCAAAGCCCGCCACAGCTTCAGACACTTTAATTTCAGCAACAGCTTTTTGCACTTGCAGCCAATGCGTTGGAGAACTTACTGTTTGTAATGAGGACAAAGCATATTCAGTACCAATAGATACAGCTAAGGAGATCTCATCTTCTTGACTCGGATAACCTAAAGATGCCGAAAGGCCAAAACGATCTGTTTGGCTCTCAACTAAAGGAAACGTGCCAACTTGGCTGTGAGGGTTTTGAGTTGCAATGACCATGTGAGGGATTGGCAGTAACCATGGTTTTCCATCTACTGTGACTTGCTTTTCCTCCATTGCTTCAAGCAAAGCAGCTTGGGTTCGCGGCGGTGTCCTATTAAGCTCGTCGCATAAAACAACGTGACTAAACACAGGGCCTGGCTTAAATTCCCATTCTTTAAGTTTTTCATCATAAACGCTAACTCCGGTAATATCAGAAGGAAGCAAATCAGGTTGCCCCTGAATTCTGGCCACATCTACACCTAAGGATTTTGCCAATGCCTTTGCCAGCATCGTTTTACCTACCCCTGGCACATCCTCAAGCAAAAGATGCTGACCTGATAAAGCCGCCACCACTGTACAGACAATAGCTGACTGGGCACCATAAATAACGCTCGTGAGATTCTCAGTTAAAGAATCTGCTAACTCAAAAACGCTGTTAGCAATTTCAGGGTTGCTTTCATTCACTGAAATTACCCAGCATTTACCTCTTGCATAACCATTTTAAGCTCTCGATAACCAATAAGGTGTGCACCTTGTTTTTCAATTAAGACTTTCAACTCATCTTCATTAACCAAAAGAAAGTAATCATCTACTCTTTCTTGCCAATCCTGTGTTGCCCCTCTTAACTCAGGAGTATCAATAGCTGGATGAAAGTAAATTTCAGTTATTCCAACAGGCAGCTGCTCCAACATAGCTATAGCAGTGGTTCTTGATCCAACACCTTTTTCGTTCATAATCACCGCCAGGTAATCAGGGGCAATAACACAAGCTTCATCTGCTAAATCCCTAAAAGGAAATCCAACAAAGCCTTGAGTAGACCTTGCTGATAATCTCATTGGTAAATTAAATTCTTGAGCCAACTCTAAATATACATCGAAAAATTCTGGCTTTAACTGAAGTGCACCCATATGAGAGTCTAAATGAGTTACCTCAAAACCCCATAAAATAGCTCTTTCGATTTGGGTTCTTAACTCAACTTTAACCTCCTCTATATCAGCGTGTTCCCACAAATCAACTAAACCTCTCGGGAAGCCCCCGTCTCCATCAATTAAAGATGGGCCATAAGTAATGGGGCCCCAGCGATATCCAGGATGTTCAGAATTCAATGTCAGATGCACGCCAATATCTTCACCGCGATACATCAAAGCTGCGTGACGTGCCCAAGGGCAAGGAACCATTAATGTAGCAGAGGTGGCAATACCCTTTCTTAAGGCGTCATAAACACCAATATTTGCTGAATAAGTAGAGCCTAAATCATCGCAATTTAAAATAACTAATTTATCTGTCTCTTTATATCCTAAACGTCTTAACAGTTCACCAGTTTCCATATAAATATGCTATATGCTTAAACTCACTTAAGTTACCAAATTAAAACTTTAATTCTGATAGCTCTGGAATAACACCCCTAGCCTTGTTAACAGCATCAAACCACTTGGATCTATCTATTTTTCTTTGCGGAACAAAAACCTGACGAGGTTGATATTTACTAACAACATCTGAAAGATCCCATTGTTTAAGTGCAACAAGACCAAGGGCAGCAATACCTATTGTCGTGGCTTCCTTGTCAGCTGAGGCACATACTTTTTTTTGTGAGCAATCTGCTAAAGCTTGAAGGAAATAATCACTTTGGCTCATTCCCCCATCAACTCTTATCTCAGAAATGTTAATCTGCGCATCTTTTTCAAGGGCGTCAATTAGATCAGCACCAGTATGGGCCACACCTTCTAAAACAGCCCTCACTAAATCTGCCTTTGTACATGACGCATTTAACCCAACAAAGCTAGCGCGCGCACCAAAGTCCCAATAAGGGCTACCAAGCCCAAATAATGCTGGTACGAAAAACAAATCTTCTTGGGAATTTGAGTTCTTTGCCAAATAATCTACTTCATGAAAAGCCGTAATTAAGTTTAAGTCATCTTTAAGCCAGTTAAGCACAGAGCCTGCTGAAAGTGCCATAGCTTCCAAGCCAAATTTAATATCTTGAGATGTTGAAAAGGCAACAATTGGAAAAGTTCCATTTGGTCCTTGCTGGCTAAACTTTAAGTCTTTAGTTACCGTATCACACATTCCACCAGTGCCAAACGTAGCCTTTGCTAATCCCGGAGCTGTAACTCCTTGTCCAAACATGGAAGCTTGTTGATCACCTAAAATACCTCCGACCTTAGTGTTTTTTGAAACAATACAGTCTTCACTTATAATCTGAGTGCTAGGCACAATTTCTGGCATGATTTCCACCGGAATTTCTAAAATCTGTAGTAACTCCTGATTCCAACCGTTTCCTTCAGAATTAAGTAACGCAGTTGCTCCTGCATTACTAGGATCTGTAACGTGAAGTTTACCTGAAGTCAATAACCAAATTAAATAGCTATCCAGAGTACCAAAACGTAAATTTTTTGTTATCTTTGGATCAACTTGATTTAAAATCCATCTAATCTTTGTTGCCGACGCATTAGGCATTATCGAAATACCTTGAGCTTTTAGCTCAAGACAAATTGAAAGATTGCGTAAATCCTGCCAACCTAAAGCATTTGTAATTGGCAATGAATTTGATTTTTCCCAGATCACAGTAGTTGCCCTTTGGTTGGTGATTGAAATCAAGGCAGGCCTGCCCACCTCTTTTGCAAATTCATTAGCCAATGAAATAACATTTTGGCACAACTTTAGGGCATCAAAGTCTACTGTTCCTAAGCTGACTTGCTCGCTTAAAAAGGGAACTTGAGCTCTTTTAAAAGTAACTCCATTAAAATCAACCGCCGAGATTCTAAAAGATGACGAGCCTATATCAACTGCCAATACGTATGACATAACACCACACTACACAAAAAGCAACGAATTTACATCATGGTAATTAATTTGAAATAAACAGTCTTGAAACACGCACTGCACTCAGTGTAATTTCCTGCTTAATCAATCTAACCTTTATTCTCAAAACAAGATCAATTGCGCTATTGAAGTGTAATAAGTTGTTTAACGTTCGAAATTCTATCTGGAGCTAAAACTTTCCAAATTAAGCTTGTTAATCCGTTCTCAAACATGTGCTTATTTTGCTAGAGATACTTAGAGACAAATATCACTAACTTAATACAAACTTAGCTTATTAAAACTTCAAGCTATTTCACCACAATTCCATGCTATAAAACGCACATTGTTTTCAAAAGCTTAATAACCCGCAGGCAACACCAAGGTCAAAATCCATTGCTCAGTAAAGTAAGCCACTAAGTAAAATCCTGTGTGATATAACCCACTATTATATTTGATGATCTGGTGTAGGTGATTTTGTTTCACGAATAATACCCATATATATCAACTATTACATTTACATCTCCAAAGGCATTAGTTATATTTATATATCCATTTGGAGGAGTTGTTGTAGATGATCCTATTAAAAAGTCACCAAAG
>Ga0080006_1176408_pt1 | contig 20109 bp, 14 predicted proteins | sample RS3BMetagenome_FD_69209 | JGI IMG/M metagenome (GOLD analysis project Ga0080006, IMG submission 69209) | Ferric oxide microbial mat and aquatic microbial communities from Rainbow Spring, Yellowstone National Park, USA - RS3B (SPADES... ...
CGATTGATTCTTCGATCGCGCGCAGGGCCGACGCGCGGTTTTACACGCGATGCGGTCCGGAGATCAGCGTCACGGCCACCAAGTGCTTTATCGCGCAGATCGAGGCCTTCTATCTCTTTGCGATCCACCTGGGGCTAGCGCGCGGTTTGCTCAGTGAAGCGCACGCGGCCGAGCTCTTGGCGCCCGCTTTTGCCATCCCGTCGCGCATCGAGGCTATCCTGAATCGCGAGCGCGAAATTGAGCGAATAGCGAAAAAATTCGCCTCCGCGACTGATTTTCTTTACCTTGGGCGCGGAATCAATTACCCGGTGGCGCTGGAGGGCGCGCTCAAGCTCAAGGAAATCTCTTACATCCACGCCGAAGGCTACTCGGCCGGTGAGATGAAGCACGGGCCGATCGCGCTTATCGACGAGCGCATGCCCGTGGTCGTTATCATTCCGCGTGACCAAGTGTTCGATAAGACCCTGTCCAATTTGCGCGAAGTTGAGTCGCGAAACGGCCGGATCATCGCCGTCACCGACCACGCTACCGACGAGCTGCGGACAATTGCCGAAGAGCTAATCGAGACGCCCCGGGTTTCGCGACTGTTGACGCCCGTCTTAATGACGATTCCACTGCAGCTTCTTGCCTATCACATCGCGGTTTATCGCGGCACCGACGTTGACCAGCCAAGAAACCTGGCCAAGTCGGTTACGGTGGAGTAAGCCGCGGCGAATCAAGGCCGCGCAGTCTGCTGCTTTAGGCGCATCTTCACGCGGTCGCCTTTGGCCCAGCGCATCAGCCGAAGAGCCGCTGTGCGGCGCGGCGCAGCTCAGCGCGAAAGTCTGGATGTGCCACGGCGATAAGCTCCGCCGCCCGCTCGCGATGGTTTTTGCCCAAAAGACGGGCCACACCGTACTCGGTAATCACTGTATCGGCGAAAAAACGCGGAATTGTCACTAGCGCCCCGGCCTCAAGCTGCGGCACGATTCGCGACAGGCGACCGTCGAGCGCGGTCGACGGAAGCAAGGTTATCGCGCGCCCGCCGCGGCTTAGAAAGGCGCCGATATGCAACTCAGGCAGACCGCCAGTGCCATTTATCAGGCGCCCCCCGGTCGCGGTTTCGGCAGTGATCTGTCCGGCTAGATCGACGCTTATCGCATTGTTGATCGCCGTCTGCTTGTAATTTGCGCGCACTGTTGACAGATCGAGCACGTGTTCAGGGTCATAAAGCTCAAAGCGCGGGTTGTCATCAATTATCTCGTAGTCGTCGGGGTCGCTGCCCGACCAAGCGACGGCGACAGCTTTGCCTGGATGGACGGTCTTTTTGCGCCCGTTGATTACGCCCGCATCTACGAGCTTGGCAATTTTCGGCGCGACCATCTCGCTATGCAGCCCTAGGTCGTGCTTGGTGTCGAAGGCGCCGAGCCGCGCCATCTGAGCGCTCGGGTCGCCGATGCCGATCTGAATCGTCGCCTCATCTTCGACCACCTCTGAAAGATAGCCTGCGATCGCTTTGAACTCCTGCGCTGGTTCGGCAAGGCCGAGCAGCAGTCTTAGGTCGTATGGCGAGCTGCGCTCCAGGTAGGGCTTTACGCGCTCGACGCGCGCCAATCCGGCTTGGGCGATTATTTCACGCACTTCGCGGCGTTTGGCGGGTTGCATTCGGGCCACGATGTCCTCGACGGTCTGCGCGTTCGCCGGCAGGTCTACGAAGTAATTGAACTCGCTCACGTGCATGTAGACGTCGCCGTGGGTGCGCAGCGTGTCGCGGTCGATCTCGGCTATGGCGCACCGCGCTCGCCGCGCGTACATCCGCTTGTTCCACTGATGCGCCCCGAAGCATACAAAACCGTGGGAATTGGGCGGACTTGTGGTGACGAACACGATGTCGATCGGCTTGTCTTCGCAGGGTCTTTCGTCATGGGCTTTGAAGCTGGTCGAGAAAAGATTCGGCAGGTAAGGAGCGAGCTTGCGGTCATGCAGCGGGCGCCCCAGGTTGCCTATGAAAATCTCGAATTCCACGCGCAGGGCGGAGCTCAAGGTGTCGTTTCCCCATCCCAGGTCTGCGAGCGGCGAGGCCAGCCTGAGATCGATGGGCCCCTCAAGCTTATGCGCCCGCGCGGCGAGAGCGCGCGGAACCACCGGCCCATGCATCAGCGGAAAATGTACGCGCATCCCGGGCTTCACCAGCTCAGCTGCCTGCTCCGGCGTAATCAGTCGCGACTTGTAGTATTCCTCCCAGTTCACTGCGCTTGTCTTTCTCTTTCGCGTTTTTCGAAATCAGTCTCGGACTGTGAGTTCCCACAGGGCATTCGGCGAGCGTTCCAGATGCTTGCCGTCCCCGCTACATATGCGCCTCTCGGCGAATTCCCGCGCCTTGTGCGCAAGCGCGTGCGGGTGCCCTTCGCGCTTGATCATGGCACGTCGGGTTCGCTACGCCGGAGTGCTGGTCGGTTGGTCAATTCCAAATGGGCTCAACTGCCCGCAAGAGCTCGCGTGGAGGGCGCTGCGATGACGCCTGGCGGCGGCGCTTTAGGTGCGCTCGACGAAGCCGTCGAGGTTGCCTTTGCGCGCGATCGCGCGCAGCTTGCGCAGTGCCTTGGCTTCGATCTGACGGATGCGCTCGCGAGTCACTGCGAACTTTTTGCCGACCTCTTCCAGCGTATAGTCGGCCCGCTGGCCGATGCCGAAGCGCATCTTGAGGATCTGTTCCTCGCGCGGCGTGAGCGAAGCCAGAACCTTGCGCGTCTGCTCGCTGAGATTGGTCTGAATCGCTGATTCAACTGGGGAAGGAGCAAGCTCGTCTTCGACGAAATCGCCCAGCGAGCTTTCCTCCTCGTCGCCGATCGGCGTCTCGAGCGAAATCGGCTCTTTGACGATCTTGAGCACCTTCTGGACCTTATCCAGCGGCATCTCCATCTGGCTGGCAATTTCGTCCGGCGTAGGTTCGCGCCCCAGGCGCTGCACCAAAAGGCGGGTCACCCGCAACAGCTTGTTGATGGTTTCGACCATGTGCACCGGGATGCGAATGGTTCGGCCCTGGTCGGCGATCGCGCGCGACATCGATTGGCGTATCCACCACGTGGCATAAGTGGAGAACTTATAGCCCCGCTGATACTCGAATTTGTCCACCGCCCGCATCAGTCCGATATTGCCTTCCTGAATCAGGTCGAGAAAGCCCAATCCACGGTTGGTGTAGCGCTTGGCCAGGCTCACCACCAGCCGCAGATTCGCCTCGGTCAGCTCTTTCTTAGCTTGCCGGCTCTTCGCCTGGCCAGCCGCGACCCGCTCCAGGGAATGCATCAAACCCTCGGCTCCGGTCTTGACCTGGCGCTCCACATCTTTGATTGTCCGCTGGGCCTCGCGAATTCGCGCGGCGATGTCGGCTAAGTTCTCGCGCGTGCCGTTCACCTTAAGCGATACGCGCCGGTCTTCGGCTTCGGCTGCTTCTCGCAGGAGCTGGCTTTTACTTCGATGCGTTGCCCGCGAGTAATGCTCGATCTTTTCCTGAGCCTGGCGATGCTCTTCGAGCAGCCTTTTCAACTCGGCAATAATCGCATCCTGGAAGGAAGTGGACAGCTTGGCCTTTTCAAGATGCTGGCGAATTCTCTTTTTGAGCTTCGCTTGCTGTTTTTCTAGTTGCGGGCGAATGCGCGGGCCGGGTTTATTGCGCAACCTGTCCTCGATAGCTTCGAGTTGCGAGTTGAGCTTCCTAAGCTTGTCCGCCAAGGCTACCAGCCGCTCCCGTTGCTCGGCGTCGCTCTCGAAACCTTTTTCGTCCTCGCGCTCGGCGTCCTCGGCCTCCTCGAACACGCCTCGGACTTCCCCCTCTCCCTGACGGACGCGTTCGGCGAGCTGCAGGATGGTTCGCACGGTCACAGGCGAGCTGAAAACTTCTTCTTTTACCTCATTTTCCCCAGCCTCGATCCGCTTGGCGATCTCCACTTCCTGCTCTCGCGAGAGGAGTTGAAAGTTGCCCATCTCCTTGAGATAGAGCCGCACCGGATCGGAGGATTCGCCGAACGAATCAAGCTCGGAAAGCGCAGCTTCCTGCTCTTCGCGCGGTTCTTCTTCAACACCGAGGGCGGAGGTTTCCGCGGGGATTTCCTCGAGGACCTTTATGTCCATGTCCTCCAAGGTATCCAGCGCTGCCCGTAGATCCCCGGGCGAGGTGACCTCTTCAGGTAGAAAATCGTTGACTTGGTCGAAAGTTAGATGGCCCTGTTCACGACCAAGGTCGACCAGTCCCTGCAAGTCTTTTCCTTCGTACTTGTGCTTCATTCTCGGCTTAGCCTTTACCTTCGAGCCGACCGTAGAAAGCCGAATTTACCGTCCGGGCAATAAATCCTGCGCAACGCGCCAACGAGGACGCTAATTCAGGATATATTGTCATGCGACCTAGCTGACTGCGCTGCTCTCTAATTAGTCTGACGACAGAGCGGGCCAAAAGGATCAGTATTACCCAACCAAGATTACCGAACCGAGCAGCTTACTCACCCTCTGGGCTTGATGTCGCGCCAGTGTTGCGCTCTTGCGCACCTTGCGCTGGGCGACGGACAACATAACGTGCCTACGTCCAAAACCCTTCGAAAAGACACAAGGGCGTTGCCGACCTATCGGCATCGCCCTCCACACGATTGGACGGCGGCACAAATTTGGCGCCTCGACAGCTTCCCCTGCCCGCAATAGAGTTTGTTTCGAACGTGTTAAGACCCGTATGCTATTATAATCATGCGCCGTCGCCCTGCCAAGCTTGCTTGGGCGGGTCAACTCCGGGCAGCTGCTTGGCGCTGTTCTCCGAGCACTTTTTTCGGCTGCCACGGGTGCCTCAATTCACGGCCCCGTCGTGTCGTCAGCGGGGCGCACGGCAGTGACTAGCGCATCTTGTTTTTTCGAGTTCATCGAAAGCCGCCCGAATCGGCAGCCTCGAAGCGAAAGAGCAAGCGAAAATCGTGCCGCGAGTCAAGGTTCGAGTCGCGCGCGACGCCGGACTGCCGTCCAGCGACCGGAAACGTATGAAGCGTACGCGGAAATCTCTATGAAATAGGCCTTTTTGCGGGTTTTGGCTAGCACTCATCAGGATGTCTCGGCGGTGCGAACACACCCGGTGCGTATGGGATTAAGCCGGCTTCCTTGCCCCTAGCGTGCGCATGGTCAAGGCTCTATCGTTTGAATTGATCTCTAGCGTTGCCCTGAAGGCTAGGGACAGCGTGGCAATGTTCGAGCAATTTCATAAAAACCTCATGCTGTTCGGCGATCCCAAGGAGCCCGCAGTGGTGGCGATCGAGGTTGCCTCCGACGCCGAGATCGAACTATTTCGTCGAGTGAATGGCAAAGTTATTCGCGAGCGCCGCCCGCTAGAGCTTTTCGCCTTATTGACCGATTCCGCCTTGCTGCGCGGGTTGTCTGCCCCGCACGATGTCCAGCAACTGAAGGGCGATTTTTCCTTTCGTTATCTAGTACGCTTCGCCAGCTTGAAGGCGTTCGAAAACGCTAAGCGTCATTTACGCAAGGTTAGCGGCAAGGCGCCCAACGCCTCCGGGGCGCCTTATTTCGTGTTGAGCGATCCGGTTGAGCAATACATGATGCTCACCGGAATCACGAATTTCATCAACATGGACTTTAGCCAGCTTCATCGTCTCCAGCTCGACATCGAAACCTACGTCAGCGCCGGCTTTGAATTTCCCAACCCGCAGCGGCCCGGCGACCGAATCATCGCCGTCGCGATCCGTGATTCGAGCGGCTTTGAACGGGTTATCTCAGGCTGCGAAGCGGACGAAAAGTCGATGCTAGAAGAGATGGTCCGAGTGGTCGTTGAACGCGACCCCGACGTCATTGAGGGCCACAATCTGTTCCGATTTGACCTGGAGTACATCGAACATCGCGCGCGCCTGCACGGAGTTGCGCTCGCGTTGGGGAGGTGCGGCAGGCTCTTGGAGGCTCGCCCGTCGCGCCTGCAGGTCGGCGAGCGGGCGATAGCATACCGCCGCTACGATCTTTACGGGCGCAATATCATCGATACGTGGGTGTTAAGTCAACTTTATGACCTCTCAAGTCGCGAGTTGGAGGGGTTCGGCCTGAAGGAGCTGGCGCGTCATTTCAACCTTACGCCGCCTGGCCGAGTGTATATCGACCCGGCCAAAGTTAGCTACTATTTTGACCGGGAGCCGCAAACGTTGCTCCGCTACGCGCTCGATGACGTGCGCGAGACCGCTGCCTTGGCGGAATTGCTTTCGGGCAGTTACTTCGTCCAGGCGCAGATTTTTCCCTACTCCTACCAGAGCGTGACCGTGCGCGGCAACGCGACCAAGGTTGACGCCCTGTTGATGCGCAACTATCTGCGTGCAGGTCATTCCATCCCAACGCCGGCGTCGCCCAAGCCAGTCGCGGGAGGCTACACCGAAATTCGCCGTCTGGGCGTTGCCCATCGAGTGCTTCATTGCGACGTTACCTCGCTATATCCGTCGCTGATGCTGCACTACCGGCAAGGTCCAGCTAACGATCCGCTTGGAGTCTTTCTGAAACTGCTGGAAGACTTGACCGAACTGCGCGTCAAAGCCAAGAACATGGCGCGCGAGCTTACCGGCCAGCGGCGTCACTACGTACAGGCGCTGCAGCAGACATTCAAAATCCTGATTAACTCGTTTTACGGCTATCTCGGCTTTTCACTTGGCCATTTCAACGACTTCGACCAAGCCAACCAGGTTACGGCGCATGGACGCCAACTTGTGCAGCGGTTAGTAGTCGAACTGGAGACGCGTGGGGCACAAGTTATCGAGGTTGATACTGACGGCATCTACTTTGTCGCCCCGTTTGCGGCGGAAAACCAAGACGCGGAGGCCGAGCTTTTGCAAGCCCTCGGGGGTCTGATGCCCGCCGGAGTACGGCTTGAGATCGACGGCCGTTACACGGCCATGTTTAGCTACAAGATGAAGAACTACGTCCTACTCGACGAGGCGGGCGAGATAACCGTGCGCGGGTCAAGCTTACGTTCGCGTGGCCTTGAGCGTTTTCAGCGTGCGGTGATGGGTCAGTTATTCCGCATGTTGCTCACCGACCGGCGCCACGAAATCGAAGCTTTGTTCGAATCCTTTCGGCAAAAGCTCATCCGCCACGGGCTGGACATTCGCGAGCTTGCCAAGACCGAAACGTTGACCGATTCGCCTGAAGTTTATCGGGATAAAGTCGGCGGCAAGAGGCGCAACACTTCTGCCGCCTACGAACTTGCACTTCGCTCGGGACGCCCCTACAGCGCAGGAGACCAGATCTCTTACTACGTTGCGGGCAGCGCGGCAAAACCCAAAGTGAGCAGCGCTGCTCGCCTGCTAGCCGATTACGACCCGGCGCGCCCCGACGAAAATATTGCTTATTATCTGGGCAAGCTCGATGAGCTTTACGCCAGGTTCAAGCCGTACATCGAGCGCCCGGGTCTGTTTGCGGCTGACGTCCTGGTCGAGCCAGCGAGCGAGCCGATGCAAGACGAGTTTTTCGGCGGGCGTGGGTAGTAACCAGAGCGACGCACACCGCAGCTGCTTCAAAGAGCTCGCCTGTAGCGACGGGCTTCATCAGAATCGGTGCGAAAACGCGCATTTACGAGGAGCAAGCTTCGCTCGGTTTGCCGCTCCGTCAAATCGCGCTAAACGCATCCTTCGCGCTAGCCCAGGCGACGGGCGAGCGCGGAGGTCAACGCGGGCACCAGTACCGCCCAGTCACCGACCAAACGTAGCGCGGCGCGTTCAAAGATTGGGGCTTCAGGGTCGTTGTTAATCGCGATCACGGTTTGCGCGCGCTTGATTCCCACCATATGGTTGGCGGCACCCCGAATCCCCACGGCGAAGTAAAGCTTCGGAGCAATCGCTTTGCCGGTTAATCCTACCTGGAGCTGGCGCGCTAGCCATCCTGCGTCCGTGACTTTTCGCGTGGTGCACAGCGCCGCGTTCAGCACCCGAGCGAGCTTCTTCACCTCTTCTACGCCCTCGACCGAGCCCACCCCCATCCCAACTCCGACCACTACCTGCGCCACGTCCAGCTCACCGAGCGACTCATCGAGCAAACGATGGCGCGCAACTATTCGCGTCAGCGGCGTCCCCAACGTGCTCAGACGTGGACGGATTACCGGCGCTCTGCGCGCCGGATTAGGTCGGCGCAGTTCCAACATGCCGGGCCTGACCGTAGCCATCTGCGGCAGCGTCTTCGACAAGATCGGCGCTACGATATTACCGCCAAAAGCCGGTTTAAGCGCCACCATCCTGCCCTCGCTGTCCACGCTTAAGCCAATTGCGTCGCCGGTGAGTCCGAGCCCCAGGCGGGCGGCTAGGCGTGGCGCCCAATCGCGCCCGCATTCGCTGGCCGCGGTTAATAGCGCCCAGGGTCGGTACTCTTCGACCAGTTGAGCGACGGCGCCAGCCGTTGTATCGGGAGAATAGACCTCAGGGGTCAACTCGTCGAGGCTGAAGATCAGGTCGGCCCCGTGCGCAGCGAGCGTCGCGCCGTGGTCCGACGCCTGTCGGCCAAAGCATAACGCGGCCACTGCGCCGCCGCTTCGCTCGGCAAGCTCAACTCCGGCGCTGAGCAGCTCAAGCGTGGCGCGCGTGATCTGGCCGCTCAGGTTACTCTCGCATGCCACCCAGACGTCTTTAGTCTTCGCTGACGTGCGGACAGCGGCGGGGACGACGTTTGTAGGCGGCGCTTGCGGCGCAAAGGCGCCAAGCGCCTCCAGTGCTGCGACGACTTCAGCGGCCGCCCGAGCGGCATCGCTGGTATCTATCGCGCGTCCAACGACCGGGGCTAATTCAACGGCTCTGACCTCCTGCACCCAGGTCGGCGAGCCGGCGAAGCCAAACGCTGCATCACTTGCGTCGAGGTCGCGGGCGCGCAGCACCGAGATCGGCTTGTGCTTGGCTGCCGCGAGGGCCTGCGGGGTAACGCGCATTGGTTGCGCCACGCGCTCGGCGCAAGTAAGTAGCGCGGGAATTGAGCATTCAACCTCATCGACACCCTCGTCGCTCTCACGCTCTGCTCTCGCCTGGCCCGCCTCGATTTCGACCTTGCGTACACCGGTAATCTGGGCGATATCGAGCAGTTCCGCGATCTCGGGGCCGACCTGTCCGGTCTCGGCGTCAAGCGAGTGTTTGCCGAGCAGAATCAAGTCGAACCTCTCACGCCCAAGGAACAGCGCCAGCGCTCGCGCCGTAGCCAAGGTGTCGGAGCCGGCAAAGGCGCGGTCTTCCAGATGCACGGCGCGGTCGGCCCCCATAGCGAGCGCGTCCTCGAGCGCGCGGCGGGCTTGCGGCGGGCCCATCGTGATAACCGTAACCTCGGCGCCCAAGCGTGCCTTAAGACCTGCGGCGAGGGAGATCGCTCGCAGGTCAAAAGCGCTAATCACCGCCGGACCGTCTCGTCTAATGGTCTTGGTCACGGGATCGAAGTTCGCATCCTCGACTAAGGGAATCTGCTTGATGCAGACCGCGATCTTGCGTAGAGTCCTGTGCTTTTCCATAGGCGGTAAACTAGCCCGCCAAGGGGCTTCACAGCAACTAAAGTAGTCCTTTCAACGCGAGTTTTCCGAACAATTCAACCTCCCGCTTGAGGGTCAGTGGTGTTTCGCGCCGATGCTTTGGGATATTTCGCGGCGGCTGAACACTTGCGCCCGCGCGCTAAAAGGTCATTGCGCGAGATTTGGACCTCCCTTGTGACCTCCGCCGGTTCTGCGCTCTTGAAGTTTGAATGCCAGAAGGTCTTGGAGATAAGGCGCCCGCTGGTCCAGCGCTTCGAGCAAGGCCTGTTTCTCAAGCGGTTCAAAGTCGAGGTGGTAGCACAAAAAATTTACCACCTGCCAGCCTGAAAGCTTAAGCTCAAGCAAGCTGCTGACGATTTGCTCACCTTCTTTGCCCATCAACTCGGCAGCCAGCCGACACATCTCGGCCCACTTGTCCTCGCTGAAATCGGCGCTCTGCTGTCTGGAGCCACACCACTGAACTCGCGCTTGGCGGTAGGCGCGGTTGCGAATCTCTTGCTCAACGCGGAACTCAGCGATGCCCTGCAAAAGCAAATTGAAGCGCCCGTCTGACAGCTCTTCGAGCTTGACGATTCGGCCCGCGCATCCGACGCCATAAATCTCGGGATAGCCGTAATAGTTCTCCTGCCAATCGCCCTTGAGCAAAGTCATGCCGATTAGATTATCGGTCTGGCGCGCATCGCTTACCATCGCTCGATAGCGCGGCTCGAAAATGTGAAGTGGTACGACGATTCCGGGAAACAGAACCAGGTTGGGCAGCGGGAACAGCGGTATAATCAACGGCGGACTAGTCATAGCGTTGCTGAACCGGAGATAGCCGGTTATATGCGCCAGAACTTTATCCTAAAACAATGCGCGCGCTCATCGTACAGCAAGTGGTCTGAACCGGCCAGGCGTTGTTTGGCGGCTAAGTCGAGAATGAGCGTAAGAAGCGGCCGCGGGCGGAGAAAAACCGCTACAATTGATCTCGACATGGGACGGATGCGCAAGGCGACTCGACTTTGGAGCGACCCGCGAAGCCGTATCGCGGCGGCCAGCGTGATAGTCGGCCAGCAGAGCGAAAGCGCGGTCTTTAGCGCTCGGCTGAGCGAATGGTTCGGGCGGTGCGCGCCGCTGGAGGTGGAAATCGGCGCCGGCAAGGGAGCCTTTATCGTCGAGCGCGCGCGATCGCTTCCGGAGCGAAATTTTCTGGCTGTCGAGCTGCCGACGCCGGTAGTCAGAGTGCTCGCTGTGCGCGCCGGACGCAGTGGTCTGGCCAATCTGCGCGTGCTCCAGGCTGACGCCAGGAGCCTGGTGGGCTTGCTCTTGCCCGACAATACCGTCAGCGCCTACCACGTCTACTATCCCGACCCGTGGCCCAAGGCCCGACACGCCAAGCATCGCCTGTTTTCGCCCCATTTCGTGGCCTCGTTGTTTCGAACCCTCGTTGACTGCGGAATGGTTTACGTGGCGAGCGACGTCAAGGCGTGGGCCGATTACATTTTCGGCGCCCTTGAAGAGGGCGGCTTCGTTGCCGAATCCGCGCCGGTGCCCGGAGTTGCCGCTGCAGGGTTCGGAAGCAAGTACGCGGCCCAAGGTCGGCCGCTATTCGCCCGCGCGTTTCGCAAACCGCTGACCCAGCACCTGTTGACGCCTGCGCACGATTAAAGGCCAAGCCGGGGCAGCGGGCGGTATAGAAGCCATACTAGGAACACCGCGGTGGATGCGCTCGCCGAGGTTAATCGAAGATACTTGAGCGGATACGGGTTATGGCGTTTTTGCTTGCATCGAAGCGCGCTATATCTATAACCTATGAAAAACTCCGTCCGCTTGCGACGACCGCTAGCAATTCCATGAAGCGCGCGCTTGTCTTCGCGTTAATCTGCCTCTGGCTGACAGCTAACGGCTGCGGCACGAAAAAACGTGAACTGCTCGAAAGCCAGGAATATTATGCGCAAGGCAATTATCTGTACGAGACCGGCGACTATGACGAAGCCAAGAAGGCTTACCAGCACCTGATCGAAGAGTACCCGTTTAGCCCGTACACCGAAGAAGCTGAGCTCAAAATAGCCCTGGCTAACTATCAGCTTAAGGACTACGTCGAGGCCAGCACGGAGCTGGAAGACTTCGAGCGGATGCATCCAACCAGCTCGGAGGTCGCGTTGGCCCAGTACTACCTGGCGATGTGCTACGAGGAGCAAGTCGGGCGTCCGGACCAGGACCAGCGGGCGACCGCGAACGCGTTGGTCCAGTTCGAAATGCTGGAGCGGCGGTTTCCCGAGAGCCCTTTTGCCGAGTTGGCTCACGAACGCATCCAGGTGCTGCGCGAAGTTCTAGCACGCAACATAAAATATATCGGCGAGTACTATTACAGGCGCGGCAATTTTCGCGCTGCCGAATCGCGCTTTGCCGAGCTTTTGCAGAAGTTTCCTGACACCCCAGTGGCGCCCGAAACCCTGTTCGAGCTCGGCGAGACCCTGGCGCGCGAGGGTAAAAAGTACTCCGCAGCCCAGGCCTTTGCCGCCTTCAAATGGCATTATCCGGATAGCTTTTACGCCAAACGCGCCGCGCGCGAGGTTAAAAGCTTAAGGCAGCCGATCGACACCGACGAAGACTCGCTGGCTCTCGTGCTCGCCGAGACCGGGTTCCCAGCCACGGCGCCGGACCCCGAACCGCAGATTCTTGCCAGCGTTAACCGCCGGCCAGCACAGGCAGACGGAACCCACGAGGCCGCGAACGAGGCGAGCGCTGCAGGGATGGCTGCCAACCGTCAAACCACGGAGCAAAAGCCGCCAGCCTCGCCAGCCGGACCTGTTACCCTGCGCGGGATACGTCTGGCCTCCTCAAACCCTCCGCTCTCGGTTGTGCTCGACCTCACCGGTCCCGTGGACTACGATAAAAGTTTCGAAAAGAATTCCGACTCCTCCGAGCTCACGGTGCGTTTGCGCAAAGCGCGCCCCGATCCGAAATTGGAGAGCCATATCGTTTTTAATCGGTCGATCTTCAAGGACTGTGACGTTGAGACCGCCGGCGAAGTCACCACCGTGACCGTGCGCACGGGACCGGTTGCGAACTATGCGGTCATTCCGCTCGAAGGGCCGGCTCGCCTGATGGTTACGTACACACCCAGTCCGGAGCAGTTGGGCGAGTTGGCTAAGCCGGCGCTGCAGAACAACTAACCCGCCGGGCTCGGTTGGCCGACCGCAGCCGTCGCCTTGGCATATTGCGGGCGAAGCGCAAACCATTTTGCAAGAAGCGAGCGTGCCTGCTCGCCGTATTCACCGCCGATTTCTCCGCCGTCTCTGGCGCGCGAACCTGCCCTTGGCCAACCGCGTAAAGGGTCGAGCGGTCTGCCCGGTAACGCTTTAGCGATTGCAACCGCGAAAATATTTCTATAAATGCAGAAGTATAGAAAAGTTGGCCGCTTGTCGAAAGCCGCTCTTCAAGCTCTTCACGCGGGCGCTGGCCTTTCGCTTCATCGGCGCGCTGAAAAGGAGCGAGGTGCGCGAACCTTAGGGCTGGGCACGGGAGGCCGGCGCCGGCGCCTAACCGCTAATAGCTTTAAAGTCGGCTGCTGCGACAACTGCCGGCATCGACGAGTGAGAGGAATATGCGATGGCGGGACGCGAATTCAATGTTTTGTTTTTATGTACCGGCAACTCCGCGCGCAGCATCATGGCCGAATGCGCGTTAGGCCGCTGGGGCAAGGGCAAGTTCAAAAGTTTCAGCGCCGGCAGCCATCCCAAGGGCGCGGTGCATCCGGTAGCCCTGGCTGTGCTAACCGACTTGGGCTACGAGACGTCGGGTCTGCGCAGCAAGAGTTGGGACGAATTCGCGCGGCCGGATGGTCCCAAGTTAGACTTTGTCTTTACGGTGTGCGACCGGGCTGCGGGTGAAGTGTGCCCGCTCTGGCCGGGGCAGCCGATAACAGCGCACTGGGGTGTGGCCGATCCGGCGGCTTTTGTCGGAACTGACGAGGCGACGCGAAAGTTTTTTATGCGCATTTATCGCGAACTGGAAAACCGGATCAAAATTTTTGCCAGTCTGCGAGTTGACGCCTTGGATCGCTTCGCGTTGGAAACCCGCTTGCGAGAGATCGGCCGAATTAAATTAGATTGATCGACGGGAGCAAGTCTTGAGTCTTCGCTTACGCCAGGTCAACGGAGTCAAAAGCTCCTCGCGCGCTTTCCGGTCCGGTCCTGAATCGCACGAATGCATTTGCGAGGCCTTTATAGCTATCGCGTTCGGGCTTGAAAAACAGCGAGTTTCGAATCGCCAAAGGTACACCCGACCGGGCGAGGTTCTGTCGCGGTGTGGCCCGTTTAGTTGTGCCGAAACCGAGTCGCCCAAACCCTTATTTGTGGCTTAAGAAATCTGCTGATCTTTTGACCGCAGTGAACGAGCGAAGCGCGTTCAGGCGTGCCAGCAATCTCTTTTCCAATCAATCCGGTGCGTTTCGCCGACCGACTACTGGGATGCGACCGGCGCGACTTTACCACTCAAGCGATATCCGTTAACTTTGGCGCGGTCATCCGTGCTGCAAACGCTAGGGTGCGCGCTAAACGGCACCGGTTTAAACTGCCGGGAAGAACTGCCATGGCTAACACAGACGATAAGCTCTGGTTTCAGTTTACGGGGCTGGTTGTTTTCCTGTTTGTCTTTCCTGTTAGCGGTTCTGCGGGTCAGAGATGCCTTAGTCCCGCTGAGCTAAGCGTGCCGCGTTCGGTCTGGCTTACGGCCGAAGAGATCGGTGCTCAGTCGCGGCTGTGCGAGCTTCTAACCTTGAGGAAGGCACGCGCTATTTCCACGGCTTTGCCGGCAAACTCGTTGTTGATTGAAGCGGTCGCCTTAAAAGTCGTGCGGGCCTCGCTGGCAATTGACTATACGATTGCGCGGATTAACGACGAAATTGCCGAGTTGAACGATATCAATTTCGTCATTACTTCTAACCGTGACAAACAGCTTTCTTTGCTTAATCTTGGGAACCTTGTGCTGGGCACAGGCGTTGGCGCGGTGGGCTCGAGTCTTGCGGTGCCAAAAATACCGCCCAAGCTGGCAACATAGTTGCAGCGATCTCAGGCGGCGTGGCGGTGGGGCTGAGCGTCGCTGGCAGTGAATTAGAGGAGGGTGGCAAGGCGGCTGTGCTCGCCGGCACGCCGACGATGCTCGCGCAAGTTCTGGGACGCCAGCCACCCGCGGACAGCACGTACCCTAAGCCGGTGTGGAAATTTTTAAATACTCCGACCGCTGAAACCCCACATGGCCGAAGCTGGCGCGAGGCCCTGATCGAACACTGGAAACAGACCGGGCGCTTGTCGTCCCTCAACGGCTACAAGGCCGCCCTACTTACGGCGGGAGGAGCGCAGGATGCGCGACTGGCGTTGGATGACATTAAGGACCGCGTCGCGATGCTCTCCGATGTGCGCGCTAAGGTAGACTTGTTTAAAGAAGATTTAATAGAACTTGTGGATTATCTGAGCGAGCTTACCGACACCGACTAGCTGTGGCTTGCGCGTTGAGCGTATCGTTTGCCTGGCTCTAGAACCAATCTCATAGGCGCTTTCGCTTAATCGTTCATGAACGCTTTTGCTTTCTCGGTGATGCTGAAGCCTTCGCCTGGAATGAATTTTTAGTAGGGCGGGCCGCCCCACTGAAAAAAGAGGCAGGGCGGGCACGGCGGCCCGCCCTACTACGCAAAAGATCACACACTCTCAGAATGACCAAAAGGGCACCCGCAATCGCCAAGCGGGCGCGCACGCACCTGACAGAGCCCGGCACCGGGCGGCGTGGCAGGCGAGACCACGACCTGCCGCTTTTTGCGGGTTGATCGGGCCATGAATTAGCCAGGTTTTTTCTGGCGCGCCAGGCGGGATTCGAACCCACGACCCGCGGCTTAGAAGGCCGCTGCTCTGTCCGACTGAGCTACTGGCGCGAGTCGGGGCGAGCCGATTTGAACGGCCGACCCCCTGCTCCCAAGGCAGGTGCGCTACCAGGCTGCGCTACGCCCCGTCCGTCGCGTTCCTAGACGATGATAGCTTATTAATACTTGAGAGGCGCGGCTTTGCTGAGAGCGTCTTTCCCTGCGTAAAACAGGGTCGCCTCCCGCGGTAATGCTCATCGTCATTAGTCGTCTAGCAGCGGCCGAAGGCTGTTGCAACCGTAATTTTTAGCCGAGCGGAGGCGCTGCGGTCGATGCCGGGTTGCTCCACGCAGCTGTAGGGCGGTATGATTCGGCACGAAACCGCTGGAACTGCGCGGCGAAGGGAACGGGGCCAGGATGCGCCATCGAAGCTTGCTGCTCATTGGGGCCGTTGCCTTGACGGCGCGAGTCGTCGTCGTGTCCTTGCGGCCCGCGCATGGGACAAGCTCCCTCCATGTTAAGCCGGCATATTCTAATTTCGATTCGGGCAGCGAGTTAAGTGCAAAACTCAACGCCGCTGTGGCGCAAGAGCTTGCGTCCTTCGCGCGCGACGAACGGGCCAAAAAAAATCGAGGGGAACCGTACGTAGACCTTGGGTCGCGCTTTGAGTATTTGCCGGCTTATGGGCCGGAACAGAAGGTCGCGGTCAGCGTTCTTGTGGGTGGGCCGCTTATCGCAGTTACGCCAGCCGAACCTAGTCCGACACACGGCAAAAGTTCACACGAGAGCCGGTACCTGGTTTTCACCTATGCGCATATCGGTGGCCGCTGGGTTGAGATATCGAAGCCGAGATGGGTGACCCGAGGGCGTGGCATACGCCCTTCGGCCGCGTCCCCTTTCGAGGCTGGAAATGGCCTTGCCGCTCAGCCGCATTCGCCAGGAGATCCGCCATCTGGCAAGCGGAACGTAAACCTAGACTGAGCCGAGCCGGGTGCGGGCTTTTGTTTTTATTGGGCCGCAAGGTGGGAGTTTCGAATCCTAGGCTGCGTCTGCACGCGCCTGCGCCCTACCCGCCTGAGCGAGGAGAGGTAACCATAACCATCGCCTGCGCCGATAAGTTGGCTGTTTACGTCGCAGATTTGTCGTCAGCGTCGAGCCGGCTGTGGCTGCGTCCATAGGTAAGGTAGATAACTATCCCCACAGCCAGCCAGACGAGAAAACGCAGCCAGGTCACCGGCTTGAGACTTGCCATAAGCGTGGCGCAAAAACCCACGCCTAAAAGCGGCACCAACGGCACCAGCGGAGTGACAAATGGGCGCTGAAGCTCAGGGGCAGTGATGCGCAGCGCCCATACGCCGAGACATACTAAAACGAAGGCGAATAGGGTCCCGATATTGGTCAGTTCAGCAACCAAGTCGATCGGGAGCATGCCGGCCATTACGGCTACGGACACGCCGGTGACGATGGTAGGTAAAGTGGGCGTTCGAAAGCGCGGATGAACCCGGCAGAAAGCGCTGGGCAGCAATCCGTCGCGCGACATCGCAAAAAAGATTCTGCTTTGCCCTAAAAGCAGCACCAGTTGCACGGAGGTCAACCCTGCCACGGCTCCGAGAGAGATCACGCTTGAGAGAAAGCTCAGACCGTGATCGAAAAAGGCCGAGGCTAACGGAGCATTCAAGTCAAGCGAGCGGTAGGGTGTCATCCCAGTTACAACTAGGGCAACCAGGATGTAAAGCACGGTGCATAGCGACAGCGAGCCGAAGATGCCGATGGGCAAGTCGCGTTTAGGGTTGACCGCTTCCTCCGCCACTGTGGAAAGCGCATCGAACCCGATAAAAGCAAAGAACATGTAGCCCGCGCCGCGGGTGATGCCGATCCAGCCGTACGGCGCGAACGGCACCCAGTTATGCCGTTTGACGAAAAATGCCCCGGCCGCGATCACGATCGCGACCGCTGCGAGCTTGACCCCTACCACCAGCGAGTTGACCCGCGCGCTGCTGGAGATGCCAACATAAAGAAGGGCCGACGTTGCCAACACGATTAGGCAAGCCGGCAAATTGATGATCGCTCCGGGGGCGGTGAAGGGCGCGTGCGTCAGCGCGGCTGGAAGACTGATGCCGAAACCTTTAAGAATGAGCGTAAAATAACCCGACCATCCGACCGCCACCGTAGCCGCGCCCACCGCGTACTCGAGCATGAGGTCCCAACCGATGATCCACGCCACCATTTCTCCCATGGTTGCGTAGCAATACGTGTAAGCACTGCCCGCAACCGGCACCATCGTGGCCAATTCGGCGTAGCACAGCGCGGCCATGGCGCATGCGAACCCGTCGATCACCAGCGACAGCACGATTCCCGGTCCGGCAATTTCCGAGGCCGCAACGCCGGTGAGCACGAAAATTCCCGCGCCGATGATGGCTCCGACCCCGAGGGCGGTCAGGTCGAGCGGCCCGAGCGCTCGCCTCAAGGCGGTGCGAGCTTGGCCGGCATCCGCGATAAGCCTCGCGGGCGATTTTCGCCGCAGCATCTGCGCCACCAGACCAGTCTGCGCCGTGGATTTTTGCATGTTGTGGAATATATATTGACGCGACCAGCCGAGCGCAACACAAGCTCGACCGAGCGGCGCGATGCTGCGTTGCCGCGTCGAAGGCGCCGCGCGTGGCGCCGAACCCTAGCTACCCGAGCCGAGCCACGCTTAAGCCAAACGATGTCTACCAGGCGAGGTAGCCGCCGTCGACGTGGACCACCGAGCCGGTGACATAGCTGGCGGCGTCGCTGGCCAAAAAAATCAGGGCTCCGCGCAGCTCCTCTAGCCGTCCTACGCGGCCCATCGGAGTGAAAGCCTCAATCCGTGCCAGATTGTCCGACTTCGCAAATCCCTCGACGTTCATCTCCGTGGGGAACCATCCTGGGGCAATCGCATTCACGGTGATTCCGTACCGGCCCCACTCGACCGCGAGCTGACGGGTCAAATTGGCCAGCGCCGCCTTACTAGCCGCGTACGCCGCCATTCGATAGATCGCGCTGGCGGCGTGCGCGTAAATCGAGGTGATATTAATAATCCGACCAGACCGCTTATTTTCGATCAGCGTGCGCGCTACTCGCTGAGCGAGCATCATCGGCGCAGTTGTATTCAGCGCAAGCGCCTGGTCCCAAGTCTCGCGCTTGATTCTTTCGGCGCGCCCGGTTGGCGCGATACCCGCGTTGTTTACCAGCACGTCGACGATTCCAAGCTCTGAGCGAGCCTGCCCCAGCACTCGGTCAAGCTCGGTGTCAATCGTTATGTCGGCGGCGAGTGCAGCGGTCTTGACTCCGTAGTGTTCTCGCAGCTCGGAAGCTACGCGCTCGAGCACTTCCCCTCTGCGCGCGACTAGCGCGACGTCAGCGCCGGCAAGCGCCAGCGCGCGCGCAAATTCGATGCCCAGACCCGATGACGCGCCAGTGACCAAACCAACGCGCCCTTTTAGCGAAAACAGAGTGGTAAGCGAATCCATCGATGCGACCTCAAGCTTGCAAAGAATTCTGCCTGCGTCCCAAAAGGGCCTGTTGCGCGCGTAAAGCCCGATCAAAGCGTTTCCCCGCGCTCCGCGCGTGCATTCAATCGGCAGCAGCTTGCTGCGCACAGCATGCCGCTTAAGAGCGGTATTTTTGCGCGCCGAGAGCCATCGAAAAAACTAGCACGAGCCGCTTTCGAAGGTTAATCCAAAAAACGCGTTTGTTCGCTTAGCCAAAAGCGGGTCTCGCCTACCGAGGCCGCTTGCTGCGCAGTGCTGGCGAGGTTCCTCAAGAGAAAGATTTATGCGCGAACCGATTGAAAAGGCTCAAGAATCTGCAAATCTATGTCAGGTCGTGTGCTCGGCAGACAGCCGCTGTGCGGGTTGTTTCGAGGGCGTTGGTCTTTGTCGGCTTTGAACTTGTAGCCCGCCTGCGTCCAAGGGGTGCGCTGATAGCCGCGTTGGCGATTGTGGGGTTGCTTGCCCGTGCGCCATTGCCCTGAGCGTTTCCTGAGCCCGCTCTACATTTGCGCTGGTCTGGGTCGTGGGAGTGATCTTTCGGCCTGTTATGTGTGTCTTGGTCGCAACCTAGCTGCGCCTTAGCACGTGACAGGTTGCGGTTAGTTCAGCTACGTAAAAAAAGGGCGGCCTTAAGGCCGCCCTTTGCTATCTACCAGCGGTTGCGCCCGCGGTTCCCTCCTCCGCCTCCGGCTCCGCCTTTGCGATTTCCGGTGCCAAAGCCCGACTCGCGAGGCTTCGCCTCGTTCACCTTGATGTTTCTGCCCTTGAGCTCGGTATCGTTGAACTGCTGTATCGCCTTCGCGGCGTCTTCCGCAGTTGCCATCTCGACAAAGCCGAAGCCCTTGGATTGGCCCGAGAATTTGTCGGTGATTACGTTAACACTTTCGACCTGGCCGGCTTGTGCAAAAAGCTCTTCCAGATCGCGATTTGATACCGAGTAGGCCAGATTGCCTACGTACAATTTACTGGGCATGAATTGCCCTCCCAGGTTCTGTCGGGACAACTCCTACCAGAGAGAACCGAGACTCATTCTCGGGCTAAAGGAAAGGAACGACCCGAACGTTTCTACATCCATCGTATACCTTTTCAGCGCGCAATGATACAGGCACTTTTTCTGCGCCCTCGGGTGCCGACGCGGACCGAGGCCGCAACGGTATACTTCGCTCTACTCAAAGCATACAATGAGCTCGCCGGCCTTGCAGTCGCAACCGCCTGCGGGTCGCTGATGGTGAACACGCCGGCGATGTCCGGATAGC
>Ga0080006_1164331_pt1 | contig 20083 bp, 16 predicted proteins | sample RS3BMetagenome_FD_69209 | JGI IMG/M metagenome (GOLD analysis project Ga0080006, IMG submission 69209) | Ferric oxide microbial mat and aquatic microbial communities from Rainbow Spring, Yellowstone National Park, USA - RS3B (SPADES... ...
TCCACCAAGAAGATTACGTGGATTCGACCAGAGGGGTAGAGTTTGACGCACACCTGAGACACTTGGCTCTCTGGGAACACCCTGTGTATCACTAGGGTAAAGAAGCCGATTTTGCTTAAGTAAAGCCGAGCCCTCCTCTTCTTTTTGTTTTTGCCGAGACCAACTTCCCTGACATCAGAAAGCCTCCAACCACTCTGAGGGTACACTAAGGAGAGGTACCTGTGCGGCTTCTTTTTCTTTGGCTTGTTCGCGAGGCCGTCGAGGAACCTCCCCCGTGCCTGGTAGAACCTCTCCGCAACCTGTTGGGCAACCTGGGAGTGTAGCGCCTGAAACTCCGTGTTCCGCTTTCTCAAATCCAAAGCCAGCTGCCTGAGCTCGGTTTTGCTCATCGTGCGTTTGTTTTTCTCATACTCTTCTTGCTCCGCGTGTAAGAGCGCGTTGTAAAGCCTACACGCTACTTCAAGCTGGGTCTTCAACACCCTCGCCGTGGTGTTTGAGCAGTAAGCTCTGAACCTATATGCCCTTACACGCATTACCAAGTGTTTTCCAGACTCGTATTTATACTTTTAGAATCCCCGCCCCTAGAAGGGGCGAGGTTTTGGAAAGTTTATAAATAGCCTACACCAGGAAGAGTTCCTTGGAAAACTTATCGAAAACACGGTTGCAATTGAGCTTTTAAGAGAAGAGAGGGGTATAGACGTTCACTACTGGTAAGGATTACGGGAAAAGGGACGGCTAGGTGGTGGACTTTGTAGTGTTAAAGAACTCAAAACCCTCAAGGCTGATCCAAGTGACCTACGCCTCCCAACGTGCACAGATAAATCCAAGAGAGATTGCAACACTCGAAAAAGCATGAAAGGAACTGGGATGCAAAGAAATGAGTATAATAACTTGGGACTACGAATGAGTATTAGAGAGCGAGCGGGGCGTAATCAAGTGTGCACCACTGTGGAAGTGGCTACTTAAACTAGGCCTTCCATAAACCCCACTAAAAATTTCTACCACCGCAATTTAGAGGGTTGTAACGATAATGTGCATAACATAGAAAAACACGCTAAATTCTACGTCTACTAGAATCATAGCACAATTCGTGAACCAGAGGACTCCATCTGTAATTCACAACATCTTCTTTTTTGTTTAAGAAATTGGATAATTGAGTGATGGCATCCGAATTAGGGGGTGGTGAACATGGAATCCAAGCGCGGGAAACGGTTATCCGGACACCATTGCTGTTTGTGCGAAAGGTTTATCTTGGAATGTGGGTGGGGGATGGGGGATTAAACTTGGTTGATCGCTTTTGTTGAAGCGTCTGATATGCCTCCCACTTCTGCGTCGCGTAGCGATGGGCGTTGTTTGAAGGTTGTGGACAGCGTGCTCGACCTCATAGGCGACACACCCATGGTTAGGCTGAGGAGGATCTCGAAGGGTCTTAAACCAGAGATACTCGCCAAACTCGAGTTCTTTAACCCCGGTGGTAGTGTGAAGGACAGGGTGGGTAAAACCATGATTGAGGCGGCTGAAAAACAGGGTTTGATTAAGCCGGGTTACACCATTGTCGAGCCCACGTCAGGTAACACTGGGGCGGGTCTTGCGCTGAGCGCCGTGCTTAAGGGTTATAAGGTGGTGTTCACCATGCCCGACAAGATGAGCAGGGAGAAAATAGATCTGCTTAGGGCTTATGGCGCCAAGGTTGTTGTGACACCCACAGCTGTACCCCCAGAACACCCAGCCAACTATATTAAGGTGGCTGAGAGGATTGTGAGGAAGTCAGGCGCAGCCTATATGCCGAATCAGTACTCCAATCCAGCCAACCCTATGGCTCACTATACCTCTACGGGACCAGAGATCTGGGAGCAGACTGGTGGTAGACTGGATGTGTTCGTAGCCGGCATGGGTACGGGGGGCACGATCAGCGGGGTTGGCCGCTATCTTAAGGAGAAGAACGCTGGGATAAAGGTTGTCGGGGTGGACCCCGAAGGCTCCATTCTCAGACACTTATTCTACGGCACTAGGGGTGAGGCCCACACCTATAAGGTGGAGGGAATCGGGGAGGACTTTCTACCCACCACCCTCGACCTAAGTGTGGTTGATGAGGTAATAAGTGTGAGCGACCGTGACGCGTTCCTAACTGCTAGGAGACTCGCGGTGGAGGAGGGCATACTCGCGGGTGGCTCCTCGGGTGCGGCCGTGTACGCCGCGCTCAAGGTGGCCGAGGAGCTTGGTGAGGACAAGAGGGTCGTGGTCATCCTACCAGACACGGGACGCAACTACCTCAACAAGTTCTACTCGGATGAGTGGATGATCTCTAACGGATTCCTCGAGTCGGGTGGGGAGGCCATACCTATCAGAGAGATCCTGAAGGCGAAGCCTAAAAGAATTAGCGGGTTGCTCAGCGTAGACGCGGAGGAGCAGCTAGTCGCGGCTCTCCAGATAATGCGCGAGCACGGAGTGTCACAGTTACCCGTTATGAGTGGGGGTGTCCAGGTTGGAAGCATCAGCGAGTCGGGTTTGATGAGCAAGCTGAGCGGGGGCGGCATAAGCGTTAAGACCAAGGTTTCCGAGGTGATGGAGCCACCCCTACCGCAGCTCCCAGTGGACGCCGTGATCTCCAATCCCCTAGTTGTGCTGGGTGATAGGAACGCGGCTGTGGTGGTTGAGTCAGGCCGGGTGGTGGACATCATAACTGTGTCGGATGTTGTGGGCTACTATATGTCAAGGGGTGTGGGCCCATGAGGTTCTCCACGCGAGCAATTCATGTGGGGGAAGAACCAGACCTTGAGGGGGGTGGCAGCGGCGATGTTGTAGCCCCGATTCACCCATCAACCACCTTCGCGAGGAAGGCGAGGGAGGTTGATAAGCCTTCATCCGGCTACGAGTACTCTAGGACGGGTAACCCCACGCGTGACACACTCGAGAAGAAGCTCGCGGCACTAGAGGATGCAAAGTACGCCCTAGCCTTCTCCTCAGGCCTCGCAGCCGAGGCCACCGTGACGCTCAGCCTTCTGCGGGCGGGCGACCATGTAGTTGCCTCCGAGGACCTATACGGGGGCACGCGTAGGCTATTCAGCAAGTCGCTCGCACCCTTCGGCGTCAGCGTGAGCTACGTGGACCTCTCAGATCCAGACGACCTCAAGTCTAATATGCGCGAAAACACTAGGATGATTTGGCTTGAGTCACCCACCAACCCTCTTCTCAGAGTGTACGACATAAAGGCGATATCTGAGTTCGCGCATACAAGGGGCATTTTGTGCGTGGTGGACAACACGTTCGCTTCACCATACTTCCAAAGACCTCTCGGAATGGGCTGCGACATCGTGGTTCACAGCACAACAAAGTATCTGGGTGGGCACAGTGACGTGGTGGGGGGAGCCGTGATGACCTCAAACGAAGAAGCGTACAACAAACTCAAGTTCAACCAGAACGCCATCGGAGCCGTGCCTTCACCCTTCGACTGCTTCCTAACCATGAGGGGAATCAAGACGCTCGCAATAAGAATGGAGAAACACGCGGCCAACGCTCAAAGAGTAGCCGAATACCTAGAGTCATCACGCCAAGTTAATAGGGTATACTACCCCGGTCTCCCTTCAAACCCCCACCACGAGCTAGCGCGCCGCCAGATGAGTGGATTCGGAGGGATGGTATCCGCTGACCTGAAAGGGGGCGTCAAAGGTGTTAACGCATTTCTAAGCGCACTCAAAATATTCACACTCGCAGAGAGCCTCGGAGGCGTGGAGTCACTCGTAGACCACCCAGCCACAATGACACACGCAGGAATGAGCAGGGAGGAGCGACTCGCAGTCGGCATAACCGACACACTACTTAGATTCTCCGTGGGAATCGAGGATGCGGAGGACCTCATAGAGGACCTTGAGCGGGGCCTAAAAACCTTGAACACCGCGCAGCCACCATACCGATGAGTTAACCCATATACCCCACCTCTTTCAGAGACTACGGTACAGAAGTAGCGGGCTACACCACCCTCACGGATTGTGGTGATTCCCGGATCACGGCTACACCCGCCTCCACATGGGATTAAGTGAGAAGTACTCCAGCCAGCATCACCAGCAGAGGCGCGGTCATCCCAGCCTGCCTAAGCGTATCCCCACCTCTACCTACACTACATATGGAAAACCCCTTCCACAGTATAACCATTGCCGAGGTCATATTCCCAGTGAACCCAGAACCGCATCCCAAACTCAACCCTATCCCATGGTCTACCCCTTCCATTCCTCCGATCATCAGTAAACTGAAGAACGAGCTCCCACAAAAGTTCAAAGGGGGAAGAGCACACCAAGCTCAATTTGTTCTTTCAGCAACTCGTATCAAAAGTTATTATCTACACCCTTTTGTGACGCTTAGCAAGAATTTGTAGTTAAACCTTTCGAATAAAATTTCCTCTCTTTTTAATACTTTCAATACGCTCAAGACGTCTCATTTTTCAACAGTGGTATATCTAAACGACTCTAGCAAATCAACCACTTTTCGAAAATATTTTGACTATCTACTCAAAGTTTTGTAATAACAGTAACAGACTCTTCGAGCACAACGCTAGGGATGGCACTCACTTCGATTCAATCTATAAGCTCGTGAGCGGTTTTGTGGTGCTCCGAATATTCAATAGTGTCGTAAATCAGTGTGTTTGTGTTGAGTATGCATCGCATTCGATGGCCTCACTTCATGCTCTTTCTAGAACTCGATTGGGCACCCCTCCACCCAAGTTTTCCACTAAGCTATATCGTCATTCTTCTTTCGTGTTTAGCAAGGAAGCCGCGCTTGTCGTGGCTTATCGCTTATCAAATGCGAAGGCTTTCCGGTACCTCCATACTCTTTGATGCCCTCTTCAACGAGTTTTTTGTATAGGTTATCGTGTAACACTACATAGGTTATCGTGTAACACTACAACTGAATTTACCAAATCGGATGGCGTGTTTAAAAATAAAAATTTTATGGTAAAGTGGTGATGGTGTCCGGATAACGCTTCTCCACGCCTGGATACAGAGGTCACCGCGTTCTAATCCGGACACTATCAAAGTGGTAGTAGTGTCCAGAGAGAGTTGATTAACGCATAATCCAAGCATGAAAAGCGTTATCCGAACACCAAGAACTCCTTTACAAAATGTTTAAATAAGAAATTTGAGTTGTCTGATCAATGCTCAAAAAGACAGATGTGCTCACCGCTTCTGACGTGCTACTTGAAGAAGCGGATCAGCTGTTAGAAAAGGGCGACACAGTGCAAGCATCAGAAAAATACTATAAAGCCGCTGAAGAAGCTGTAAAACTCCTAGCAAAAACCCTTAAACTCACAAGCGTGTTAAACAAAGCTGAAAAGAATGGTGAGTGGGACCTGCGAGTTCTTCATGAAGCAGTGAATGAGGCATCACAGGTGTTGAATAACCCTGAACTCTTCGAGTACTGGGAATCGGCTGTCGCTGTGCTTACTGCTAACCTTTCTATGGCAGTTTTAAAAAAGGAAGCGGAAAACGTGAGAAAACTTGTCAAAATCTCAGATAAAGTCGCAAATACTAAGATGGCTTGAAGAAGCGGATCAGCTGTTAGAAAAGGGCGACACAGTGCAAGCATCAGAAAAATACTATAAAGCCGCTGAAGAAGCTGTAAAACTCCTAGCAAAAACCCTTAAACTCACAAGCGTGTTAAACAAAGCTGAGCAAAGGAAAACTTGGAGCACAACAATCCTTTTTGAAGCAGCTAGCGAAATTGAACCGCCTTTTTACACATTGTGGAAGGATGCATGGTACCTCCATATATACGGCTTTCATGAAATGAAGCTAGAGAGTGAAGAAGTAAAAACGATTTCTAAAAGGATTCACAAAATCAAAAACTACTTGTAAGAACTCAATTTGCCACCAACTTTCAAAAGAATTTACATTAGAAATAGCTCACAAAAAGCTTATTGATCGCTAGCTATACTCGCCGGATAAGGCTTAGCGTGATGGGCGCCACGAGGCCAATCGTTGAGAAGCCGCGGAGCCAGCCAAGGATATACCCACATTCTTCAAGAATCTAAACGGCTTTGTGAGGGACAAGAAGAGGTTTGAACTCAGGATGATGACAGTGCTAGATGCTTTTGGACCAAACCTCCACAAAAACTTAGCAACTCCTCAAGTTACTCTCAGAATGGGTCTAAAGTTGGCGAGTTCAGAGGGGGGTGGGTCGAGTAGGGGTTTCACTCTACGAAGGCATACGTAGGTATGCGGACGCACACCTGTCGTACGCGTAGCAGAGCTTGGGCTTCAGCGCATCATATAGGGACCTCACGGGTTCACTGATCCCCTTCAGCTCCACCCCCTCGTGTCAGGACGCACCCACCCACCACTCCCGGTGGGGAGCGCCCTCCAATCCATCCTCAGTCAGCCTCACCCTCCTCCCCCCTATGTGTGTGCATGTACCCCTCCCTCAGCCAGCCAGCGGAGGTCTTGGGTCTCTATCTACTACCACTCACCCTACTGCCCATGCACAACCGGATCATCCAAATCAAGAAATCCATATAAACCTATCCATTTTGAAACTGCTGACTACGGCGTTCGGAGGCAAAAACTCGAGGTTATAAAGGGATGCAGGAACCCTCCATCATTGTGGTGGATGAGACCGTGGTGTAGTACAACGGTGAACCATTATACGTTTGGATGGCTGAGGACACTCGGGGAGATGTAGCGGCCAGCTTGGCTCAGCGTACCACTCGCCGAGGAGAACCACTGACAACGCTCTCAGGTTTGAGCAGATGAGGAAAGAGATGTCTCCGTGGGTATCCGCGATACCCACCCACCGAGGATCCTGATACCAAGACTCCGCAACTCGCGGATGCAGATCTCCAAAACCACGCCCCTCAGACCTTAATTCCACGAAGCACTGTTGAGCGCTTCTTTGGGAATCTTAAGAACCTCGCAAAGACATTCTACAACATAACCCTGAGAAAAACACTCTTTACACTACTCCAGACTATCTAGAGCCGTTCCTTAAGTGGTACACGCAGTGCAGTTGTCACGCATGACGGCCTATCCAGACACCATTGTGCACATTTATGTTTCGGTGGGCTTTTCTATAGGTGAGCCAAGATGGAGGTTTTCCGTTTTGAGTGAGAGACCTATAAGTGAAGTTAGGGTTGTGGATGTGATGAGTAGTAATCCGGTTGTAGTTGACTCGGAAGTAAACGTTGAAGAGGCTGCGGTTAAAATGGGTAGAGGAGACTTGGGGTGTGTTCTTGTGGAAGTTAAAGGTGTCGTGGAGGGTATACTCACCGAGAGGGATATAGTTCGGAGAGTGGTTGCAAGAGGACTACCGCCAAGGAGCACGCCGGTGAGGGATGTGATGACCAAGCCGATCATCGCGGTTCCACCCGACACACCAGTTGAGGCGGCTCTTAAGATCATGTCTGAAGAGGGAGTGAGACGTCTAGCCGTGGTCTCGGATAACAAGCTAGTGGGTTTGGTCACACTCACACACGTTGCGAAGGCAGTGGACGCTGAGTGGGAGCACATAAACACGCTTCTTGCGGCCTTAACAAGCCAATCTTCATCCTCACTTGAACCATACGCCTAAGCACAGAGCGGGAGATACAAACGCTATAGCCAAACCCAGCCGAGAGTTACCCTTCCCCCACTTGTATAAAGGTGCACCGACACCATGATAAGGGTTCAAATCGCACCTCACCTAGCTAGCGCCTTTGACGCCTAGGTTTACACATGTATTATCCCACCGCTCGGCACGCACTATCACAGCATTAGTCGAGGTTTGCTGAGTCTACTTATAGCGGCCTAAGGCGAGCTGGGGGTACAGCCGCTATACTTGTGGGTATTGTTTGTCGCTAGTATTATTAGACACGTGACCTACAAAGTTAGTGTTATGAGTGTAAGTTTCAGAGTTGGGGGTAAGACGTCTTTGATGCCCCCTTTGGAGGTGGGAGGCGATGGCTCCCTCACCATTGGGGGAGTTGAAATCGAAGAGTTGGCTGAAAGGTATGGTACACCGCTCTACGTGACTGATGAGGGCAGGCTTAGGATGAATTATCGCAGACTCAGAGCGGCCTTCGAGAAGTGGTATCCTAAGTTCAGGGTTAACTACGCTATTAAGGCGAACAGCAACCTCTCGGTCATTAGCATCCTGAGACAGGAGGGTGCGGGCGCCGACTGCTCAAACATGGAGGAGATAACGTTGGCCAGGATGGCCGGCGTACCTTCTAGCCGCATAATCTATACCGGTAACTATAACTCTGACGAAGAGCTACGCGAAGCGCTCGAGTCGGGCGTCACCGTGAATCTTGACGACGTGGACCTGTTGCCGCGACTACTGAGGCACGGCACCCCTGAGATGCTCTCGTTCAGGGTTAACCCCGGCGTCGGGGCTGGCTCGCACCCCGGACTCGTGGTTGGAGGCGAACGCTCAAAGTTTGGAGTCGAAGAAGCAAGGGTGATCGACGGGTATAGGATGGCTAAGGAGGCGGGAGTACGCCGATTCGGACTGCACATGATGACGGGGTCAAACGTGCTTGACCCAGAGTATTTCCCAGCGGCCACATCCAAGCTGCTAGAAATCGGTGAGAGGATTACACGCACGCTCGGCGTCGAATTCGAATTCATAGATATAGGTGGGGGGTTCGGTGTGCCCTATAGACCCGAGGATAAGCCGCTAGACATAGAAAGGGTGGCCGAGGCTGTGTGCTCAACTGTTAACCATCACCTTGAAGGTGGGGGGCTTAGCGGCCAACCCTACCTCACAGTTGAGCCTGGGAGGTTCCTAGTGGCTGACACCACGATACTTATCGGGAAGGTTCACCACGTGAAGAAAACTTCAAACCAAGTGTTCGTTGGCACAGATATCGGTATGAACACACTCATAAGGCCAATGCTCTACGGCGCCTACCACCATATCTACGTGTTGGGTAAGAATCAGGCGGAGCTCACTCAAACTGTCAACATAACGGGGCAAATATGTGAGAACACCGATATGCTCGCCGTGAATAGGAGGATACCACACGTTGAGGCTGGAGACCTCATAGTAGTCACAACCGTGGGCGCCTATGGATTCAGTATGAGTAGCCAATACAACAATAGACCACGCCCTGCCGAGGTGCTCGTGAAAAACGGTGAAGCCGAAATCATAAGGCAAAGGGAGAACGTGTTCGACCTAATACAAAAACAACACATACCCCCACGCCTACTAAGCTAACTCAGCACATCAAAACGATGGTGCCCGAATTAGGGTTGTCGAGGTGGCGGCCAAACGTGGAGAATCGGTACCAGGATACAACCCGTATTACAAATCTCCATACCCCGATACCACATTCACTTTACACTAATCCGTAAAGCATCGTTGAAACAACATTGAGTTATAATATCCACCTATTGTTCAACCCGTACTACAAAGGGGTTAAGCGTGAACCGTTTATAAGGTTGGGTGTGAAAGTAGAGGTATGGTTGGAGTAGCTGGGAGCTTGGGGGTGTTTGAGCTCAACCGCACGCTGCTTGAACGCCAATTTCTACTTAGGGGTTCACGTCTTGATAGACCTTAGCGTCTAGCTTCCTGGATGTGTGGTCTGAACGCCCAGTACGCTTCAAGCGCGTTCCTCAGCGCTTGGGTCAGAGTCTCAGACTTCTCCGAGGAAGCCTTTAGGCGATCCATACTCAATGGGAGGATGGTGCGCGCAAGCCTGATGCGTGGAACGCTCCATATAGTAGAGAAGGAGGATTACTCGGAGTGGAGACCGCTGATGCAGCCGGTACTCAAACGTGTGGTAAACTCCTTCTTCCCAGGGCTCTTAAACAGGATAAGCCTTGAACAACTCAGCCACGAAGTGAAAAACATCCTTATGGACGGCCCACTCACAAGAGCGGAGATGGGAAGACGCCTAACCCACAGATTTAAAGGTGAACCACCAGAGGCCCTGGCATTCGCAGCAAGACTACTATTACCACTCATACAGGTACCCTCCCCTGAACGCTGGGCTTACCCCAACCAGCCACGCTACACTTGGATTGAGATACCTGACGAGGCCAGCATAGATGGGGCGCTAGCCTCCCTCTTCCTCTCATACCTTAAAGCGTTCGGCCCAGCGAGCCTCGCCGACTTCCAAGCATGGTCGGGTCTGACCTACACGGCTAAACTCAGGAATATAGCTTCATCGATGAACCTACTAGCCTATAGGGATCAATCTGGGCGGACGCTATTCGACACAAGAGATTCGAAAATAGTTGACAAGGATACCCCAGCACCAGTAAGGTTTCTCCCAGACTATGACAACACACTCTTTGCACACAGAAACCGTGACAGGGTGATTGACCCATCCATCAGACCCCGAGTAATAAGGGGTACACCCCGTATGCCTGGGACTGTACTTATCGGGGGCTTCGTCGAGGGCACATGGAGCGCCATAAACAAAGGAGGAGGAACACCGAAACTCAGAATTCAACTTTTCAAACACAATAATCCAGCCTTAGAGCTCAGAGAGGAAGCAGAAAGACTGGCTCACTACATATTTAGGAGCGAAAAAACCGAAACAGCTTACACTAAAGTCTAAGTTGGCTACCCCACCTAAACCATGAATCAAAAAATCTATGTTTGAATCAGAGTTAAGGTTAAAAGCGATTTTGATTCCCTGTAAGGGATGAGGTAGTGGGCTCCTCATATTCAGTGTAATACCTTGGGGCATCACACACCCTTGTGATTTTGGTTGGGGTGGGGGTTACGGGTTCGTGGTCGTCGTGCTACGTGGGGTAGCTTGGTCTGTTCTGAGTATATCCTCAGCCTCCTTCACGCATATTCTGAGGGTGGGGACACCCTTACCGTAGAATTCAGCCGCTTCATCCCCGTGTTCGTCGCACTTCGTGACGCGGTACATCCAGTCTCTCCTCAAATTGTAGGCAAGCCACTGTGCAGCGTTATTCCACAACTCTGTTTTAGCGAGGTCTTCGCAGTGTTCAGCCAAATAGGTCAGACGGATTAACGCGTCATTCGAGAGCTTACCACTCCGATTCAAGAACACGAACGGTACTAGGAAGCGCGCCCTGTTAAGCTTCTCCTTATCCCTTATCTTCTTATCGGACTCCACATAGTATATTGTCAGGAAGCCGATGAGCGCCACAAGGCCCTCGGGCGAGGAGAAGAAGAGGAGGATGAATCCAGCATAGGGCAATTCGAAGATGGGTGTGCCCACAATGTTTGAGGCGGGTGTGAGGCCGGGGTCAGGGTAGGGGTTGTTCACACCTTTTGTTTGGTAGTAAACGCGGCCGTACTGGTTGACTATTCTGCCGATAACCTCGTGTATCACCACCGGCCTCACAAGGTAGTTGAGCGAGTTCACGGGCGCATCCCCCTCCACGAACACGATAATGGTCCCGTTCCCAATGCTGTAGGGGTCATCCACCCCGCGGAACACCACGAGCTCCCCGTTCTGCAGTACGGGGAACATGCTGTTTCCCCTTACGACGGCCACGGGGTACACCGCCGTATGTAGGAGGATGGGTGGCCCAGCCAAAGCCGCAACCACCACTACGAGTGTCACTGCTAATCTACGCTGTGTCCGCACCGTGGGTCACCTGCACATCCGTTGGGGTGGTGGGTCCGAAGTACACGGTCACACTCCCACCCGGCCCCGGCCCGTGTCCTGGTGGGTCGCTTAGGCTGAGCACCAAGTAGTCCCCAGCTTGGGCGGTGAACCCCACGCATGTGGATACGGACGTGTACTCGGCTGGGGTGTTGGATGAAGCTATATCCAGTGTACCTTTGGCTACGGTAGTTATGGCTACGCCCTTGTTGTTGGTGATCTCCAAGGCGTATGTTACGGTTGCCGCCCCCTTTGCTTTGATATATATGACGAGTAGACAGGGACCACCCGTGTACGATTCGGTGGAGGTGTACTGTGACCCCCACACACATATGGGCGCCGCACCGAGCGGGTATTTACCCGACTGCTTCGCGGTGGGGTAGGTCTCGCTTAGCGCTAGCTGTGGTGGGGGTGAGCCGCATCCACTTGCGACTCCTCCGGGCGGAGGCGGTGGAGCTGGAGTTCCTGGCGCAACCTCCCAGTACACATCTATGAGGTAGCCGCTTTGGGCTTGAATTGTGTATGTTGACACGGCCAAAGGTGAGGCGTACGCAAATATTGTAATAGAAGCAAAAAGAAGGGCGACCGCCACAACCCCCAAACTCTTCTGGCTCATTTTACCGCGGCCGCTCCACGTGTCTTCTAAAGGTTTTTCAGGCTACTGTAATCACTATGCCCACTGGCGCATTGAAGCTTGTGGAGCCTGTATCGAACACGAAGTTCATGGTTTGCCCAGCTGTTACTGTTAATGGCGCAGTGAATGTGAGGCTCCCCATCTGGACATACCCAGAACCCGTATCCCAGCTCACGGTCACCGTGTATGTCTCGCCAGGTGTTACACCATTTTCCAGTGTTATCTTGACTGTGTACACCCAGTCACCCGCAGTTACTGCGGTTGTGCAAACCCCGCCACTCGACCACATGCACGGCTGGGCTAATGCGGTGCTCGCCGATTGTGCTACAGTGAAGCCCAAGCCTTGGGCTCCTATGTTGCCTGTGACTTGGTAGTAGACACCGCTCTGCGCCTGATATGTTGATGTGGCGACTGATACGCTTGAAGCATATACCACGGTTGATAGTATGGCTATGGCCGCTATTATGATTAAGGCTAGGTTACGCATGTTAAACCGATAAACTATTACTTATATAAAAGATTAACGAAATATTTACTATATAGCTAAGGATATAAAATAACTAATATAGTATATAGTATTGTTAATTTTAATTTTTAGCTCGAATGCCTATTGTTGCACACACTGGTTGCAGATGTAGCTAAGGTATACTTTAAAAATTACTTTTTAGGTGACTGGGGAAACACTAGCCGAGGGAGCTTACTTCACCCTAACAGTGAATCTACAATTTCTCATGGAGAAGTAGAGAATATTAGCTTATACACTATAATTAATAGTAAAAATTATGGACCTGAAATACTATTTGTCGGATCCCTCGTGGTCGGTTGATGAACGCGGCTGTCTCCGTTGATCAGCCAGAGGGTTGTTTGAACCTTCAGGTTGTTTAGTGGATTCCACGCCGACAAACTTGTAGCGGGGTTCAGTTCGTCTAGCAACCGAGTAGAAAGCGGGGTAGATCAGGGTCACAGATGTTAGGCTAAGCAAGGTTTTCACGGTTATAGTGCTTGGAACAAGAACAAATGTTATCCCAACTATGAACAGTGATAGCACAGTTGCAACCAAAAGCGACTCGAGAATAAATGATACCTTCCTTCTGTTCTTAGAATGCGAATATTCCTCCCGCTTACGGGATACATTAGGCACTTATACTTCACTTATTATACATATATAAATTCTATGCCCATGCTTAGACCCTGTCCAGATAAGGAACGCGGCTGTAAAAGCCGAAAGGAATCTTGTAAGCATTATCTCGGACCTCCTCAACACTGCGCGAGTGTAAAGTAGCCCTCACGGGAGAAGTCGCGCGATATTGCATCGCCCGCAAGCACCGCGCCTGTCCGGATAAGCCTTATCCAGGCAGGTGTGTACACTCGTAGCGCTGCGCTCACCGTGGTTGTGATACCGGTCGCTGAGAGCCATAGGTCTAGGGTGGGTGTGCCACCCACCTTATCCGGACAGGATCCATCTTCTGTTTATGTCGAGATAATTGTTTTCCACGCTTGGATACCGCACACATTACTCTCTAATCCGGACATAATCTGGTAGGGGCGAATATAAACAAGAGAATAGTCGGTGTACAGTAGAATTTCGCTGAGGGTATTAAACGTCTATCTGGATTACTCCCTTTGGTTCCTCTTCGATTTTCTTTGCAACTTTGTTTTCAGCGTATGCTAGTACCTTTAGACACTCGTAGGCTATTGCGGCGAGCTGGACGTTGTCCTCGAGTACACCTCTAATCAGAAGCTTTTCGCACACTGATACCTTTTTCTCTAGCTCCGGTGACCATCGGGTAACACCATACTCCTCCATTACCTCTAGCGTAACGGGGTTAGGTCTCCCCCTTGTTATAACCTTCTCCTCCTCCGTGAATTTGCCATGTTTAAGCGCCTTGTTAAGCCTTTCAGAAAAACGCTTATTGGGTTTCAGGTAACTAATTATACCCACCAACAGAATTCACCATTCACAGGTATCAACACTCACTGGGTAAAACAATCCTCGATTTATACATATAGTTTTAGTAGGAGATTTAATCAATATACATAAGAATACTGTAAGTGCACTGTAAAATACTTAGTAATACAGAATCATGTTTTCGATATAAAAATAGAATAATCCTACAAATTGACTACTGTTAAGTATCTCGTCTGATCTGCTACTGGGTGTTTAAAAGTTTATGTCAACTCCAGATGGTGTCCGGATTAGGGGTTGGCGGGCGTGGCAGCCAAGCGTGGGAAACGCTTATCCGGACGCTACCTGGAATCTTCCAAAAAGTCTATAAACATGGTTGTAGAGTGTTATGAGAATGAGTAGTAATCTGACGATTCACCCCAATTCGAGGGTGGCGGACCTAGTTGGCCTGCTCTATGTAATCTTAAATACCTTTGGCGGTAAGACTGATCTATATATTCTTGAAAAGGAGCTAGAAGTAGACTTGGACGACCTCATGCCCATCGTTTATACCGCTAACACACTGGGCTTCGTCACTATTGGTGAGGGTGACATCATGATTACGGATAAGGGTATAGAGTTCGTTAAGTCAGGGTTAAAGAGGAGGAAGGAGATTATCCGTAGGTCTCTTAAGCTGGCTGAGCCTTTTAAGACCGCATCAGAGCTTAGGAGGTTCACCCCGGAAGAGTTACTTGACAGGCTGCGTGAGAAGGGCATACAGCTCTACGTCTCACCTTCAGGTAAATACGATTTGGAGCTGACGCTTATAGAGTGGGGAGTGTATTCTGGATTCTTAGCTAAGGACGACGAGGAATACGTGATAAGAACAGCAGAAGTTCAGATTTAACGAGGTAAATCTGTAAAACAGATAATCTCGAACCACACCTTATGTGTTATCAACGTGCTAAGCGAATAGCCTAATCTATCGACCGTGTAAAGTCGAAAAAGCGTTACAAATTCCCCGATACCCTAGAAAGGGTGATATTGATTGACTAATACTTTATATAGTCGTACGATGTTGCCTTCGTCTTTACGAATTCACCCGTCTGCAAGTCGCGGAGAGCCTGCATGAGTTGTTCGTTCGTGTTCATAACTATCGGGCCATACCACGCTATGGGCTCGTTAAGCGGTTTTCCTGAGACTAGTAGGAAGCGTGCCCTAGATTCCTGGGTTCTTATCCGTATTGTGTCCCCGTCATAGTTATAGAGAACCACGCTTTTTGCCCCCGCTGGCTCCTGGGTTTTAGGGTCAAAGTATGCTTCTCCGTCAATAACATACGCGAAGGCTGTGTATCCATCCTTCACTGTGTACTCCAGCTGGGTATTCTCCATCATGTCGAAGTCCAAGTAGTTCACATCCACAATTGAATCGCTCACGGGGCCCTTAAGTGATCCAAGCCTTGGTATCCGCTTTATTTCACCGGCTACGATCTTTACTCTGCTTCCATCATCCAACTCGGCTTGGGGGACGTTTGAGCCCTCAAGGTTCCTGTACTTTGGGTCAGTCATCTTATCTCTGGCTGGTAGGTTGACCCATAGCTGGAATCCTCTAACTTCTGGGTCGACTACCTCTTTGTCGTTGACCCTCTTCTTCTCTGGTTTGGGCATCTCCGAGTGGAAGATGCCGCTTCCAGCGGTCATCCACTGTAGGTCGCCCGTCTTTATCACACCCTTGGTTCCAGTACTATCCTCATGGTGAACCTCGCCTTTAACTAGGTATGTGATTGTCTCTATACCCCTGTGGGGATGCCAGGGGAAGCCCTGGAGGTATTCGTGGGGGTATCTTGAGCCGAAATCGTCTAGTAGGAGGAATGGATCGAAGAGGTATGCGAGGTCGGGTCCACCGAACGCCCTGTTAACCCTTACACCCGCTCCTTCAAGGGTGGGCTTACTTCTAAGCGTGTGCGAGACAAGTCTAACTTCCAAGCATAAACACCATGGTTAAATAAGTTAACCAGCTATATAAACATTACTAGCTTTTCCAGTGTCATCGGACAAATCACAGCTACACATGCCTCCGAGCACGTGAATCAGCTTGCCTAGTCAACACGCCTCTCTACGCGGCGTAGATTCCTTCTTCAACCACATAACGTTTACGTGAAAGATCAAGCATCCTCCGGGTAAACAGTATTGAGTAGGCAGCCACCACCACGCCGAATATCAGGCTCGCCCAAGCCCCCAGCGCGAGGTCGCCGCTCGCCGTGCTCACATCCAAAAGCTTCATAAGACCGTGCCTAACGGTGAGCGTATGAGAATCATATATATTAGGCCAATACTCGGCAAGCATAAGACCCCCCCAAGCACTGTTAATTGTTGAGCTCATGCCAGCTATAATGTACGGAAAAGTGCCGGGCAGAATAACGTATCGCATTTTCTGCGTGAACCCCATACCCATATTCCTCATGACCTCCCAGTACTCGTGGGGTATGGATTTGACACCCATCCAGAAACTGAAGAAAACATAGTAGAATGTACTTATGAACCCTAAGAGTATAACGTAGAACTCTGAGGTGAGTGGTCCAAACACACTCCTTGCAACTGGAAGTGTGAGGATGAATAGGAGGGGGAAGTAAAGGGGTGCGGGATACGCGAAGAGCATCTGTATAAGGGGCACCCCCACCCTCTCTGCTCGATGATTCACGGCCAATAGATAACCTAGTGTGACAGTGATTGCAAGGGAAACTAGGGCTATGACGCCCACGCGGAGATAGTCGTAAACCATGCTCACTACTATGTTTGGCGTATTCACAAAGTTGTACATCCAAATCTTTGTGGGAACTGATATTATTGTGACTGTGATGCCCCATACGAGTAGGCCCAAGATGACAATACCCACGAGTTTTGTTATTAGACTCCACCTAGGAGCACCCATAGCGTGCTGTACTCCTTCAGCCTGACCTCTGCGGAGTCTGATGCTTCCCAGAATCTGTCTGCGAGTGTATGATGAGAGTCTCTGAATCGCGCTCCTGCTGAGCAGCGCGGAGAACCTTACAGTGTACCTGAGGCGGGGTCTACCCCTCCTAGTTATCGGTGTGTCCGTGTCCAGAGTGTATTTGGATACAGTATAGTTTGCGAATTCTCGTAGACCGAGTGTGACGCCCACTATCACTACACCCATGATAAGCATGGCGTAGAACACGTAGTTGAACTCGTTAGAAGCCGTGAGCGATTGCAGTACTGATCCGATACCGAAGGTTGAATAGCTAGTCGTGCCCACACTTATCACTTCACTCACAGTAATGTAGAAGAAGCCGTCAGCAGCACTTGGGAACAGGTTCGCAGATATGCGTGGAAGCGAAAACGGGATATATATGTTCCTCATGCGCTCAAGAAATCCCAACTTATAGTTCTGAGAGACCTCCAGAATCTCGTTGGGGAGAGTCTTGAATGCTTGGTAGATACCCATCCAGATGTTCCACACCACGGCTGTGAATACCAGGAAATCAGCCGCCAGCTCAACACCTACGGGCCCACCTATCTCTTTAATAAAGAATATGAGTACCACGGGGAAAAACGAGATGACTGGAACAGACTCCAGCACCTCTATCACGGATACATAGACGTTCTCAAACACGCGATCCTTAATTGCGAGGTAGCCTAAGAGCCAGCCAGTCAAAATAGATAGGCCTATGAGACCAAAAACCCTGACCGTGGTCGCGAGCACCGCGAGCGTGATGACCACGATTGGGTTCAAGCCACTCACCTCTGCGCAACGTGTTTCTGGACTGGTGTGAGGAAATTGTAGAGCATGTCCAAGTATTCGGCGAATCTCTCATCCTTGGGGTTGCGCGGACGTTCAAGGTCGACATCTATGAGTTTAACCACCCTAGCGGGTGACCCGTTGAGCACGAATATTTTGTCTGCGAGCTCAATCACTTCGTTCAGGTTGTGTGATACCAGCACCACAGCCTTAAGGTAGCTCACGCTGAATAGTATCTGGTAGATCTCCTGCCTCAACCCCTCCGCGGTGAGCTCATCCAAGTGTGAGAAAGGTTCATCCATGAGGAGCACAACTGGGTCGGCTGCGAGCGCGCGGGCTATGGCCACCCTCTGACGCATACCCCCACTCATCTCCTTTGGGTAGAGGTCCTCGAAGCCCGTGAGGCCCACTATTTCGAGCATCTTCCTCGCAATCCTCTCCGCTTCATCACGCGGAACCTTCTTGGGTTTAAGGGAAAGCATAACGTTCTCAAGGGCGGTCATCCACGGAAAAGTGACAATGGACTGGTGGATCAAAGCTATCTCAGGTGTCGGCGCGGTTATCCTTCTACCCAAGAGCCTGACTTCACCCCTGTGGGGCTGAATGAATCCTCCAAGAATCCTGAGAAGTGTGGATTTACCCACACCCGATGGGCCCACGATGGCGACAAGCTCATTCTCACACACATCCAAACTCACACCGTCGAACACCGTGAATCCATTCTGGAATGTGTATGAGATGTCCACTGCCTCGAGAATCTTCTGGTTCGAGCTCAAATCCCTAATCCCAACTCCAAGACAAACCTTTAAGTTTTGTGCGTAGCAACACAAACTCTTAAAACTCAAAGTAACCATATAATCAATGGGTCACTCACCCAAGTGGGATAACGCTTGGGGAGGCACACCCAGAAACGTTTGATGCATGGTGACAGCGTGATGAGTGGAGATAGGAAGAGGGGTACGATTTGGTCAATGTTGGAGGAGGCTAAGAGGAATGGGGGGAGCGTGGAGGATGCCTTGAACACGCTTATGTACGCTGAAAGCCCAATCTTCGCTAAAGCAGGCTTCCGCGTAGTGAAACTCGGGGAGGGCTACGCTGAGATAAGCTTCCCTATGAGTGAGGAGATTAGGAGGAGAGGCGGCATGGTGCACGGTGGCATAATAATGTACGTGTTGGACTCGGTGTGCGGATTGGCCGTGATATCGCGTAACCAGGGTGTCGACCAGTTCACGGTGGAGCTTAAGGTAAACTTCTTAGAGCAACTGCATAAGCCTCCGTTTAAAGCTGTTGGGCGGATCGTTAGAATGGGTGGCAGACTGGCGGTGGCTGAAGGTGAAGTCGCGGACGCTGATGGGAAGGTGTGCGCTAAAGCGCTGGGAACATGGTACATAGTTAAAGAAGACACCAAGGAACACCGTTGACGCATCGGTTAGATGACTTAACCAATCAACAGTAGGCATTAAAAAATTAGCCTACTCCGTGTTACTATTATTTGGAGAGTTCATCTATTAGGTTATTTCTACGCGCCTAATCAGCGTAGAAGTTTTTTTGTGCATGCCATCATATTACATTAGTCTGAGCGATTTGTTAGTAATGAGAATAATGAGTGTATGGCTTGCACTTTGTAGGCTGCGGATAGGAAAAATTATATTATGTTGGGGGTATCCTTTGTTGATGGATATGAGCGCTACGAGTGTGGTTGTCGGGGAACGTCGGGGTGTTAAACCTCAGCTTGAAAAGGAGGGTTTCGTGGGGAAGCCACTTAAGAGGATTGAGGATCTTAAGCTAGTCAGGGGGCTTGGGGGGTTTATAGGTGATCTTAGGGTTGATGGCATGGTGTACGCCGCATTTGTGAGAAGCCCCCACGCCCACGCTAGGATAGTTGGAGTCGACTCGAGTGAGGCTCTCAAGCTTGATGGAGTGATTGGTGTTCTTACAGCGAAGGATCTGGAGGGGGTCGGTAATCTGCCCACCGTGGATGAGGACGCTGAGAAGAAGCCGACTCCGAGGAGGCCCCTTGCAGTGGATGTTACCAGGTATGTGGGTGAGGCTGTTGCCGTTGTTTTAGCCAGGGATCGGTACACGGCTGAGGACGCGGCGGAACTCGTGCGGGTGGACTATGAGCCGCTTGAAGCTGTAGTCGACGTGGAGGAGGCACTCAAACCGGGTAGCCCCCTTGTCCACGACCACCTCAAGAGTAATGTATGCTACCACTCGGTGAACACGGTGGGCGACGTTGAAGACGCCT
>Ga0080006_1136784_pt1 | contig 20080 bp, 14 predicted proteins | sample RS3BMetagenome_FD_69209 | JGI IMG/M metagenome (GOLD analysis project Ga0080006, IMG submission 69209) | Ferric oxide microbial mat and aquatic microbial communities from Rainbow Spring, Yellowstone National Park, USA - RS3B (SPADES... ...
TTCAAGTTTTGAAAGGTCGGCCCTTCCCCCTCCACGAACTCCCCGTTTATGAACTGTTTACGGGTTTCACTAACTTTAGACATAAGATAATTTCGGCTCGAAATATACGTTTAACTTAGCTAAGCGTTCCCGCCTTATGAGGAAAGGGCCTCAGCCGTTATAAAAGCGTCCCTCCTCCCTTCGCTTAACCCTGGCAGAAGCCCCGGGATAAGTCCGTTAGTATCCCTCAAGGCGCAGGCCTCGTGGAAGATCGGTTTGAGCTTTTTACGTAGGACAGGCGAACGCCTTGGGCCTACTTCGTTCACCGACGCACTTCAATCTTCACCTTCTCTCTGCTCGCTTCGCTCCCGCGATTTCGATGCCTTCCCGCGGTCCCGCGCCAAATTTAAAAGCGCGGGCGGCGCTAACGCATGATCTCTCTCGAAGAGTTCCGTAACCCCTCCAAGAAGTACAGGGGGATCCCATTTTTCTCCGTCAACGACGAGCTGGACCCCGATAAAGTCAGGGAAAAAGTAGCTGAGCTGGACGCGGCCGGATTCGGTGGGGCCTTTTTCCACGCCAGGGAAGGATTGCTTACCCCGTTCTTGAGCGAGCGCTGGTTCCAAGCGTTCGGCGCAGCGCTGGAAGAGGCGGAGAAGAGGGGGATGACCATGTGGGCCTACGACGAGGACAGGTGGCCATCCGGCTTCGGCGGCGGAACCGTCGCGGCCATGGGGCCGGATTACAGGGCTAAGGCGATCCTTATGATACCGAGCACTGCTCCGATTGAGGTCCCCCCAGAGGCGGGAGAGGCGGTGGCGGCCTTTGAGTGCGACGTGGGGGACGACCTCCTTCCGACCTCCTATCGCAGGCTACCGGTTAACGGCGAAGGGGACTCGGCAGAGGGCCCCGGGACGACGGGAGCCGTCAACGCCGCCTCGCAAGGAGCTGCTGGTGGCGCCCGCGCTCGCCTTTACCTCAACTTCTTGAAGTATACCGCTAGCGTGGGCGACCCTTGGCACGGCGGGCTTTCCTACGTGGACCTGCTGAACCCGAGCGTCACCGACGCCTTCATCAACTTCTGTTACGCTCCCTACGCCCAGCGCTTCAAGGGGAAGCTCGGCTCGGCGCTTCCCGGGATATTCACCGACGAACCGAACCTCTCCGCCAGCAGACCCCCTCGCTCGTCCATACCGGGAAACGGCCTGCTGAGGGGTGCCCCCTTTCCGATTTTCTCCCTCCCGTGGACGGACTCCTTCCCGGCCATCTTCGAAAAATCGAACGGCTACGACCTCACCGATAAGCTGCCCGAACTCTTCTTCGACGTCGGGTCCTACTCTAAGACCCGCTACGACTACTGGAGGACCCTCACCTCGACGTTCGTGGAGAACTTCAGCAAGAGGATCTACGACTGGTGCCAACGCAACGGGCTGAAGTTCACGGGTCACTACCTCGCGGAAGACGACCTCATCTCCCAACTGGTGGTTGGGGCGACCATGCCTCACTACGAGTTCGAGCACATCCCGGGCATCGACCACCTCTGCAACCAGGTTTGGAACGGCCTGCTGACCGTAAAGCAGGTGGCCAGCGTGGCCAACCAACTGGGAAAGGAAAGGGTGCTTTGCGAGACTTACGGGGCCACGGGCAACCACCCATCCTTTGAGGACAGGAAGTGGATAGCTGATTTCCTCCTAGCCGGGGGAGTGAACATGATTAATCACCACCTCTTCCCCTACTCGCTCAGGGGAAGGAGGAAGGACGACTACGGCCTGACCTTCCACAAGGGCCAGCCCTGGTGGAAGTACAACTACATTATGGAGGACTACGTGGCCAGGCTCAGCTACGCCCTTTCCCAGGGGACCAGGATAGCGGACGTCCTCGTGATCCACCCCATGGGGAGCGTCTGGAGCTCCTACAGCCCGGCGGACGAGGGAAAAGCGAAATTCATAAACGACCGCTTCTTCGAGCTCTTGAGGGAACTGCTCAAAGCACACAGGGACTTCGAGCTGGGGGATGAGATTCTGTTGGCCAAATACGGTGAAGTCAAGGACGGGAGGCTATGGGTCGGTAGGGCTTCTTACGGGACCGTGGTGATCCCGCCTTCATACACCATCTCGAGAAAGACCCTTGAGCTGCTGAAGAGCTTCGCCCAGTCCGGCGGATCGGTGATCGCCGTCCAACCCCTGCCCACCACGGTGGACGCCTCGGAAGCCGTAGGCGACGAGCTGAAGCACTTCCGCGCTGTGGGCTCCCCCGCCGAGGCCGCTTTGACGCTCAGGGCGAACGGGGGAGAAATAAGCGTGGAATGCGATGACGACGAGAACGGCGAGGTCGTGGTGCACGCCAGGAAGGTAGACAACGAGGTACTGGTTTTCGTGGCCAACCTCGACAGGGAAGGGGCGCACTCCGTCAACCTATCCTTAAAGGGCAGGTGGACCTTGCAGAGGCTGGACCCCCTTACGGGGAAGGCGGAAAAAGAAGGGACCTCTTACTCCGACGGGAGGACCACCCTTTCCGGAAGGGCTGAGCTTGGACCAGCGGGGTCAGCGCTCTGGCTGGCCTCACCCCAAGCGGGCGAGGGGAACGCTGAGGCGAGGAGCGCGGGTGAACCAGCCGAGGAAGGGAAGACTAGGCTGGAAATCCCGGTTCAAGATTGGTCTTTTGAACCCGTCGAAAAGAACGCGCTGCTGTTGGACTACGCGACTATGCCCTCGCCCTCTCCCCGGTCTTTGTTAGCGTCGTCATCGGCCTCTCCATCCTCGGAGAATCCTCCGCCGCTTCACGTCTCCGCGGTGAAGCGGAGGCTCATGGCGATGGGCCCCGGAAAGGAGGCAAAGGTGATCTTCACGGCGGAAGTGGAGGAACTTCCCCCCGGGAAGGTCTACCTGGTCGTCGAGAGGAACCCCAACGTAACCTCGGTGAGCTTCAACGGGGTACCCGTGAGCGCCGCACCCTCGTTCAATTGGCTCGACGAGGACTTCCCAGCCTACGACATCAGCTCGTTGCTCAAAGTGGGGCCGAACGAGGTGGAGGTCGGCATAAGGGTGGGGCTGGATTTCGACCTCGAACCCCTTTACCTCCTCGGCGACTTCGAGGTGGAGGCGATGCCGGCCGGAAGGTCTAGGATAAGGAGGAAAAGAGGGGGAACCCCGTCCAGCTTCGCAGACCTCGCAAAGGAGGGCTACCCCTTCTACTGCGGTGAAGTGACGTTGAGCGGGCGCTTTTCTTTGCAGGGGCTTCCAACGGAGCCCAAGCGCGTCTACTTGGAGCTCAGGTACAGCGCGGCGCTGGCGGTCGTGAGAATAAACGGCTCAAGCCCCATCTACGCCATCAACAAAAGGGAAAGGCTAGACGTCACCGAACTAGTAAAAGACGGCAATAACGGGCTCAAAATCACGCTAGTTGGCACGTTGGCGAACGCGTTAGGCCCCCTCCATAGGAAGGCGGCGAAGACGTGCGTCGGCCCCGAGAGCTTCTACGCCTCCGGGGGAGACTGGACGGACGACTACGTGACCTACCCGCTGGGCTTAGATGAGTGCACCGTTGTTGCGATAATATAAGCGGCAACCAAATATACGAAGAAAATGACGGGGCAGCACAGATGCCTTTACGAAGAAAGCGATACGTCAAACCGGGCTTCAGCCAAAAGGCGAGCGAGGACGGGGGAAGGGAGGGGCAGACCGAAGACCAGAAACAGAAAAATGAGGAAAGGAAAACTGGGGAACGCGAATGGGAACCAAGAAGTAGAAAAACCCCGGTCGGGCGTCCTTTGGCCTCCGACCGGCGCGGGTCTCCCGCTTAACCGAACCACAAACCGCTTTCAAGGGGCTTTTGTTTACCTCGCGGTTTGGCTTAACTTGGCTTTGGCTACTTTGATTTTCCTTTAGTGCATTGCCTTCCCGCCCCCCCTCCCCCCCCCCTCCGCTAGCCCTTCTAGCCAGTGATCGCTTTATCCAATCCTACCTACCTACCTACCTCCATCCCTCCCTCCCTCGGGCCTTCAGGCGGGGACTTGCTACTGGCTCAGGTATTGTTCGTACATCCTTTCTGCGAAAAGCCTTCCCTCCGTCACCTCTTTGTCGAGGTCGGTTACGTCTTTTCCACCGATATCGATGGCGACGTACCCAGAAAAGCCGAACTTCCTCAGGCCGCGGAAAACGCCATCCCAGCTTATGGTCCCCTTACCGGGTGCCCTGTGGAAGTTGTCGCGGCCGTCGTTGTCCGAGAGGTGCACGTAGTAGATCTTCTTCCCCAGCTTTTCCACTGACAGGGGCAACAGTTCCTTGGCTGCGTGAAGGTGGCCCGTGTCCAGCACCGCACCGAAGTTATCTTCCCCTACTTCCCGCATCAGGGAAAGCATGGCGTCCGTGTTGCTCACGGTTTCCCCCACGCGGGGCTCGATGGCGAACAGCAGGCCGTGATCCGCCGCCGCCTTCGAGCATGACTTCATGGCGTTCACCAAGGAATTCCAGAAGCTCACCCATGAGAAATCCTCCGGTACGACCACGTCGTAGGCCTCGGCAAAGGAAACCGATTCCGAGTAAGGCTTTTTGCCGACGAACTGGACGGGGGGCGTAAAAGTATCGGTCTGGACCATGGGGGACCCAAAGAAGTCAGCCAGCTCGCAGGTCTCCCGAAACATGGAAAGGGCTTTTTCCCTTTCTCTCTCGTCTGGGGAGATCAGTTCCCTGAACACGCCGGCCACGTTTACTACCTTCAGGCCGCGGGCCTCGATCTCCTCCCTTATCTTTCCCTTTTCGCGCTGAAACTCCCTCAGGTTGCTCTCCCCGTAGACCTCGAGTTCTAACGCCCTAAACCCCAGCCTGACCGCGTCGTCGATAGTCCTGAAGACGTCGGGCAAGGGCGGGGGGTACCCGTACTTAGTTATGGCGTACAACCACGCCATATTTATCCTGTGCATAATCGCGTGACGCGGGCGAATAAAAGGTTTGACCGAAGATACGCGCGAAGTTGGACGAAGCCGAGAGGCGCCGGTCCGTTTAGTCCCGCATCGCTTTAACCCGATTTTTGGACCGATTTTTTCCTCCTTTCTGCTCTATTCTTTCTCGCTCCGCGTTTACCCTACGCTACCCCACCCTACCCTGCGATCGTGATAAATCTCAAGCACCTGTTCTTGGACGGCGGAGGGAGAGGAGGGAGAAAAAACAGCCACGCCACTTCAGGTGCCCGTTGAGCTCGTTTCTAGGACTATTGCGCGGCGCTTCCTTTCGTCTTTTTTCTTCGTTCCGCTGCATTCCATCCCATTCCCACTTGATTAGGAGAAGGGCGGAACCCCCCCTTCGGTTGTAACCGCGCCTGGCCCTTGACGCGCCTCCTTCTTCCCCTATTTCCTTGGCCCGTACGCGAATTTCCCCTCTACAATCGTGGCGTAAACGGAGAAATCGTCGTTCAGTATGACGACGTCGGCGTCCTTCCCCACGGCTAGCGCCCCCTTCCCCTTCAGCCCCAGAAGCTTGGCGGGGTTCGTGGAGGTCATAGCGGCGACCTCCGTCAGCGACAGGCCCACGTCTCTGATCAGCACCTTCGCCATTTCGCCCATGGTGCTCACGCTGCCCGCGAAAGCGGAACGGTCCGGCAGCCAAGCCACCCCTTGGTCCACGATCACTTCTTGATCTCCGAGCTTGTACTTCCCGGGCGGCATTCCGGCGGCCCTCATGGCGTCTGTTATAACGTTGACCGATCCAACGCCCTTGTTCTTCAATATGAGCTTGATAAGGTAAGGGGGGAGGTGCTTGCCGTCCGCAATTATGTCAACGCTAAGCCCATCGAAGAGGTAAGCTGCCTCGATGACCCCTGGATACCTGAAAGCGTTGACCCTCTTGACCGTGGAGCAACCCGAGTAGAGGTGGGTTACGTGGGTGAAGCCCGCCTCTAGGGCTTTCTCCACGTCGTAAACCGTGGCGTCGGAATGACCAATTGACATGAGAACGCCCCTGGAGCTCATCTCCCTTGCCAAGCCAAAGACGCCGGGGACCTCGGGGGCGGCGGTTATGGCCTTTATCGTCGCGGCGTGAGCGACCAGCTCCTGTACCTCCTCGCGCGTCGGCTCCCTTATGTACTCCTCTTCCTGAGCGCCCCTCTGAGCCCTAGAGATGTAGGGCCCTTCCAGGTGAATACCCAGCACCCTGGCCCCTCTCACCCCTCTCCTCATGGCCTCTTCCACGGCCTCCACGGATCTCATGACCCTTTCCATGGGGGCGGATACGGTGGCGGGGACCATGGCCGTGGTCCCCCCTGCGGCGTGGACCAGCGACATCGTGTTTAGCGCATCATAAGTCGCGTCCATGGTGTCCGCCCCTCCTCCACCGTGAACGTGCAGGTCGATGAAACCCGGCATCACGATCTTCCCGTGTACGTCTACCCTTTCCGTTGCGCCCCCTTCCACTGCCTCAAGGCCACGACCTTCCCCGCCGGCGGTGGAAAGGGGACCCACGGCAGTTATCTCCCCTTCCTCAACCCTGATGTACCCCTCTTCGATCACCCTGTAGGGGGTTACCGTCTTTCCCCCGATTATTTCTAGAGCCATGAGCTCACACCAACAGTAGCATTAAGCCCTTACCCAAAAAGAGGGAAAAGGAGGGACGTGCGGGGACGATCGCCAAAGGTACCTCACCCTTCCCCGGTACCTCTCTATGAGCCTCGCGTTCTTCTCATCGCCGCCGGGGATGTTGGCGCTCGTCCAAACTGGCGGTTCGATCCCCATGCCCAGCAACTTCTCCACCGTCTTGCCCACCAGAGCTTGGATGGCGAAGGAATTCAATATGGTGCTCACCGGCGAGACCTTTTGCTCTAGCCCCTCGAATTTCAGCAATGCGTCCTCGAAGGGTACCTTGCTGTCGATGGTGACGTCGGCCAACTCGAACAGGTTTTTCCCAGATGGATGTCTGGCCGGGTGGTCCCTGGGCACCTTGCTCTGGAAATCCTTAGAAGTTATGGCGATGATTACCAGCCCCTTGCGCCTTCCGACCATCGCCGCGTCTATCGTGGCGGTGTTTATGCCGTAGGCGTTGACTATGACAAGGGGATCGCCGGGTTTGAAGTCATAACTGCTCATCACCCTTTCCATCAAACCTGGAAGGCGCTCCAGCGCGCCGGATCTAAGCGCGCCGAAGCTGAGTGAAAGGGAAGGCTCGAATATCGGCTCCACGGGGAATAGCCCTCCAGCGCGCTCAAAGAAGTCTTCGGCCCCCAAGTAGGAGTGACCTCCCGTCCCAATGACGTGGATCAAGCGGTCTTCGAAAATCGCTTTGGCCAAGATTTCCCCGGCCGCCTCGAAGTTCGCCCTCTCCTCGGCCACCATCCTCTTGAGGCAAGCGGTGACCGCGTCATGAAAGTCTTGAAGGACGTCCATGGGTATCGATCCCCCCGCCGTTTAACGATTTCGGGGGAAAGGTGGCGAAGGCCCCCTTGTGAAAGACGGAATGACGGACGGACACCTCACAAAGGTTTTCCTTCACAGAGTGTCCGCGCGACGATTCACTCCCTCGGCCATCGCGTCGAGGACGGTCGGGCTTTCCCCCTGGAACGGGAGGGCTTTCCCCCTTGAATGGGAGGGGGAGGGACAAACGCAGGCAGTGAACGTGGGAAGGAAGGAAGGAGAGGAAGGAAACGCCCGGAGACGATGATGCCCATGCGGTGGCAAATACCCGAGGTATTCCCCGGGCAAGCGCCCCGACGAACCGAAAAGGCCCTGGGACAGCGTAGTTCACTCCTCCTTCAGTAACACCCTAGGGCTCGCCTAGAGTGAAGCCCCATTCGCATCGGTCGACGCGATGATAAAGGCGCGTAAGCGTAACTGGGACGGATGGATTGATGGATGAAACCGAGGAATGCGACCCACCCTGGGTCTGCGAAAAAGCCTCCAGCTGACGAAGCGCCATACGCTCAATTGCCGGGGCGGGGAAGACGATGCCTGTGATCGGTTGAGAAAAACGTTGGTCGCCCGCAGATGCATTAAAGAAGCGTAGCGTGCCGAGGCGGGGTGAGCCAGGCTACCGTTAACCGCGCAAAGAGAGGAAGCAGACGACAACGCTAGCTGCCGGCGCTCACGCCCTTAACAGTTGCCGCTGTGGCTTTCCCTGATCAACCAACCGAATGAACTCTGGGGCTCAACGAACGTTGGAAGACGAATTGCTCGCGATCTCTCCTAAAAAATCCCGGCTGGTGATGAGCTAATGATAGCTTATTGCCTCTAGTATACCTCGGCAAAAAGAAAACAAAACAAAAAACTTCGGTTTGTTTTACTTTCTTCTGGTCCCATTTCCCGCGCTCAATTCATCCGGGTGGCTTGGTCCCGCTGGGCTTCCTCCTGGCGTAGACCACGATCACCGCGATCACCACTATCACTATTACCGCGATGACCGCTGCCCAAAGCGCGGCGCTGCTGACGCTGCTCTTGGGAGAGGAGGTCAACGAAGCCGTGGCGTTGACGGACGGAGCGGATACCAGCTGCGCCACCACGGTAAGGGTGCCGGTGGAGGTGGGCGTGTAGTTCACGGTTGCCTGTCCGTTGGAACCCGTGGTGGCCGTGCCAACGCTCTGCCCGTTGACGAGGAAGTCAACAGAAGCGCCGGAAAGGGGCTGGCCGGTGACGCCCAAAACCGTGGCGGTGAGGGTCGCTGGGGTGCCGACGGTGACGGAGGTCGGGGAAACGGTAAGGGATATGGACTTGACGGATAGCTTGGCCGCGACCTGAGCTGTAGCGGTGAGAGTGGTGTTGACCAGCGACTCGGCGGTAACGGTTAGGCTCCCAGAGGTGGTCGGGGTGTAGTTTATGGAGGCCACGCCGTCGTAGTTGGTGGTGGCCGTCCCGACCTCCTTCCCGTTGACGAAGAAGGCCACCGGCTCGGCCGGGGCGGGCCAACTGTTCACCGTGCCCACCGTGGCGTTGATGGCGATGGGCTGGCCCACCGAGGCGCTGGTTGGGGCGGTGACCGTGATGGTTATGGGCCTTAGGTGAAGCATGCCCCTTTCGACCAAGTAAGTGAGCAACACGGAGGAACCGAGCATGTTGGTCTCGTAAACGGGCGTGTTGCTGGGCGATGGCCACACCAAGTCGTGCGTGTTTATGAAGAGCTCGTTGTAGGGTTGCACCAGCGGTAGGTCGGTCACGTAGTGGTTCTGGATGTACGCCAAGCCGTGAATCCACGTGAGCTCCTGGGTTTCGTTAGGGCTGCCCGCCCTGGCCTTGGCAGCTAGCTGGAAGAAGCTAATGTTGCCAACCCCGGGTACGGGAACGGGTTGCAGCCAGTTCATTATGTGGGCTCCTCCTAGGCCGTTGTCGTACTCCGCGACGCCGGGGTACATGTCCCAATCGGTCACCCAGAATCCCCATCCTCCCCAGTCCAAGTTGAAGCCCTTACCGGTCTCGGTATAAGTCGGGTTGGTGGTCTCCAGCAGGTTTGTCTTCAGGCCAAAGGCATTCAACTGGCTCACCACGTCCTCCAGCATGGCCTGGTCGAAGGGGCCAGGTGGGCTGGTCAGAAGGGTGAGCGTGACCTGGGTCCCGTTGGGCGCGTACCACTCCCCTCCGACGAGCTTGTAGCCAGCAGACTCCATCAGTTCCCTTGCCTTGGTCAGGTTGGTGTTGTAGGGGTTGATGGTGCTGAGGAAGCTCTGCGGGAAGTCCGTTGGGTATACCCACTCAGGGACGCTGAGCGGGTACTTGAGCGGCTTGTAAAGGGTCAGGGTTGGGTCTGCGGCCATGGCAACCTGAGTGCGGTTGATGGCGTAGGCTATGGCCTCCCTAACCGGCTGCTGGCAAACCCAATCGCTCTGGAAGTTGAACACGAGGTCTTCCCCGCTGTCGGTCGGATAAGTGACCATCTTAACGTAGCTCGGGAGCTCGGAGGTGATGGAAGTGGGCAACGTACCCGAGTAGAAGTCGAGCTTTCCGGCAAGCAAGTAAGTCTCAAGCGCGCTGGTGCTGGTGAACTGGTAAACGACTATGCTGTTCCAAGGCCAGACCTTCTCGTCCCAGTAGTAGGGGTTCCTGGTCAGCACTATCTCGGAAGGAGTCACCTCGGTTATAACGTAAGGCCCGGAGTCGACCAACGGGTACTTGGGTGGAGTCTCTTGGGACGGAGGACCGTGGAATATGAAGCTGGTCAGCTCCCTTATGACCGTGGTGTTATACCTCTGAAGCGCGGAGTAGTTGCCCTCTATCAGGTGCATGTATGGGGCCCAATAAGGTGGGTAAGTCTCGGTGGGCAGAAGCCCGTCCAAAGGCCCGAAAACCCAGCTCGGGGAGTCTATCCCGGGCTTGCCGACGATGCTGGGAATGGCCTGAACCGCGACCGCGGTGGAGTTAATTATCTTCACCGTGTAAGGCGGGCTGCCCACGGCCGCCAAGGCGAGGAACATGTCGTAAAACGTGGTGGCGTTGAGCGGATAACCGTTGCTCCACTTCATGCCAGGCCTCATGACCAGAATGTAAGTGTTGTTGGCCGGGATCGTCTTATAGGAGATGAACTCGTCCGGGTAGAAACTACCGTTTAGAAGGGTTATGAAGGGATAGATCTCGAACAGTCCGTTCCACCCGTAGGCCGGATTTTCACCGAAACCGAAGGCGCCTATCTGATCAATGGAGGTATCAGGGGTAGAGGTGACGGCGTAAAGGTAAAGCGTCGGGCCAGTTATGGCTTGCTGAGCAACCGTCGTCCTGGGTACGAAGACCAAAGCGGAAGCCAGAAATAGGACCAGAACTATTAGCGCCAATTCTTTCTGCTTTCTCATTTCACTCACATATAACCGGAGCAGACTTTTAAGTCTGACGAAAGAAAATAGACACGGTTGCCCCTAAGAAAAGCTCACGAATGATCGATTCAGAACAAATCCGTGCTAAAAATTGAAAAGAGAAAAAGTCTTGAAGCCACCATCCGACTGGTAAACACCACTTCACTCGCAAACAAACGCGTTTCATGCGCTCGTTTCGAGCCAACGCCTTTTTGGAAATGAAGGCGACGCGGGGTAATGACGGGATTAGTACATCGGACAAAAACCGATAAAGGGATAAGTTCAAAAAATTCGTCAGGAAGCCAAGCCAGCCAACGAAGGAAAAACTTAACCCTCCACACAGCGTGAGTATATGGACGTGAACACGGGAAGGACGCTTTATGCCTTTCTGATAGCCATACTTTTCTTGGACCTCTACTCCTTGCTTTTTCAGAGGCCATTTACCGCGAGCTTTTACATCGCCCTTTGGGTGCTGATCTTCGCTCTGGCCGGCATCGCGATTCTAGCTATACGCCTGAGACATTCCAAACGATCCCCAGCTTCCGCCTAGCCAAAAGCCGCGCCAGAAACGGTAGGACCTCATAACGGAGCGGATGGCGACATCATCGCCGCAAGGAGAGTTACGAGAAAGCCCCTTGCGGGTTTTCACTTTACTTCGCCCTGTACCGCCCTCAGTTAATTACCCGTCATCGTCGAATCGCCGGGTAGTTGCAGCCACCCTACCCAGCCGGATCGACGAAAACTGGCTCGCCAAAATAGGGGAACTTCCCGCCGCGCAGCGGCGCCTTCCCTTGGCCTCGCTCACGTCGCTCGCCGACGCTGCTTATCAGCTTCTTGGTGTAATCGTGCTTGGGATTGTTTATTACTTCCTCGACCTCGCCCGTTTCCACGAGATTGCCGTTCTGCATCACCATTAAGCGCCCCCCTCCTCCTTTAACCAAGAAGTAGCGGGCCAAAGCCATGTCGTGAGTTATGAATATGTATCCGGTACCGAACTCTTGCTTTGACCTGAGCAACAGGTCCACGATGCTCAACCTCAGCGAAACGTCTATCATGGTCACCGGCTCGTCCGCGACGACCAACTTGGGCCTCACGGACAAGGCCCTCGCGACGCAAACCCGTTGTCTCTCACCGCCGCTCAGCTGGTTTGGGTACTTATCCATGTAGTTTTGCGGCTTCAATCCCACGAACTCCAGCAAAGATGCCACCTGGCTCCTCACCTCCTTCTTGTCCGCTATCTTCCAGCGGGTTATGGCGGGTGCCAGCGATTGGTATATGGTAAGGGCGGGATTTAGGGCCGCGTAGGGATCCTGGTGTACCAGCTGGACCGAGCGCCTGTACTCCAAGAAGTCCTTTCCCTTCAGCTTGTAGATGTCACGACCGCGGAAAAGGGCTCTTCCCTTAGTTGGCTTTTGGAGCCCCACCACGACTCTCCCCAGGGTGCTCTTGCCAGAACCGCTCTCCCCCACCAATGCCACCAACTCCGCTTCGCCCATGGAGAACGACACGTCGTTGACGGCTACCAGGGGTTTGTCCGATCCCTTGATTTCGAACTCCACGCTGACGTGGTCGAGGCTCAAAAGCGGCTGGGACGCACGCTCCTCGATTTCGACCATAGCTCTCACCTATCTCCAACGAGAAGTGGCACGCGGAATAGTGGCCCTTGGTATACTGGACGAAATCGGGGTCCCGCTCGAAGCACACGTCTTGTGCGTACTTGCACCTTGGAGCGAAGGGACACCCGGCCATCTTAGCGTATGGGTCAGGCATGCTACCCGGTATGCCGGTGACCGAGTTGACGTCGCCGTGCAGGGACGGTATGGAGCGCAGCAACGCTATGGTGTAGGGGTTGATGGGCCTTTTCCATACCTCATCGACGTCACCCAGCTCCATGGCCTTCCCCGCGTACATTATGAGGACCCTATTGGCGAATCCCTTTATCAGCTGTATGTCATGGGTTATGAACATTATCGTTACGTTCATTTTTTCGTGGAGGGCCTTGAGGAGGTCCATGATCAGCCTTTGGTTTACAACGTCGAGCGCCGAGGTCGGCTCGTCCAGGATCAAGAGCTTGGGCTCGAACACCAAGCTGAGCGCTATCAGCACCCTTTGCTTCATGCCGCCGGAGAGCTGGTGCGGAAAGGCGTTGAGCACCCAATCGGGATCCAGTTTAACCTCTTCCAGCAAGCGCCTCGCCACCTCTAATACCTTCGATTTATCGCTTACCCCGTGGGCCGCCATGGTGTCCACGAAGTGTCCCTTCACGTCCATGGTGGGGTTCATGGAGTTCTGAGTCGCCTGGGGCACTATGGCCACCTCCTTCCAGAGCACCTTCCTCAGGTCTTCTCCTTGCATCTTCAAGAGGTCTCCAACCCCCTCCAATATCGCCTGGCCGCTCGTAACCCGACCTGGCGGCTTTATGAAGTTCAGTATGGAGTAGGCCAGGGTGCTCTTACCAGAGCCGCTCTCTCCCACCACGCCGAGTATGTCACCATCCTGGACGTCGAAGCTAATCCCCTTAACTGCCGCAATGCTACCCCTCTCGGTGCGGTATTCAACCCTGATGTCCCTCACGGAAAGAAGCGTGGCCATCACCTCCTGGTCCTGGGGTTGAACACCTCGTCGATCCCGAAGGACAGGTAGATCAGACCCACCGTGAACAGCGTTATCACCGCTATGGGCGAAATGAGGTAAACCGCGAGGCTGGGTGCCAGGAACGCCCCGAAGGACGTGGCCTCGGATAGCATCACTCCCCAGTTGTACGCCGAGAAGGGAAGGACCCCCAAGAAGTACAGGCCAACGCTGGCGAAAAGCGCCCCCTGGACGGAAAATATGAAGTTTATGGCCGTGTAAGACATAACGTTTGGCATCAACTCCCTGAATATTATGTGGAAGCTGGACAGGTTCAGCAGCCTGGCTTCTTCGATGAAAAGCGAACTCCTTAAGGACAATATCTGCGACCTGACGGCCCTAGCGAAGCCGGCCCAGGCCGTCACGCTCAGGACGCCCGCCACGACCAGGGGGTTAGAGCTCCTGACAACGGAGGCCACCACGAGTATCAGTATCATGCCGGGTATGGTCAACACGATGTCCGTGATGGCCATAAGCAAGGAACCCAATGCGCCGCGGAAGTAACCCGACGCTATCCCAACTATGACCCCTATGCCCGTACCTATGAGGGCGGCCAAGAAGGTGACCTCAAGTATGTAAGCCGTGCCGTATATTATATCGCCCAGCGTATCGCGTCCCAAGTAATCGGTGCCCAAGGGGTGCTGCAAGGAGGGAGGGGCAAACACGTGGGCGAGGTCGATTGTCGGCTTGGGGTATACCAAAGGACCCACGAAGCCCATGATGAAGAAGGCGGCGGTTATGATCAGACCAACTCTCGCGTATCTGTTCCTCCAGAGCACCTTCAAAGCTGATGGGTTCTGGGATACGGTCTTCTGACCTTCTCCGTCCGAAGGTTGGAGAGATGCAGAGTCTCCCTTTTCCCCGCTATTTCCTTTCACATCACCGGCGCTCGTCATCTTCTAACCCTCGGGTCAAGCAACTGATACGTTAAGTCGGCAACCAGCACCGAAACGAGGACGGCCGCTATTATTATTATGGTGATCCCCATTATCACCGGATAATCACCGTCGCCCACAGAAGACACCAGCATCTGCCCAACACCTGGATAGGTGAATATCTGCTCCACGAAAACGGAACCACCGAATGAAAATCCTATGCTTATAACTAGGCTCGTGAACTGGGGAAGGATCGCGTTCCTTCCCACGTACCTAGAAGCTATGCGGGACCTGGGTATCCCCCTCAGCTCGGCGGCGTTGACGTAATCCTCGCCGAGCACCGAAACGGTATTGGCGCGCATGCCCAACGTCCATCCCCCCACGCTTCCCAAAATGAAAGTAGAAATCGGAAGTATTGAATGGTCTATCACCGAAGCTATAAACGGCAGGTTGGGGCCGGGAGTTACGGAGGCTGAGTATGCGCCGGCCGAAGGAAGAAGACCGGCTTTGAGGGCCACGAAGTAGAGCAAGATGAGGCCGACTCCGTAAATGGGGATCGAGTGAAGGACGGTGAAGAACGTGACCACGCCGCCGTCTACTTTTCCACCCTTCATGTAGCCCAGCCTCTGTCCGGCGTAAGTGCCTATGAGGAAGGAGATCACCGTAGACGTGATCACTATGTAAAGCGTCCAGGGAAGCCTCGTAGCTATGATGTTCGCCACCGTCATCTGGGGATATATGAGGGAGTGCCCGAAATTCCCGCGCATTATGGCCCACAAGTACTCGAAGTACTGCACGTAGATTGGCTGATTGGGTATCAAGTTGTAGTAGTACTCGGCCATGGCAGCTAACTCGGTGGGACTAGCTATCCCCATGCTCTGCTCTTGGGAAAGGAAGTAGGCGTAGGGATTGTAGGGCGAAAGGCGAATGAGTATGAACGTGATCGTTATCACGGTATACAGCGTTGCAATCAGTATACCTATCCTTCTTAGGATATACCCATACTTCACGACAAAAATAACCCGCCAAAAATTTTTAAGACTTTCCGCATAGCCGGGTCGCTCACGGTTAGCGATGAGCAACAAAGCAAAGCAAGGCAAAGCAAGGCAAAGCAAAGCACACCGAAAACTAGCAGCCAGTAACCCTCGGCTATCCTTAAGAGGACTTCTCGTCAACGCGACTAAGGCACGGTATCCCCCAAAATAAAACCCCGCGAGGAGTATCTCGCGCCTATGCCTTCTTCTCGGGGCCGTGGAGCGCACCCAACGAGCTAGGGTAGGTTTTTTAGCTTGGCGCGCCTTCCGTGACCTTCTTTACCCATTCTCTCTTCAGCCAAGCTCATCGGTTTCTCAACAATCTCGGCGCGATAGAGATGCTCACTGGGCCGTTGTGCATTTAAGCGGAGGTGTGAAGACCTCGTGAAAATCGAGGACCTCCCGGTGAGCGAGCTAGTGCGCTCGATGGTCACCGAAAACCGCAGGGTAATCGAGGCCGTTGAAGGACAGGCCAAGCAGATAGAGGAGGCTGTGAACTACTACGTTGAGGCGGTAAAGAGGGGCGGAAAAGTGGTTTACTTCGGTGCGGGCACCAGCGGGAGGATAGGCTTCATGGACGCCGTTGAGCTTTACCCAACCTTCGGAGTGGGCAAGGAAACCGTGGTCCCCCTCATAGCCGGCGGGATCAGGGCGCTGGCCTCAGCCGTTGAGGGGGCTGAAGACGACCTCGCCGCGGCGGATGCCGACTTCGAATCGCTGGGCGCGAACTCAAATTACCTCTTCATCGGTCTTTCGGCCAGCGGGACCACCCCGTACGTCATCCGGATCATGCAAAGGGCAAAAGAGATCGGTGCCAAGACGGTGGCCATAACCTCCACGCCGGCATCTACCGTAACGGCGATAGCGGACCTATCCATAACCCTGGACGTGGGGGAGGAGTTCGTCAAGGGGTCGACGAGGCTTAAGGCTGGGACCGCAGAAAAGATAGTGCTCAACACCATCAGCACAATATCCATGATGAAGTTGGGGAAAACGGAAAAGGGGTTGATGAAATCTCTTGTACCCATGAACTCAAAGCTCAGGAAGAGGGCGGTGAACGTGATAGTGGCCCTGACCGGCCGTTCCCCCGAGGAGGCGATGGCCGCGCTGGAAAAGCACGGCTGGGACGTGGAAAGGGCGATCGGCGAACTCGAGAAGAGGACCTAGCCGAGGCAACTATGTCGGCGAAGGCCCTCCTATAGGGGTTGATGTCCCTGCCCCTGCCGTAGTGCACGGCGTTTGTGAGGAGGATCCCCGCCGCGTCCATTTCAGGGTCTATCCAAATGCTGGTCCCGGTGAAACCCGTATGCCCGAAAGCCCTGCCGCTCAACAAAGAGCCTGCCCACGGGGGGACCTTTTCCGTTATCACCTGCCATCCCACGGCGTGATTTCCGCCCTTAACCGCGTTGGCCTTGTCCGTCATCACTTCGATCGAGGACTTGCTGAGCAGCCGACCCCGCAACAGGGCGGAGGCAAACGCCGCCAAGTCTGCCGCCGTAGAAAAAGCGCCGGCGTGCCCGCAGACTCCCCCCAGGGCGCGCGCGTTTTCGTCGTGGACCACGCCCGTGATCGCTTTTCCGTCAACGACCTCGGTGGAAGCCGCACCTTCGCAAGGAGAAAAGCAAGATCCCCTCATGTTCAAGGGGTCAAAAATCTCCTCCTGGGCGAGTTGCCTCAAACCCTTGCCGTTAACCCTCTCTATTATGTAACCGAGAAGGATGAAGCCCAGGTCGCTGTAGAGTTCCTCCTGCCCGGGCTCGAAGCCCCTTATCCCCGCTATGAACTTGGCCGCGGCTTCAACGTTACCAAAGGATTGAAGGTTCACCCAGGCCGGCAGACCCGATGAGTGATTGGCGAGGTTGATGACTCTGGCCTGACCCGCGAAATCCACGTAATCAGAAACAGGATCCCAGAGGTCGATGAGCCCCCTTTCCACGGACTTCATGAGCAACGTGGTAGTAACTATTACTTTGGTGAGGGAGGCCAGGTCGAATGGCGTACTAGTGGCCATCTCCCTCTTCACGGGGAAAACCTGGGCGTCTCCCGCAGCCGCGACGGTCACCTCATCGCCGAGCACGACGGCGGCCACGGCCCCAGGGAAAGCCTTAGCGCCTATCCCTCTCTCTAGAAGGGAGGAGATCGCTCCCTTTAGGTCAGTACCCATGCTAAGCCAGAGGGAGGAGCATTTAACCCTATCACAAAAAGCTCGCGGTTAACAAGAAATCGGTTCTCCTCTCCGCTCGGCATGACCTCCTCGTTCCAATTTGGCCATCCCCTTGGCCGTCGGTCGAGCCTACATCACTTAACCAGAAAGAGAGAAAGACGAGAACAGAAGACCGGCCGGCCGGCTGGCTGGCTGGCCGCCCATCCCTTTGTTGAATACCTCAAAAGCACGCCACGAGACCCACGCGGGCATTCATTGCGAGAGAGGCCGGGCTCTCGTCGCTGATGCTTAACCCCGCTCGCGATCGCTTTTTCCGATTCTCCCGTTTGCCCTTTCTTCTCTTGCTTTTTCTTGCCTTTACTTCCCTCGGCGGACCTGGCCCTCGCCTGTGTTGGCCCAGCAAAGGCGCGCCCCCCTAACGGTTTCGATCCGGGTAAATCCGGTAAGGCGCAACCGTCTCTTCAAAAGACGAAAGCTCTGCATCCCACTTCTCTAGATAAGCGCGCGGATCATTGTCTGCTATGGCCTTTCTGAGGTCATCCGTCCCGGCGAGAAAATCGATCTTCCACCCCTCTCCACTCCTCAAGAACTGAAACTCCGGTAGGTCAGCTGCCCAGCTCAGCACCGATAGGGCCAAAAGAAAAGCCGATCCCAGCCGCTCCGAAACCGCGACCCTGAAACCGCTGCAGCTCTGCCCGGCGTACTTCCCCGAACTCGGGATGAACTTGACGGGGTACAGGCGAAACGCACCGGTAAGACCCTTTTTCCAGGCTAAGGCGTGGCCTCCCCCTTCTCCTCTCGGCCAGCTCCATTGCGCCTCCCATCTCCTGAGCCCATCAAGGGCGGCCTTTTCGTCTGCGCCTTCGAGCCAGGGTGCCCCGAACTGCTTGAACGGTTCGGGGGTGCCCCTTCCCTCAGAAAGGTTCGTACCTTCGAGCAACCCCATCCCCGAGTAGAGGAGGGCCGTTTCCAAGTCCTTTATGGCCGGCGAAGGGGGAAACCACGGTAACCCGGTTTCGTCGAACCACATCTCCCTGCGCCACCCCGCCATTTTCACCACGTTGGATACCAGCCCCTCTACCTTCGCGTAATTGGCCAGCTCTCCAGGCGTCATACCGTACCTCATCGGGATCTCCCATTCGCCCACGAACGACCTAAAAGCGCCTCTCAAGATCGGGCCGTCCACGCCACCACCGAGGGGATCGGGCCTATCCAACACGTAGTACTCCGAGCCCTGCGCGTTGGCAACCCGCATTGTCCTCTTGAGCGTCGAAATGTAGGTGTAATAGCGCACGCCGACGTCCTGAAGGTCGTAAAGCACCACGTCCAAGTCCTCAAGCGCGGCCGAAGGATCCGTCGAACCCCCGTATAAGCTGATGACCTTGATCCCGCCGAAGGTTTGGTCTTCCACCTTCTCCCCGGCTCCCTTGTCCACCGACACCCCGTGCTCGGGGGCCAGGAGGGTCAGCGATTTCGAGACCGAAACCAACCGGCTCAGCCTCGCCGGGTCGGATAGGAAGGACGAGGTATTGGTTATCAGCCCAACTCTTTTTCCCTCCAATAAACGCAGATCCAAAGAATCAGCTCCGACCCTCACTTTGCCCACTGTCGAGGACACCCCCTCATCCCCAAAACCGGCAGCGCCCGTCTGAAAGGGTTATCCCCGTCTTTTGATCGGCCTGGGGCCTCCCATGCGCCGCGAATACCTGCTCAAATTCCCTTGACGTAGCGCTCAAGCTCTTCAAAACCCATTGCCCCATTGGACCTGAACAGACCGGGATAGGAGAAGAAGCAGACGCCCGACGCCCCGTTCCTAATGGCCGACTTCACCGAGTAGTCGAGCTCGTCGAGGCCACCGTAATGCCCCACGTTGAGCCCGGCCACTATCTCCTTACCCGTGGTCACCCCTTCAGCGACGGCCTCCCCGACCCACCTGTAGTCCTTCCCGTAATCCCTGACGTATATCATGGGGAGCGCCATGTCCAGCGGAAACCTGGCCCAATCCTGGAGGACCGATTTCACGGCCAGCCCAGGCGTGGCGAAAACGGCCGCCGATAGCGTTAACCCGCGCTTCTTCACCTCCTCCCTGACCGCCTGAACTATCTTCACCACGTTATCTGTCCTCCACTTGGTCCAGGCGCTCCAACCCTCCTCTCCGTACTGGAGCTTCACGGGGTCGACCCCCGTTTCCGCCTCATAAGCTGCCCTGCAGTCGTCGCAATAGCAGTAATCGAGGTCGGGGTAATAATCGTCAAAGCCCTCCGTGAGGCCGTACTTCTTGCGCAGCCCAACGGGGATGAACACGTCTGGGTACCTTATGTAATCCAGGTGTATGCCGTCGAAGTCCAACTCCTCCGAAAGCTGCCTCGCCACGCCCACCAAGAAGTCCCGCGTGCCAGGATCGTGAGGGCAAAGCCAAGTGTAGTAGGGCACGTAAGGGGCCTTTTGAAGGCAAGAAATCCCTTCCTTGTTGACCACGTAGTGGCCGTGAGTCACGGCCTCGGGATGCATCAACGAAATTATCCACGCGTGCACCCTCACGCCCTCGTCGTGCAGCCGTTTAACGGTTTCTTTGGCCTCATTCATTTCGACCGCGTTCGGGCCAGTTACTAGCGAAGGGCTTTTGTAAGCCGCGCCAGACC
>Ga0080006_1149299_pt1 | contig 20070 bp, 18 predicted proteins | sample RS3BMetagenome_FD_69209 | JGI IMG/M metagenome (GOLD analysis project Ga0080006, IMG submission 69209) | Ferric oxide microbial mat and aquatic microbial communities from Rainbow Spring, Yellowstone National Park, USA - RS3B (SPADES... ...
TCGTCAAACGCAAGATGTCGAACTTTGCCCGCAAGCGCTCTCAGCATCGCTCCTGGCCTCAACCCACCAGGACCGCTGCCCAGATGATACGCCTCAAGCGAACTAAGTAAACGGTATTGGGTCTAGACGCGGGCCCCTTCCGTCTCGAGCGAGGCCCTCAGCCGTTCGAGGAGGTCTCCCATATCCTCGCCCACAGGCCGCATGGCCGCGGCGGGAGCCTGCGCCGCCTTGCGGTCCAGAAGGGACGTGAGGCGGTCGCGGTACGCGTCGGGATGGTCCTGCGGCACGAAAGGGCCCGCCAGGGTGTCGATCAGGGCCTGCGCGAGCCTCAGCTCGGGCTCGCTCGGCGAGACGTCGTCGCCAAGATCGAGATCCGTGACGTCGCGCACCTCGTCGGGTGCATGCATCGTCTCGAGCGCCATGGCCTGGCCAAGGTAGGGACGCAGGGTGGCGAGGCGCGGTCTCCTGCGCAGCACGAGACGGCACAGGGCGACGCGCGACGCGCCCTCGAGCGCCCTGCGCAGCAGCTGGTAGGCGCGCTGGCCGCCGGCCTGCGGCTCGAGGTAGTAGGGCTTCATGAAGTAGACGGCGTCGAGCTCCTCCGCGTGCGGGAACTGCAGGATCTCGATGCGGCGGTCCTGCACATCCGTCGAGACCTCCGCCATCTCCTCCTTTTCGACGAGGACGTACTGCCCCGGCGCGTACTCGTGTCCCAGCGCGAGCTCGCTCTCCGGCACCTCAAGCCCGCAGGCGCTGCACACCTTCTTGTAGCGCACCGGCTGCAGGCATTCCCGGTGCAGGTAGTGCATGCGCGGGTCCTTGTCCTCGCTGGCGCTATAAAGCTTCACCGGGATCGAGACGAGGCCGAAGGCCAAGGTGCCCTGCCAGATGCTGCGCAAAGCGGTCCCTCCCGCAGCTAGGTTGCGGGACGAGGCCCGCCGCGATACGAGCAGGCGCCCATGCACCATGGCGCAGAGATCTCGGAAACGGCCCGGGAGGCGGCGAAGAGCATTCGGCAGGCGGGTCCTCTCCGGCCGTCCGTCGCCGAAAGGGTAGGACGGCCTGTCCTGCACCGCTCCCTCCGGCCATTCCCGGCCGGGCGCCGCCTGCGCATGCTGGAGCCAGTCGCGGCAGGAGCTGCGGCGTGCGGGGGTGACCTGGGTGCACCTGCGGGTGCCAGCGGCGGCGCTGGACCGGCCGAGCGCGGCAAGGACCATCTACGCCATGAGCGGCACGATCGGCGTTCTGCACTTCCTGGGGTTCGGTGCGCTCGCCTTCGTCGCGTCAGGCTCCGGCAGTCCCGCCCTTTCCCTCGGCATCGCCCTTACCGCCTATACGCTCGGCATGCGCCACGCTTTCGACGCCGACCATATCGCCGCGATCGACAACGCGACGCGGCGGCTGCGCAACGTCGGCGAGCCGCCGCCGAGCGTCGGCTTCTGGTTCTCGCTCGGTCACGCGACGGTCGTCTTCGTGCTCGCGGCGGCCCTCGCTCTCGCGGTGCACCGCCTGTACGGCCTCGTGGCCGATCCCGGCTCGATCCTCCACAGCTTCGGCGGCATCTTCGGCACGCTCGTCTCGGCGCTCTTCCTCTACGCGATCGCGGGTCTGAACCTGGCTGGGCTTGTCAGCAGCCGGCGAAGGTCGGGAAACGCCCCGCCAGCCACGCCCGGCGGGCCCCTCCTGCACCTCTTCGGACCGCTCCTGGCGCGGATCCGGACCCCCGCGGGCATGTACCCCGTCGGACTCCTCTTCGGACTCGGCTTCGATACCGCGACGGAGGTCGCGCTCCTGGCGACGACGGCGGGCGCAGCCCTCGGGCCCCTGCCGTGGTACGGCGTTCTGGCGCTGCCCTGCCTTTTCACGGCGGGAATGAGCCTCTGCGACACCGCGGACGGAGTCCTCATGCATGCCGCCTACGACTGGTCACGCCTGCAGCCTGGCCGCCGTCTGCTCTGGAATCGGCTCGTAACGAGCCTCTCCGCGGCGATCGCGCTCGGTGTGGGTACGATCGAACTCGCAGGCCTGGCGGCACAGGACTCGGGACATCTGCGCGTACTCCTCGGCCCGCTCGGCCGCCTGAACCTCGAGCGCCTGGGCCTTTGGGTCGCGATCGGCCTCGCCCTGTGCTGGGGCCTTGCCATGCTCTTCTGGCGCGCAGGGCGTGAGGGCTCTCCCGAGAGCCCACCACCGCGTGCCGCGGCACATAGGGGAGGGGACGTGGGCCGGCCGGTTGGCGGCCGGCCCACGGGCAGGGGTTCAAGCCGCATGGCGCCCGGGCCACGCAGGCCCACTGCGACGAGAGACCGCTCCCAGAGCCTGTTGCAGGTCCTCCGAACCGTACCGGGTAGGGGCAGGGGCCGACAGGTCTACCTCCAGCGTAGGCGTATGGTGGACCGCTCCGGCGGTTGTCGCGAGTATGGCCGCAAGGGTTGCGCCCAGAGCCCTTCCCGCGGTATCCATCGGGTGGGGGAGGAATCTGAGGCCCGAGAGCCACCTGGTGCCCAGGCTTGTTCGGGAGTTCACATTCTCTGCGCGAGAGGGATGCCCAATGCGTGTCATCAAGGTCGAGGAGACCGAGATAGCCTCCTGGACCCGCACCCTCCTGGCCGAACAGCGTGTCGTGGCCGTGCAGGAACGCGACGAGCGCTTCGTCTTCGACGAGCTGCGGCAGGCCGAGGACCTTCGCCTGGACCATGACGTGACGCTCCAGCCGCCGCTCCGCTACCTCCTGCCCGAGAAGGAGGAGCTCGTGGCGTTCGACATGGCAGGTCGGTACCAGCCGGCGGAGTCCGATGAGCGGCCCTTCGTCCTGCTGGGTCTTCACCCCTACGACGTTGCGGCGATCCGCCAGATGGACGCCGTCTTCGCCCAGGGCGTACCCGATCCCCACTACAGCCATCGGCGCGCCCTCGCGACGATGGTCGCATGCGATGTCGAGACACCGTCCAGCAACGTCTTCGCGGGCACCATGGGCACAGCTGTGGTGCGTGAAGGCTACGACGTGCTCCTGACGCGCATCGGCCGCGACTACCTCGTCGAGAGCCGTACCGGCAAGGGTGACGGCCTGCTTGCGCTCTTCGGCGACGACGTGCAGGAAGCGAGCCCTGTGGACCTGCGCCGGCGCGAGGCCGTCTGGCAGCGCAACCGCCAGGGTCTGCGCCAGCACGAGCTCGACTGCCCGCCGGACGCCCTGCCGCGCCTCCTCGCGCTGGGCTACAATGACGAACTCTGGCAGGAGCGCTCGGAGCTGTGCCTTTCCTGCGGCTCGTGCAACCTCGTCTGCCCGACCTGCTACTGCTTCGACGTCCAGGACGTCGTGAACCTGGACATGAAGTCCGGCAAGCGCCTGCGCCTCTGCGACTCCTGCATGCTGCAGGACTTCGCCAAGGTGGCGGGCGGCCACCAGTTCCGCCTGCGCCGCGACCGCTACCGCCACCGCTTCTACCGCAAGGGCCTCTACATGCCTGAGCGCTTCGGCTTCGTCGCGTGTGTCGGCTGCGGCCGCTGCATCGACAGCTGCGTCGCCGGCGTCGCGAATCCCGTGGACGTCTACAACGCCCTGCTGCAGCGCCACCCCGAAGCCGTCGAGGAACCCCTCGAGGGAGAGTCCGTCGCCAGCCTCGGCAAGGCGCTCGAGGCCCTGCTCGGCCGCAGCGCCGGAGAGGTACCGACACCCGTGGTGGTGCACCCGCAGGCGACCGCGGTGAAGCCCAGGCGAGAGGAGCCGGACCCCTGGCTCGCCATGCCGCGGCAGGAGCCGGCGACGCTCGAGCGCGAGCTTGAGCAGCTTGTCGCAAAAGACCCGTATGTGCCTGAGCGCGCCACCATCGTCGAGAAGCGCGCCGTGACGCAGCACGAGACGTTCTACCGCCTGCGCCTGGATTCCGGCAGGAGCCTCGGCCACCAGAGCGGCCAGTTCGTCCAGATCTCGCTCATGGGCATCGGCGAGGCGCCGATCTCCGTCAGCTCCGGCCCGACGGACGAGCCCGACTTCGAGATGGTGGTGCGTCGCGTCGGCAACGTCACGGAGGCGCTCGAGCGCCTTGAGCCAGGCGCCAAGGTTGGCGTGCGCGGACCGTACGGCACCTCGTTCCCGATGACGGAGCTGCGCGGCAAGGACATCCTCGTCGTCGCCGGCGGCATCGGCATCGTGCCGGTGCGCTCGGCGATCCAGGAGGTGCTGCGGCACCGTTCGGACTACGGTCGCCTGACGATCGCCTACGGCATGCGCGCGCCCCAGGACCGCCTGTTCGGCGCGGAGATCGCCGCCTGGCTGGACGAGCCCGGCGTCAACATACTCGAGACCGTCGACCACCTCGAGGGCCTCTGGCACGGGCGCGTCGGCCCCGTGACGACCCTCCTGCCGAACTGCGGCATCGAGGTGGGGCGCACGGCTGCGCTCGTCTGCGGACCGCCCGTGATGTACCGCTACGTGCTGTCGGACCTCGTCGCCATGGGCATGTTGGAGAGCGACATCTATGTCTCGCTCGAGCGGAAGATGAAGTGCGGCATCGGCAAGTGCGGCCACTGCCAGATCAACGGCACCTACGTCTGCCAGGACGGCCCGGTGTTCACCTATGCGCAGGTGCGGAACCTGCCGGAGGCCTTGCAATGATGAAACCCAGGGTGGCTATCTTCGACTTCGCCGGCTGCGAGGGGTGCCAGCTCCAGATCGTGAACCTCGAGGACGAGCTGCTGAGCCTTCTCGACGTGGTGGACGTCGTGGAGTGGCGCGAGGGCATCTCCGAGAAGAGTCCCGAGTTCGACATCGCCCTCGTGGAAGGGGCGATCACCCGCCCGCAGGACGTGAGGCGCCTCGAGCAGATCCGCGCGCGGGCGAAGGTTCTCGTGGCGCTTGGCGCCTGCGCGAGCCACGGCGGCGTCAACAAGCTGCGCCAGCGCCTGGACCTCGCCGCCGCGAAGCGCATCGTCTACGGCGACGCCGCCAGCGAGCCCTTCCTGCGCTCCGGGCCCGTCCAGGCCATCGACGAGGTGGTCTCGGTGGACGTGCGGATCGAGGGCTGCCCCATCGATCGCCAGGAGTTCAAGAACATCATGCGCACCCTGGTCCTGGGCGGTGAGCCGCACCTGCCGAACTTTCCGGTCTGCGTCGAGTGCAAGAGGGCCGGCAACGTCTGCCGCTACGAGCGCGGCGAGATCTGCCTCGGCCCGGTGACGCGCGGCGGCTGCGGCGCGCGCTGCCCGTCCTTCGGCATGTGGTGCTTCGGCTGCCGCGGCTCCGTGGACGAACCGAACATCCACGCCGCGCGTGCTGTCATGGAACGGTACGGCAGGACGGTCCAGGAGCTTGAGGAGCGCCTCGCGCTGTTCGGCAGCCGCTAAGGGAGGTCACACCGTGACACAGCATATCGAGATCCACCACGTCACCCGCATCGAAGGCCACGGCAGCATCGTCCTCGACATGGACGAGGGTGCCGTCAAGAAGATCGCCTGGCAGGTGCCCGAGGCGCCGCGCTTCTTCGAGGCCATGGTGCTCGGGAAGTCCTGGAAGGACATGCAGACCATCGTGAGCCGCATCTGCGGCATCTGCTCGATCAGCCACTCGCTCGCCTGCGTCAAGGGCGTCGAGGCGGCGCTCGGGCTCGAGGTGACCAAGCAGACATCGCGCCTGCGCCGCCTCGCGCACTACTCGGAGCTGATGCAGAGTCACGTCCTGCACGTCGGCTACCTCGTCGCGCCGGACCTTCTCGGCCAGCCGTCCGTCGTGCCCTTGACGAAGACCCACCCCGAGCTCGTTGGGCTCGTCGTCGGGCTGCACAAGCTCGCGAACCGCTGGTCCGACCTCATCACGGGTCGGACGACGCATCCTATCACGCTTCAGCCCGGCCGCATGACACACCTGCCGACGGCGGGGGACCTCGTGCAGCTCCAGCACGACCTGCAGGCGTCCCGCGAGGGCGTCTGGCGCCTCGTCGACGCCGTCGGGGGGCTCCTGGACCGCCTGCCGGACTTCGAGCGGGAGACGGAGTACGTCGCGCTCGTCGACGGCTTCGACTACGCGCTCTACGACGGCGAGGTCGGAAGTTCCGACGCGCCGAAGGCCCTGCCCGTCGCCCGCTTCGAGGAGGTCTGCAACGAGTACGTCGCCAAGGATTCGACGGCCAAGTGGACGCGCTGGCATCGCGACGCCTACGCGGTGGGCGCGAGGGCGCGCTACAACCTGAGCGGCATGCGCCTCTCGCCGCTCGGCCGCAAGGTGGCCGACGCCGCGGGCCTCGAGGCGCACAAGCACAACCCCTACTACAACACGGTGGCGCAGCTCGCCGAGATCGGCCACCTGCTCGACGAGACGCAGGTGCTGATCGACAAGATCCTCGCGGCGGGCCTCAAACCCGAGCGGGGCGAACCCCAGCCTCACGCCGGGGAGGGCGTCGGCAGCGTCGAGGCTCCGCGCGGCATCCTCTTCCACCGCTACGCCTTCGACGCCAAGGGCCGCTGCGAGGCGGCGAACCTCGTCATCCCGACGAACCAGAACCACGGCAACCTGCAGCGCGACATGGAGGCGCTGGTGCCCACCATCATGGACCGGCCCGAGAGCGAGATCGCTCTCCTCCTCGAGATGCTCGTGCGCTCCTACGACCCCTGCGTGTCCTGCTCGACGCACTTCCTCGACGTTCGCTTCGTCGGACGGGGTGCAGGGCATGGCGAGGGCGCCTGAGATGTGCCTCGCGGTACCGGGCAAGGTGCTCGAGATCGGGGAGGACAACATGGCGGTCGTCGACATCGCCGGCGTGCGCAGGCGGGTCTGCCTGGACCTCGTCGAGGGCATCGCGCCGGAGGACTACGTCCTCGTGCACGTCGGCTTCGCCCTGCAGCGCATCGACGCCGACGAGGCGCAGAGGACCATGGACCAGCTGCTCCAGATGGCGCCGCCCGAGAGGGCGGCGGATCAGCCATGAAGTACGTCGACGAGTACCGGGACCCCCTGGGAGGGCAGCGCCTGCTGGCCGAGATCCGGCGCTGCCCCCCCGCGGGAGGGCTCCGCATCATGGAGATCTGCGGCGGTCACACGCACGCCATCTACCGCAGCGGCCTCGACCAGCTGCTGCCGGAAGGGATCCGCTTCCTGCACGGGCCGGGCTGCCCGGTTTGCGTCACACCGGCCGTGCGCATCGACCAGGCGATCGCCCTCGCGCACCGCCCCGGCTGCCTCGTCGCCACCTACGGCGACATGCTGCGGGTGCCGGGAAGCGTCGAGAGCCTGCGCACCGCCCAGGCGCGCGGCGCCAAGGTGCAGATCGTCTACTCGAGCCTGGACGCGGTGGAGATCGCGCGCAGCCGGCCGGAGCTCGAGGTGGTGTTCCTCGCGGTGGGGTTCGAGACAACCGCTCCGGCGAACGCGGCGGCCATCCTGCACGCGCAGGAGGGCGGCCTTCCGAACTTCAGCGTGCTCGGCAGCCACGTGCTCGTGCCGCCGGTGCTGCGCCACCTCCTCCTAAGCCCCGGCACGGAGATCGATGCCTTCATCGGCCCTGGCCACGTCGCGACCGTCGTCGGCAGCGAGGACTACGCCTTCCTGCCCGAGGAATTCGGCAAGCCGGTCGTGATCAGCGGCTTCGAGCCCCATGACCTCCTGCTGGCCGTGCTGATGCTCCTGCGGCAGCGCGCGGAGGGTCGCTGCGCCGTCGAGGTGGAGTACCGGCGGGCGGTGCAACCCAAGGGGAGTGAGCGGGCGCTCGCGGTCATGGGCGAGGTCTTCGAGGTGCAGGACCAGGAGTGGAGGGGGATCGGCGTCATCCCGCGCAGCGGCCTCGGCATCCGGCGGCGCTTTGCGGCCTTCGACGCGCTCGCGCGCTACCGCGGCGAGCTGCCCGAGGCGGCCGAGGATGCCGGGGAGTACGTCTGCGGGGCGGTGCTGCAGGGGCACAGGACGCCGCTGGAATGCCCCGCCTTCGGCATCGGATGCATACCGGAGCATCCCTACGGACCTGGCATGGTCTCGCAGGAAGGGGCCTGCGCGGCCCTCTACCGCTACCGCCAGCCTGGCCCTGGGCAGGGGGTGGCGCAGTGACGGCCGCAAGGCCTCCGCTGCCGCGGGTGATCGAGGCCTCACACGGTACCGGCGGCAAGATGACCCATGACCTCGTCGAGCACATCTTCCTGCCGGCCTTCCGCAACCCGCGCCTCGAGGCCCTCGGCGACCAGGCGATCCTGGACCTGCCTGGCCTGCGGCTCGCCATGACGACCGACAGCTACGTCGTGCAGCCGATCCGCTTTCCCGGCGGCAGCATCGGCGACCTCGCCGTCAACGGCACCGTGAACGACCTGCTGATGGGTGGCGCAACGCCGGTCGCCCTCTCGGCCGCCTTCATCCTGCAGGAGGGCCTCGAGCTCCGCGCCTTGCAGAACGTGGTGGCGGAGATGGCCGAGGCTGCGCGGCGGGCCCGGGTGGAGATCGTCACGGGCGACACCAAGGTGGTGGGCTACGGCGAGCAGGATGGCCTCTTCATCACAACGACCGGCGTCGGCCTCTTGCCGCCCCACATCGACTGGTCTCCGAACCACATCCGGCGGGGAGACCGCATCCTGCTCTCGGGCAGCGTCGGCGACCATGGGGCGAGTGTCATGGCCTCGCGCTTTGGCATCGCCCTCGACACCAGCATCCCGAGCGACACCTGCGCGCTCCTCGAGGCCGTCCTCACGGTGCGGGACATCCCGGGCATCCGCTGCATGCGCGACCCGACGCGCGGCGGCTTCGCGACGACCCTGGCTGAGCTGTCCGCGCAGAGTGGCCTGACGCTCCGGGCCGAGGAACAGGCGATCCCTGTGCGCGACGACGTGCGTGGCCTCTGCGAGGTGCTCGGCCTGGACCCGCTCTACGTTGCGAACGAGGGCAAGCTTGTCGCGGTCGTGGCGCCGGAGGACGCGGACGACGTGCTCCGGCGCCTGCGGCAGGTGCCGGAGACGCGGGACGCCGCCATCGTCGGCGAGGTGACCGACGATCGGCCGGGGCATGCGGCGCTGCGCACGGTGCTGGGAGCCCTGCGCCCGCTCGACCTGCTGCCCGTCGAGCAGCTGCCGAGGATCTGCTGACATGCACGAGATGTCACTGGCCAACGATATTCTGGCCATCGCGGACGAGGCGGCGGAGGGCGCGGGGGCCAAGCATGTGCTGCGGGTGCGGGTGGGGGTCGGGTGGCTGCTGCAGGTGGAGGAGCAGAGCCTTGCCTTCTACCTCGAGGCCATGCGCCGGGACTACCCGCGGCTCGCGGGGTCGGCGTTCGACCTGGAGACGGAGCCCGTGCGGGTGCGCTGCCAGGCTTGCGGCAGCGAAACGGTACAGGAGGACTGGTGCTTTCTCTGCAGCGCGTGCCGCTCGACGGACGTCAGGGTGGTGGCCGGCGATCGGCTCGAGGTGCGGGACATGGAGGTGTTGACAGCCGATGTGTGAGACGACGGACGGCAGCCACCAGCATGTGGAGGTGCACCGCCATGTGATGGAGGCCAACGACGAGATCGCCGGGCGGCTGCGTCGCGGTTTCGCGGCTCGGGGCATCCTCGTGCTGAACCTCATCAGCGCGCCGGGATCCGGCAAGACGGCGCTCCTCGAGCGCACGCTCGGTCTCCTCTCCCCGCTGCGCGTCTCGGTGCTCGTCGGAGATGTGGAGACGGAGCGCGACGCGGAGCGCCTGCGCCGCTCAGGGGTGCCTGTGGCCCAGATCGTCACGGCGGGCACCTGCCACCTCGAGGCCGCAATGGTGGAGAGCCACCTCTCGGAGGTGGACCAGCGGGAGCTCGACGTCCTGATCGTCGAGAACGTCGGCAACCTTGTCTGCCCGACCGCGTACGACCTCGGCGAGGACGTGAAGGTGGTGCTCCTCAGCACGACGGAAGGCGAGGACAAGCCGCTCAAGTATCCCGCCATCTTCCACCGCGCGGCGGTGGCCGTGCTCACGAAGACCGACCTCGCGCCGCACCTCGACTTCGACCGCGCGCTTTTGCGCGAGAACATCGAAGCGGTGCACCCCGGCCTGCCGGTCCTCGAGCTGTCCGCGCGCACCGGCGACGGCATCGACGCCTGGCTGGGGTGGATCCGGACGAAGGTCCAGGAGAAGCAGGGCGCCTACCGCTGACGAAGGCGGCGACCGTCATGGAACCGCGACGACCGGGAAGCGAATGTCTTGAGGGGCTGCGCATGGACGAACCGGCAGCCTTTGCGCTCAGGGTGACCGGGACGGTGCAGGGCGTCGGTTTTCGGCCCTTCGTCTACCGGCTGGCCACCAGGCGCCGCCTGGGGGGCCTCGTGCAGAATGCTGGGAACTGCGTGCGCATCGAGGTCGAGGGGCCGGCGAGGGAGCTCGCGGGCTTCCTGCAGGACCTCTGGCGCGAGGCGCCGCCGGCCGCCCTGATCGAGGATGTCCTGTCGGAGCGGCTGCCGGCAACGGGCAGAACATCCTTCGCCATCGTGCCTTCGCGGATGGAGGGCGGGCGGGAGTCGATGGGCATCCCGGCCGACATGGCGATCTGCCCCGACTGCCTGCGGGAACTCAAGGACCCGCGCAGCCGGTACTACCGCTACCCGTTCACGTCGTGCACCCAGTGCGGGCCGCGCTACACGATCACGCGGCATCTGCCCTTCGACCGCGAGCGCACGGCCATGGACCGCTTCCCGCTCTGCGAAGGCTGCGCGGGGGAGTACGGCTCCGTTCAGTCGCGGCGCTTCCACGCGCAGGCCACGGCCTGTGCCGGCTGTGGCCCCGAGCTCTTCTACAGCCTGCGCGACGGCAAGGCTCTGGCCTCTGGCGAGGATGCCCTCTCGCTGGCGGCGTCACTGCTGCGATCGGGCGGCATCCTGGCCGTCATGGGCGTCGGCGGCTTCCATCTGGCCTGCGATGCGCGCAGCGAAGCCGCCGTAAGTCGCCTGCGGCGTCAAAAGCGCCGCCCGGACAAGCCTCTCGCGGTAATGATGAACGAGGAAGAACTGGTGCGGTGCTGTGTCTGCAGCGCTGAGGAGACCTTGGCCTTGCGGTCGCCGGCCCACCCGATCGTGCTGCTCGAGCGTCTGCCCGGCGCGGACATCGCGCCGTCGGTGGCCCCGGGCATGGCCCGGCTCGGCGTGATGCTGCCCTATACCGCCTTGCACGTGATGCTGCTCGAGGAGGAGGAGATCGCCAGCCTTGTGATGACGAGCGGCAACCACAGCGGCGAACCTCTCTCGTACCGCGTCGACGACGCGCTCAGGGAACTTGGCGATGTCGCGGACGGCTTCCTCTGCCATACCCGCGAGATCTTGCGCCCTGTCGACGACTCCGTGGTGCGGCTGGCCGGGGAAGGCCGGATCCTCCTGCGCCGCGCGCGCGGCTTCGTGCCGCAGAGCATCGCTGTGCCGGGGTGTGACCAGGAGCTTCAGGCGCTCGCCGTCGGCGCCGACGTCAAAAACGCCTTCGCCGTGCTGCGAGGCGGCAGGATCTGGCTCGGCCCGCACGTCGGTGACCTCGAGGTCCCGAAGACGCTCGCCCTGTTCCGGCAGGAGGTCTCCTGGTACCTCAAGGAACTGGCCGTGACGCCTCAGGTGGTGGTGCACGACCTCCACCCCGGCTATGCGGGTACCAGCTACGCGCGAGAACGGGCGGAGCCCCTTCTGCCGGTGCAGCACCACCATGCGCACATCGCGGCCTGCCTCCTTGAGCACGGGGTGGACGAGCCGGTGCTCGGCCTCGCCTGCGACGGGGTGGGCTATGGCGACGACGGCGGTCTCTGGGGCGGCGAAGCCCTGCTCGCGACCAGGAGCGGCTACCGGCGCGTCGGCCACCTGCGGCCACTGCGGCTGATCGGTGGCGATGTGGCCGTGCGAGAACCCTGGCGGCTCGCCGTGAGCTATCTGGAGGCGATCGGACGCCTGGGGCAGGACGGCGACTGGGCCCTGCGCCGGATGGCGACGCCGGAGGACAGCGCAAGGCGGCTCATGCAGGTGCTGGCTAGCCGCTACCCGGGCTTCGTCTCGACGAGCCTCGGGCGCTTCCTCGATGCAGCCGGCGCGCTGGTGCTCGGACGGGGCGTCGCGAGCTACGAAGGCGAGTTGCCGATGCGCCTCGAGGCGCTGGTGCGTGCGGAGGAGGAAGGCGCCTACCCCTTCACCATGGAGGACGGCGAGCGCGTCCTCCTCGACTGGCGACCCGCCCTCGCCGCGCTCGTCGACGACCTGAGGGACGGCGTGGATCCGGCGCGGGTATCAACGCGCCTGCATCGCGGTCTGGCGCAGGGCTTGGCGCAGATGACGCGCCTCCTCACGGGACGCCTCGGCGTCTCCAAGGTGGCGCTCGGCGGCGGTGTCTGGCAGAACGAGTGGCTGCTGCGATGGTTCCTTTCGGAGATGGCGGGAACGGGGCTCGAGGTGCTGGTGCCGCACGAGCTGCCGGTGGGGGACGGCGGCCTCGCGGCGGGACAGCTCGCGGTGCTGACCGCCCGCCTCGGCTCAGGGGGCAAGCCGGTCGAGTTCCTCGAGGATGCGCTCGCAGTACAGAGGGAGGCGCTCGGCCAGAACGGGTGAGAGATCTTCCGCGTACCCGAGGGCCAGGGGCTCGATGCCGAAGAGGACGATCTCCTCAGGGCACGGGCCAAGACTTCTTGCGAGATCGACGATGGCCAGGAGATCTCCTGAATGAGGAGAGGTGGAGAGGCGGTTGCGGCGGGATTGCACCTCGTCTGGCGTGAAACGGAGCATGGTGCCGGGCTGCTGGTCCATGAAGGCGCAGTCGATGATGATGGCCGAGTGCGCCCCTTCGAAGGCGTCGAAGATCCTGAGACCCGATGTGCCGATATCCATGAGGCGCACATCGCGCTGGCGTCCCGCGAGGCGCTCTTCGAGTTCCTTGAGGATGCGCACGCCGATGCCTTCGTCCTGGCGCAGCGGATTGCCGAGACCAACCACCACTGTCACTTCTGCCACCCCAACGTCGCCGGGTGTGATCCCAACCGCAGTATAGAACCTCCAGGCGCCGGTGTGGCGCGTGTGCCCAAGACGACAGGCGCATTGCCGTCTGCCACATAGGGCGGCCGAATGGCCCTTGCGGCGTGGCCATCGCCTGAAGTCTTACATGATTAACGGAATGATGTGGTCAGGTTTGGATCTCAGATTGCGTTAGGGGGTGCCGATCTTGGGCTACGTCGCGTCGCCATCGTCCTTCAGCGCGCTGAGCCTTGTGCCGGCCTTTGAGCAACTACCTGAGGCAACACGCGAGGAGCTTGCCAAGATCACGCATATGCGGCGCTATCGCCGGCACGCGCTCGTGTACGTGGAAGGTGAGGCCGCGGCGCTCTTTTGCTTCGTCACGTCGGGCACCGTCAGGCTCTTCAAGACGACCGCGGACGGCCAGGAACAGACGCTGCACCTGCTCTCGCCCGGCAGCCTGTTTGCGACGACCGGGTTCATTCCCGGCGCTAGGTACCCTGCGACCGCCCAGGCCAAGGAGGACTCGTGGGTGGGCTGCATCTTGAATACGGATCTTGCGGCAGTGGCCCAGCGCGACGTGCATCTGAGCTGGACCCTGCTGGTCGCGTACAGCTCCCGGCTGTCCGGCAAGATGCAGCACATGCTCGACCTCGGCACGCGCGACGCCGCCGGCAGGCTTGCGGCGGGACTCCTGCGCCTGGTGCCCACGCCGCAGCGAGCGGCGGGAAGGCCCATTCCCATCGACATGCCGGTATCGCACCAGGAACTCGCGCAGCTGATCGGCGCCTCCCGCGAGACGGTGACGCGTCTGCTGAAGAACTTCCGACTCGAAGGTGCCGTGGAGGTCCTGGGGGGCAGACGACTGGTTTTGCATCCGGACGTTCTGGAACGGCACGTGCAGTGATGCGGAGGCCGCGTTCACCCACGTGCGCGGATGTCTGCCGGCTGGATGTGCCAGAGAACAGCGCATTTAAGCGCGTTTTGCTTGCACGGCGGGCCGCGCAATGCTAGACTAACCTGTGCTTAGGCGCCCGTAGCTCAGTTGGATAGAGTGCTTGACTACGAATCAAGAGGTCGCAGGTTCGAATCCTGCCGGGCGCGCCAAAAAGATTGATTCTAGAGCGGCTTCCAAGCCTCAACCCCCGGAGGGTATCCGGGGGTTGAGGCGTTTTTGCTACCATTTTGCTACCGAATGATGCCTCGTTTTTCGCGTTCGCCCCGCCAGGAACTCGTCCCCACGCTGCGGACCGTTGTTCCATTGCCGCTGTGCCCCGGATCAGCACGTCCGCTCGTGCCTACTTAACGGGGAGCGCCGGCCAGTCGGCCGGCGATCGCGCAGGGGCGATGTTCGAGGTGGTCCGGTGCGCTAATGGCGTTCGCCAGGGGGAGCTTTGGCAGAACAGCCGACGCAGGGGCCGCTTTGAGCCCTTGAGCCTCAAGGCGGAACGCTGCGGATTGGTGCGCCTGAGGCAGGCGATCCATCCCATCGCTGACGAGCTGAGTGTCCGGGTCTGTAGCCATCATGTGAGATGGTTCTACATATCACCCAATTCATACCAGCGCCAGATGGGCGGGTTCAGCCTGCGTGCCAAACACTTAGTCGGCACGCACTAGGGCCCACCATGAGGAGTGCCACGCCTACACAGAAGATACACGAAGGTACTCCATTAGCTTGACAACAGACATCTGGTGTGCCTCTTGTCCCAATAGGTCGAATGCAACAATTGAGATCAGTAGATTGCTGCTTGTCAAGAGGTGCTGAGACCGTTACCGTTAGCAACGGAAGGAGGTGCCGCGTTAGCGTGCTTGTGAACATGCCTTTCGCGGTTCTCCGGTGCGGTGCTATGCTTTAAGTTTCGCGCCACTGTGCAACCTACCGATAGGGAGGTCTGACGAGTGGGGGCACCGCTAGAGTCCGCAAGAGTACCGGTGCGGCTGATCGTTGATAAGCTTGACCTGCGGTTGGCGGACAGTTTTGATGATCGCTTGGTGCTACAGAAGGTCGTCTATCTCATGCAGCGAAAGGGCTTCCAGATTGGGTACTCGTACCGGTGGTACCTTCGCGGGCCGTACAGTTCCGAGCTCACCAAGGACGCATTTGCCGTGGTTGATTGGCCCGAAATTGCAACTGGTCGCGTTCTAACGGGGCCGGCTAACGAGTTCATCGATAAGATTGTCGAGCCTCCAGAAGGCATTTCCGAAGTGGACTGGCTCGAACTTGTCGCAACCGTCGCCTGGTACGGACCAAGGAACGAGTGGCAGCGAGACGTCATGGAGTCAACCGTGAGACGCGTCAAGCGGGAACTCGTTTTGCGTCTAGGGGAACGTCTGACAAATGCGGTCGATTTGGCATTAGCCACCCTCAAGGAGGAGGGTATGACCGCCGCCGTGCGATGAGCAAGATTGTCAACGACGCAGTTCACGGACCGATCGATCTACCCGAGTGGGCGAGATCAATTATTGACTCGCCCCCGTTTCAGCGATTGCGGCGCGTCCGACAGCTCAGCTTCATGCATTACGTCTTTCCGTCGGCGGAGCACAGTCGTTTTGCCCACTCCCTAGGCACAATGCATTTGGCAGGGAAGATGTGCCGCCATCTCCGCCTCGACGATAACCAGTCGCGAGAAGTGATGGCGGCTGCATTGTTACACGATGTGGGCCACCTTCCTTTTTCTCATGTAATTGAGAGCGCCTATCGAATCGTTGAAGCACACCGGGGACGGCAACCCTACGAAGATCGGCACCCGGCGCGTAAACCTCAAGCTGAGGACGCCCTCTCCCATTATTGCACGCCAACCCAAGGTAGCATTCACGAAGACATCGGAGAGACTATTATTGATCGGTACTACAGAGAAACGCTGGAGCAATTCGGCATATGCGCCGATAATGTGATAAACATAATGAAAGGCAACACGGATGAGCAGGAAGATCTAGTTAGCCACATGATAGTGCACTCGGCGGTGGACGTGGATCGGCTCGACTATTTGGTGCGTGACGCAAGTGGGCTGGGGGCTAATTATGGGCTTTTGGACATCGACTACATTGTGCGCCAGCTTACCAGGGGCAGATGGAAGGATCATGATGTTATTGGCGTGCGGGATGGGAAGGAAGGAGTTGTTGACAACCTCCTGCTCTCTCGCTTCTTCCATTATGGACAGCTAGTCAAGAACCACACCGTAGTCGGCTTTGAACTGGCTGCGAAAGTCCTTTTGGCAAGAATGATAGAAAGGGAACACGATGCGTTGCCGCAGTTTGAAGATGCTCTTTATGATGGCGCGAGTACATACTTTGGAAGTATTGCTGCTTTCGACTACGCCGATGACTACGGCGTAATGCATGAGTGGCAGCATATTGTTGCTGAGGCGGGCGATGAGCTTAACACTGCTCTGGCAAAGACGCTCCTTGCACGCCGGCGCCTAACGCGGCTTTTTGAGGCGACGTGGACGGCGCCTGGCGGAACCCCGAGGGAATACAAGGAATTGACGCAGGCTACTGAGCAGATCAAGGAGATTGTTCGCGCTGAGGGCCTCCGCAAAGAACTTGTTGGGTGGGTTCAGGACGAAATAGAAGTTGAGCCTGTACCAGAGCAGATCAAGGATGAGCCAACCAAAGTTGCTTTTGTCGTGAAGAACGGGGTTGCAACCCCAGCCCAAGAATCGCAAAGCTCTGTGCTTGCCCTACTGAAAGGCACAAAGAAGTACGTGTTCCGGGTGTATTACCTTGGCGACTGCGAGGAACATAAGCCAGAGATTCAGCGCCGAATCACCGATCTGGCTCAGTAACTCGACAGTGTGGCCGGGCGTTAATTGAGCAGGTCAACCTTGCGTTAGCCCTTCTGCCTGCGCAACACGCTCTCCATGGCCTTCTCCGCAGCCTCTCGCTGGTCACCGGGCAGCACGTGGCCGTACATCCTGGCGGTCGTCGCGGGATCGGCGTGTCCCAGCCTTCTGCTGGCCACGAGAACGCGACCGTCGGCACTGAGCATGAGCGTTGCGGCGGTGTGCCGCAGACCGTGGACCTTCACGCCTTCGAGGCCAGCCTTCGCTAGCGTCGCCTTATGCAGGCGGCGCAGGTTGCTCGGCGAAAGCGGGGTGCCGACCTCCGATGGGAACACGAGGTTGAAGTCCTGCCACACGTCCACCCCGAACCGCTCACTCAGCGCGGTGCGCTCCGCGTCGATCCGCTGACGGTGCTCCTGAAGAACCGTAATCTCGTTGTCCGTCAGCTCGATGACCTTAGTCCCTCGGTGCTCCTTAGTGGGGCGTTCGACCATGCCCTTGCCCGTGAAGTACTGCCTCTGCACCCGTACCATGAGCCTTTTGCCCTCGCGGTCAAGGTCGCGCCAGCGCACTCCGATCAGCTCGCCTTCCCGCATCCCGGTGGATATAGCGATGAAGAACAGAGCGTAGAGCCGGTGGTTGCGCAGAACGTCCAGAAAGGCGGCTGCCTGGTCCGGCGCGAGCACCCGCTGCTCCTTGGGGTGCACCGCTGGCGGGGTGACCTGATCGCAAGGGCTGCGGGGGATTAGGCCCTGTTTCACTGCGTGCCTGAGCGCCGCTCGCAGGATGGCGTGCTGGTAGGCTACGGTCCTCGGGGAGAGGCCGCGCGCGAGTTCCGCCGCATAGTGCGCCTCGAGGTGCTGCCAGCAAACGGTCGGAAAGAGGACGCCTGGGGGTCGTGTGGAACGAGGCAAGTAGGTGATGATCGATGGCTGATTCCTCACGAGAGACGCGCATGGCAAAGCGCCGAATGGCTGTTTACGAGCGTGACAACGGCATCTGTCATCTTTGCGGCAAGCCCGCGAACGTCCACTATTTTGACCTTGACCATGTCGTTCCACGATCCAGAGGAGGCACCGATGACGAAAGCAACCTCTGCCTGTCGCATCCATACTGCAATCGATCTCGCGGGAACCGAATGGGTCGTCACATACATTTATGGGACGTGCAGCGTCTCAAAGAGCGGAACGCCCCGGATTATGTATTCAAGATCCTTGGATCACCGTACATTCACTCAACCCAAAGCGACGTGCCAGACGGACGAGAACATCTCGTTGAAGGACGCATCACTGACTGGCAAGTCTACCTCCGCGAAGGCGCACCCGGCGCAATGCTTTGCAGGAGAAGCAACAGGGCAAGTCAGCCTAGCAAGGTCCGCATCGTCCTCTGCGACACCGCAGACGAGGCCCACTACTTCCAGGGTCTGCTAAACTCGCCGATGGCACTGGCGGCTGAGACATATGGATTGCGTGTTCCCGACCAACTCTTCATTCCGCGATTCGATCCGGGAAGCCCTCTGCATCGATCACTGGCAGAGCAAGTCCTGCGGTCGAACATAACGGATCAAGGTCACGATGCCTGCATCGAAACAGTCGCTGAGATTTGGACTCTGTCGGGAGAGGACATTCGTGATGCACGAGAAGCATTGAGCCGAGACCGCAATGAGTGATGGGTCGGGCGGCGCCTGCCAGATCCCACATAAAGGCCACCAGCACGTCTCTGGCTGGCAGGCGCTGGAGCGCTTTCGCAGAATGGATACTTGCCAGATCGCCGAGCTAGGGGATGGGGTCGAATGCCAAACCACAACAAGATTGCGCTACTAATCGGGGCGGGTTTTTCGGCAGAGGCGAGAGTACCCACTATGAGACCAATGATCGAAGGGTTCCTCGGGGATCTATCTGACGACGACCGACGCTACGTGGAGGCTATCATAGCTCGCCTCCCTGAGCGCCACCAAGATGTCGAAGGCCTCCTGGCCGTACTGGAAAGCGTGTCAGCAGATGATCCGGCGCGCGCCGTCTACGAACTGCTGCCCCAGTTCAAGGATAAGGAGGTGGCATTACGGCTGAGGGGCGCTCTAAGGGACTATATATTCAACGTGTGTATGCCGGAGCCGGAAGCTGTGTCCTATATGGACCCTCTTTGGCGAACATTCTCGCAAAACACCTGCATCTTTTCCTTCAATTATGACACGTGCGTGGAGATATCAGCTTTGCGAAACAGGCAATCGATGAATGACGGCTTCCTTGAGAAATGGACCCCTCAGCGATTTGACGAACAGACGAACGTCCATCTGTTCAAGCTGCACGGCTCGGTCACATGGTTCCGTGCCGGAAATCAATTGCTCAAGGTACCATTAAGGCTCCAACAGAAGAATATCGCTTCTCTTGACGGACGCGAACTCACCCCAGTCATGCTATATCCAGGCGAAAAAGGCCAAACACACTTGACTCCTTTTGCAGACCTGTACCATTATTGGCGTACTATTCTTCATGATGAAGTGTCTATTCTTGTCGTTATGGGATACAGTTTTCGCGACAGCGACGTATTTGAGGTGGTGCGCGGGTGGGCATCCGTTGCTGATCACCATCTAGTCTTGATTGATAACAACCCGAAGGAGTTGCTTGTCACAGCTCGGAGATTTGACAACGTTGCAGGATTGTATGGCGTCTCGACTGCAACGTTCTTTCAACTGATCAGCGATCAATCCCGGTTTTTGTCGTTCGTGTCGGTGCTTCAACGTACTGCCGAGATTCCAAGCCTAGTCAACTGGTATAGGAACTCTCAAAACCCCTCTGCATTCCCGCAGGTTCAAGACATTGTTGCAGCATTTGCAGCCATCGGCTTGCAGGACACGGTGGTCAGAGTTCTAGAATTGGTCTTGCCCACTACCAGTTTTCTTACGGCAATTGAGAGGTTGACGTTGCACCATCGGTTGGACCTGGTTCTCTACGCCAAAGCCACCGGCAAGCCGCGGGTGTCCGATGGCTTATTGCAGTCTCTTCTGCCGCAGCCTGTGTATGTTTGGTCCGATATGACCATGCTCGGTAACATCCAGCGAATTCAGCCGGTCAACTCTGGAGAGTTGTCAGACGGTGAACTATTCGACTTGTCGTACCTTGGTACCCCGGTTGTAGAGTATAAGGCCCTGGCTGAGATGTACGTTCGTCTATCAGAAGGATTGGCGACAGCCGGAAGTCAGGCGCAGACTAGCCGTCTTCCGATACCCGAGGTTGCGCGTGCTGCGGTGCGAACTGTCGGCAGCGGAGCGATAATCCCCAATAACAGCAGAATGAAACTCCCCACCCCGAATCGAAGGGAGGATCCACCAGCCTGGCAAGCGAGGTGGGTTCCCTGTTGCGGAGTGGAGAGCGC
>Ga0080006_1187629_pt1 | contig 20055 bp, 15 predicted proteins | sample RS3BMetagenome_FD_69209 | JGI IMG/M metagenome (GOLD analysis project Ga0080006, IMG submission 69209) | Ferric oxide microbial mat and aquatic microbial communities from Rainbow Spring, Yellowstone National Park, USA - RS3B (SPADES... ...
CATCCGCTGTGCCTGTGGAGCTCCGCCCAATACCTCCCCTACCCTCCCTAGGGTTAAAAAAGAGGAGGCAAGGCGGGGCTTTGAAGCAGGAAGCTCCGCCCTTTAGGGCGGGGTAGCTCACTCTCGCTAGGCTCGACACTATGCGTGGTGTGGGTGGTTTAAGCGCGTGGGCCATGATTCCGCCCGTCTCTTCGAGTAGTCTTGAGAGCGGACCTCTTCCTTCGATGTTACCATGGGTGAAGAACATGTTCCCCAATACGTGTGTAAAGGGGTCAGGGTTAAGCTTTGGAAGCCCACTCACGAGCTCTAGGATCCGTCTATTACCAATAAACTCGTTGTCACCCACCAATATGATGCTTTTTTCAAGCGGATAAGGGTATGCTTCCAAGAATTTCTTCATATTTTGAATGGTTTTATCCCCGCGACCTACAACTATGTCACCGAGTAGAACGACCATGTCTGGCTTCTCTTTACGGATAACATCGAAGCAAACCATGCTTAAGCCAGTTGGGGAGTGAATGTCTGATAGTACAAGGATCCTCAAAGAGCACTCTAAGCACACCGCAACCTGGAAATTAAACCCTCCGCCAACTATTAGGCGACAAGGCTGCTCAAAACACTTCCCGTCTCCACATAGTGGTCTAACTCATCACATCCGTTTAGAATACGCTACAACCATCCCGGCGTACCATTCATACTTTAGATAAAGCCGACGAATTTTTCTAGCCCAGTTGAACACCGTATAAGTCTGGTCTCCGTGGGATAGCGGAGTACACGCCACGGGCACTCTGGTAGCTATATTCTTGTTCAAGTAGAATGTGTGCGCTCATGCACTCAGATTTTTGGTGGGTATGGGTCTACATTCCTCCTTGTAAGTCAGGTACCGGTATGCTAAGATGTATACTCATCACCCACCGTTGTAGAACTCAGCGAAGCCGACATGAGTGGTTCGTCAGAGGGGTGGCAAGAGCATAGGAGCCACCCACACCTTATCGTCCAACATTGTCGGTATATCTACAATTGGTTTAAAAGAAGCGTTTAGGTAGTCTTGAATTATCGTTGGGTAGGTGAAAATTGTGAAGTGGTGCGCTACAAATGATAAACACTGGGTCGCGAATGTCCCCTTTAAGCCGCTGTTCTTAGTTCTTCCCACTACGTGTTTTGCTCTGCTTGGAGTTCACAAAGGGTGTGCCTGTTTGTCTGTCTCGTTGTGAAAGCGGTTTTATGTGGTTACTATAGCTGTAGTATTTCTTGGAATCTGCGTATAACCGGCTTGTCTCCTCTGGTATCCTTGGGTGGGTTGACTCTGCGTGGGGAGAATAGCACCGTCTTTAGACCGGCTCTCCCCGCCGCTTCAACTTCGCTTGGCACGCCGCTTACGAATAGTGAGTCGGCGGGTGTCACTGTGAGGCCGCTTAGCGCTGAGTTGATGGTGTCCGCCGTGATTGGGTTCTTATCGCTAACCCACACGGCGTGGAAGAAGTGTTGGAGGCCTAGCTGTATGAGTTTCTGCCACTCCTTTACCGCGTCTCCCGCGCTCAAAGCCACAAGCCTCTTTCCCTTCTCCCTCAGGGAGATGAGTGTTGAGGGTACGCCTGGGAAGGGTCTGAGGGCCGCCCTACTCACATCCCTGTAGGCCACAACCCCTGCGGCTATGATTCTCGGGTCGTCTCTGACACCTAGCCTTTTGAGGAGTAGGTTGAAGTGGTTGGGCGCGTCCTCCCCCACTTCACGCACAACCTCCTCGAGTGTGGTGTACGCGGTCTCAATGTCAACTGGTAGTCCGTTTTCTATCATGGATTCCACTGCGGCGAATCTCGCCCGGCTCTTCTGCTCGGTTGCGTTGTAAAGTGTGTCGTTTAACCCGAATATGTATGTAGTGTACACCTGGCCTCACCTCACAACCTTGCTGAGCTTGCTTGGATTATCTGGGTCGAGGCTGCGTCTTAGGGAGCTGAAGAGCGCGAGTAGCTGAGCTGGTACGGTGGCTATCACTGGGTAAAACTCCTCCTCAACGCTGGATGCGGCTACGATGTCAGCCACCTCATCTTGGGAAGCCGACACGGTTATAACCCGGCTACCATACTTCCTGAATTTGTCCACTACCTCACCCACATCGGGGGTGGCGGCTGGTGGTTCGAACACCACAACAACGGTGTTCTCTCCAAGTAGTTGCATCGGTCCGTGTAGGAATTCGCGTAGTGCGAACCCCTCAGCGTAGAGGTTGGCCGCCTCCTTGAGTTTGAGTGAAGCTTCCAGCGCCACTGGGTAGGTTACACCCGAGCCCATTGTGAACACCGCTTTAGCTGAGACGAGCTCCTCTGATAGTGTGTAGGTGCGCCACTCACACTCGGAGACGCACTTGGACACTTCGCTTGGGATTGAGGCCAGTGAGAGTTTTGCGTTGTAGTATAAATCCTCAGATAGGTGACCCGACTCACGGCCCACTTCCACTGCGAGTGTGTAGAGTGAGAGGAGAGAACACGTGAAGGATTTGGTCGCGGTTACCGCCCTCTCGGCTCCAGCGCCAATAGTAATTGCCCAGTTCGAGATTTTTGAAATAGTGCTATCCGGGTTATTCGTAACACCAATAACTGGTAGACCCATCGATTTAGCCTTCTCAGCCGCCCTAACAGTGTCCGTGCTTTCACCCGACTGTGAGACCGCGATCATAGCGCCCCCCTCGGCCTCCCCATCACCAACCCAGGAGGGGAACTCTGAGGCTGGGACGGGTGCAGATAGCTCCCCTGTGAACCGTTTGAACGCAAACCTGGCGGACACCGCAGCGTGATAGCTGCTCCCGCTGCCAACCAAGTAGAATATGCGTGGTGGTTTACGTGAAAACTCACGTGCGATGTCAATACACACCTCTTTGATCCCTTTGAGGGTTTCACCGAGTCTGGATGGTTGCTCCAAGACCTCGTTGTACATCGAGCTTGCCAAGTGCTTTGTGAGACTCGGCTTCGCGTAGTCGGGGTTAGCGAACACCTGTCTGCCGCCAACCAAGGAGCCCACGACGCTAAGCGTGTCCCTGTCGAGGAACACGAGGTCAGCCGACTGGCCGACACGTATATCACCCAGGTCGGACCTATGTATAACCTTTGAAGGTGTTGTGCTCAGCATACCCACAACCTCCCGGAGAGGGATGCTCCCCATCTTAACACCCACTAGGAGTTCACCTTCTTGAAGTGTAATGGCTCCAGCGATTGTGCCGTCGGCGAGCTTGGCCACACCCCCCTCCAAGTGTAAACCACCCACGCTCTTAGCTCCCCTGAGCCCCGCGGGGAAGAGCGCGTCCGATATGATCGCCGTGTGCTGGTAGCCTTTAATCTTCACTGTTGACTTAACAACCCTGGGGTCAACGTGGTGTGAGTCCACTATTATATCCACACTCACGTCGGGTGAGTCGAGTGCCGCACCCACAACACCTGGGTCACGGTGGCCGAATGGCCTCATAGCATTGTAGAGGTGCGTTACATGGGTGAAGCCCGATCGGAAACCCAGTGTAGCCTGGTCGTAGTCGGCGTCGGTGTGCCCCGCGGAGACTATCACCCCCCGCTCACTGAGTGATTTAGCTAGGTCCAGCCCACCCTCAACTTCTGGGGCCATGGTGAAAACGCACCCCAACACACCGCTTTTCCCCTCACCCAGCACTGCTTCAACGAGGGAGTCCGCTATGTCTGGTTTGGGTTCGACGATGAATCTTCGGTCTTGGGCGCCGGCTCTACTCTTGTTTATAAATGGCCCTTCATAGTGTACACCGATGATCCTTGACCCCCGACTCGACGTCTTCGCGTGGTTGGCTATGCTTTTAGCCGTAGCCACCATCTTCGAGGAGTCAGCCGTGTAGAGTGTGAGGAAAAATGATGTGGTGCCGCGGGCTGCGAGCTCAACCCTAAGCTTCTCAAGGCTTCTAGGTGTGGTAAGCGAGTCGTACACATCAACACCGAACCCACCGTGGATGTGTATGTCCACGAACCCCGGGGCAATGATATAGGGCAGCATAAGCAGGCCTCCAGCATCCTTTTTAGCCTCAGATAAATCACTCGTCACAGCCAACACCTTCCCCTCCTGGATTATGACGGCGCCCTGCGCCAACACCCTCTCTGGGGTCACAATTACGCCGCCCAAAGCGTATGTGTCAGCCCCCACGATTCTATGGAGTTCATCAAAACTAGCGTAGGTATCCATTCCACGAGCACTACACACTAAGCGCAGAATTCACTATAAATCTATCGACGCAAACCAACCCCCCAAGCCATAAACCCCACACGGTACCCCCCTAATGTGGAGGGTAAACCAAAACAATCACTAAAAAAGGGGTGCTTAGGGAATAATGTAGGCGAAAACAAAGAACACACTAAGCAATCAGTCTAACAGGGGGATTCAAGAAGCTGGTCAAGACATAATTCTTTTGGTCTACTCTTAAGGGCGAATCAAGGGTTTGTGTTTCGGACACAATTACATAGAGGGGTTCTAAGGAGCCGGAAGCTCCGCCATCTGTGGTGAGGCATCTCCCACTTTTATCTCGGTTTTTGCTTACCTCTAGGATAGATAGGGTTAGCATAGGTTTTAAATCCGTGTGTGAATCATGGAAGTATGCACTCGGGGTTAAATGTTAGGTATTATGATGTCTTCATCGATTTGGATTTTGATGGGTTAAAATATGAGGGCTACGAGAAGATCGGCCTCTCAACGCATGGGGAGTTGGCAATCGACTGTGAGGGTATAAGTGTTGGGTGGGTCAAGCTAGGTGGGATGGATGCAAAGTGGAGACTTGACGGTGACACCCTGCGCGTGGTGTGTGGTGAGTTCAGCGGTGATGTTGAAATTGGTTTTAGCGGTAAGGTGGCCCCTGACTCGGTCGTGGGCATCTACGCCGCCCCATATGAGGGTGGGAGGATAATAACAACCCAGTTCGAGGCGATCTATGCGAGGAGGTTCATTCCATGCTTTGACAACCCAGGCTATAAGGCAAAGTTCCGTCTTAGCGTGAGGGTTCGGGAGGGTCTCAGAGTTGTTTCCAACATGCCTCCCGAGCGGGTGGATTCGTCGGGCGGTAAGCTAACTTACCGCTTCTATGAGTCGCCTCCGATGCCAACCTACCTGCTTTATCTTGGTGTGGGTGAGTTCTTGGAGAGCGAGGAGGGTGCGGACCCCAAACTCATCGTTGCATGTGTGCGTGGGAGGGAGGGGAAGGTGGCTTATCCCCTCAGGGTTGGGCGGAGAGTTGTTGGCTACTTTAACGAGTATTTTGATATCCCCTACCCTCTTCCCAAGCTTCACTTTATAGCTGTTCCTGGAACATCTGTGGGGGGAATGGAGAACTGGGGGGCCATAACCTACGGTGAAGTGTTTCTGCTTGCATCAGAGGATTCTCCTGTTGAGCAGCGTATGGGAAGTGTTGGCATCATCGCCCACGAAGTTGCTCATCAGTGGTTCGGGGATCTTGTAACCATGAAGTGGTGGGACGACTTATGGCTTAATGAGAGCTTCGCCACCGTGATGAGTTATAAAGCCATGGAGAAGCTCCACCCCGAATGGGACGCTCAGGCGGTGTTCGTGCATGGCGAGATGAATGACGGGCTATTCGCGGACTCCCTCAGCACCACTCACCCCATACAGGCGAATGTTAAGGAGGCTCACGAAATCGAGAGCATCTTTGACAGGATAAGCTACTCGAAGGGTGCAAGTATACTGAGAATGCTTGAAGCTTACATGGGTGAAGACAGATTTAGGCTTGGTGTGCAATCCTATCTCAAAAAGCACAGCTACTCTAGCGCCGTGGGAAGCGACTTCTGGGGTGCGCTCTCCACGGCATCTGGCCAAGACGTTGGCGTGCTAGCTGAGGAGTGGATTAGGGGTGAGGGTTACCCCCTCATACATGTGGGGGTGGAGGGGAGAAGGCTCAGGCTTAGGCAGGAGAAATTCACACTCACACCCAGCGCCGCTTCTAAGCTCTACGCGGTGCCGCTCACACTTGAAGTGAACGGTAAGGACTCGTCACTGTTACTAAGAGAGGAAGAGAAGGTGGTGGAATTCGACAGCGGAATAAATTCGGTTAAACTCAACATAAACCGCAGCGGATTCTACCGTGTTCACTACCAGGACCACACGCTTCTCGCACCCATGAATAACCTCGAGAAGGGCGGGCTAGTCGACGACTACTACAACCTCTTATTATCCCGCCGCGTTGGTTTCGAGGAGTATGAGCGTGTGATGAGGGTCTTCCTAAATGAGCACAAGGATTACCTACCAGGGTGGGAAGTCTCAAAGCAGCTTTGGGAGCTATACACCATTAAGCCCGACAAGTACGGCGCACTCGCTAGAGACGCGCACGCCAGGCTACTACGGCTGTGGAGGAGCAGTCATGGAGAAATGGCTAAGCTCACACGCAGCATCATCGCGGAGAGGCTGGCGCGCCTAGATGAGAACTACGCGCTGGGTTTGGCTTCGTTCTACGAAGAGTATGAGCGTGTGCCGCAGGAGCTCAGGCAGGCTGTTGTGTACGCTTACGCACGCGCCAACGCCGACTTCGACGGCCTACTCCAAAAATACAAGGAAACAGTTGACCCCGAGGAGAAAATCAGGTTCCTGCGTGGATTGGCATCGATAAGATCCGAGGAGTCATTTAACAGACTTCTCGAACTGGTGGTTAACGGCACGCTTAAAGCCAGAGATGGGGCGCTCGTTATTGGCGCGACAGCCGCTAACCCCGAGCAGAGGCTCGGCTTACTCAAGACGCTCCAGTCCTCCTACGAATTGTTTGAGGAATACTCTGAGAAGCTAACCGGGCACAGGTGGACTGTTGCGCGCCTGCTAAGCGACCCCTTGTCGCGTGAGGGAGCCACTAGACCTAAGGAGGTTGAGGAAATCGTGCACAAGATGCGTAGAAGGGAAACCGAAAGGGAGGCTAGGGAGATACTCGAGCTAATCCAGGTCTACTCTAGGCTTTAATAATGCAATAACAATTGACCGGCTAAGTGGAGTGGCTCTTTAAAGGACGCTATTTCAATGCTGAAGCCCCGTTTATAGAGGTTCATATGTGAGGACTCTAGGCTTAGATGAGGTGTCTATTTTAATGAGGGTTAGGTGGGGGCTGAGGACCCCGTCCGTCGGCCAGGATGTGGTAGTTCACCTCGCTTTTCGATATAAATAGCCTGATCATTCGTTGGTTTGACGCATGAAATCACGGTACCTCTCGACACCATACGCTTCGATTACCTTCTGAACTTTCTCTGGGATACGTAGTGAAGAGTCGACTCTGCTTTCTCCACAAACCTTAACCACGGCTTGGTAGAGTTCCTCCTCGTCCGTGTTGTGTTCGAGGAGTATCTTAGCGAACTGTTCGAATCTTTCGCGTAGAATATCATCGTCGAATGCTTTGCCCCTTGTCGTGATTGTGTTTCCAAGTGTTAGGATAAGTTTGTGATCCGCTGATAGCCTACTTAGAGTGTTTGCTATATCTATTTGTCTCCCTGACACACCCACACACGTCTCTTGGAGTTTAGGGAACACTAGCCCGTCCTCTATTGGTGTGTGCACCTCTTTGAGGAAGTCGACCACAACATCCATGTATAGGTAGAATGATTCGCGGTCTTGAGTGAATAGGGTTCGGAGTTCTTCTAAGACTCCCCTAAGAGCCCTGTGTTGAACAACTATCTCAAGCCAAGCGCTACCCAATATAGTAAGAAGCTTGCCCCAAGTGTTAAAAGTTTTTCGAGTGGCCTTGTGTTGATTTGTGCCCTATTTTAGGTGTCGATGAGTCTGGGTTTGATGCGGATATGGTTTATTACCTGTTTTTAGATGCGTTGAAGTATATAAGGTCGATATATATCGTATACGATATACTTAAATATTACAGTAACCAGATAGTTATCTGATGCGTATGGAAAAAGAGGTGTATGGTGATTCTGAGGCTAGTTTCATCGAGCCTCAAGGAGCCCCTAGGGGTCTCCTTATGTACTATGTACTACACAAGCTCTCCTACAAACCAGCGTATGGCTACGAGATTTTAAGGGACATAGAGAATAAGAGTGGAGGCGCATGGAGACCTGGTCCAAGCTCGATCTACCCGCTTCTCAAGAAGCTTGAGTCAACCGGCCTGATACGCGCAAGCGGAAAGGAAGGGGATGTCACATCTCACCGGGTGTACTCGATAACCGAGAAGGGTAAGAGTCACCTAGCCAATATACGTAAGAAGTTCGCTATGGCGGGGCAGAAGTGGGAGTCTATAGGCAGGATATTCGTTGAAATTGTTGATCCAACAGATGTGCCCTCCATGATTAGCCGAGCGTCCACAGTTAGATTCGACCTCACAAGGCAGCTAGTAGACTCCAAGTTCGAGGCTCTCCCGAAAAAGGAGATGCGCTACGCGCTGGAAGAGTACCGGCTGGGTTTAAAGAGGCAGCTTGAGTGGGTTGAGGAGCTTTTATCTAGGATTGATAAGCCAAACCCCGATGGGGGTGTTAAGAGTGTCTGATGGCTCCGATGGTAGGCTTAACTTCGATGAGAAACTTATCGTTGATGTCCGAGGTCTCACCAAGGTTTACAATGGGAGGGTTAAAGCCGTTGACAACATATCGTTCGGTGTTAGGGAGGGGGAGATATTCGGCTTCCTAGGTCCTAACGGCGCAGGTAAATCCACTACGATTAAGATACTCACAACACTCCTCAGACCAACCTCGGGTACAGCTTTGGTTGTGGGCCACGACATTATTCGTCAGCCAAACGAGGTTAGGAGAAGTGTGGGTGTGGTTCACCAAGAATACACGGCTGACGAGGATCTGACGGGGTACGAGAATATTATACTGATAGCGGACCTCTACGGTATACCGCGCGAAGTCTCTAAGAAGAGGGCTGCTGAGTTATTGAAGCTAGTGGACCTCGAGTCTGCTGCTGGTAGGAAGGTGTCCACTTACTCTGGTGGTATGAGGAGGAGGCTTGAGTTGGCCTGTGGTTTGATAAACAATCCAAGGCTTCTATTCCTAGATGAGCCCACTCTTGGGTTGGATGTGCAGACTAGGGCGGCTGTGTGGGGCTATATCAGGAAGCTGAAGGAAGAACTCGACATGACGATCTTTATGACCACCCACTACTTGGAGGAAGCTGACAGCCTCTGCGACCGTATAGCCATAATTGATAGGGGTAAGATAGTTAGGGTTGGTAGCCCTGAGGAGCTTAAGGCGAGCATCGGCGGGGATGTGATAGAGGTGGAGGTCGATGGTTCGACGGGAGAGGACCTCACATCGGTGATCGCGGGTGTGGGCAACGTCTCAGAGGTTAAGAGAAGCGGGTCCACGGGCTACAGGATTAAGGCTAAGATGGGTGAGGAAGTGGCTCCGCTAGTAATCGAGCTTTTGAGGTCGCGTGGATACAGGGTTAAGAGGATCTCGCTCACCAAACCCTCATTGGATGAAGTGTACTTGGAGTACACGGGTAGATCCCTACGCGAAGAAGAGGCTGACAGGGACCAGCTGTTCGCGCAGAGGGCCACACTGAGGAGGGCTAGAGGATAGGAGGGAGGCAGTCGAAGATGACTGAGACATTTGTTGAAAGAGCAGATTGGAAGCCATCATCCAACCCACTTCACGGGTTGTGGGCGCTCACCAACAGGGAGCTCAAAAAGTGGTACAAGGAACCGGTGGTTTTACTACTCAGCCTAATCCAGCCGGTGATATGGCTTGGCCTCTACGGTAAATCACTCAACTTCGGCGCCCTGTTCACTGGCACCTCATTCAACATACCAGGCCTTAACATACCGAAGAGCGTACTCGACCAGCTGGGAAGCCAAATAATGCTGAGCACCTTCGGCACCACCGACTACTTTTCATTCCTCGCGGTGGGTATGCTCTCCTTTGTAGCCCTCTTCACCGCCATGTTCAGCGGGATGTCCATAGTGTGGGACAGACGCTTCGGCTTCCTCGACAAGATACTCACCACACCAGTGCCGCGTGGATCTATAATAATGGCCAAGGTGTTCTCAAGCACAATAAGAGGCTTAATACAGTCAGCAATAGTTCTCGTGCTCGCAGTCCTACTCGGCATGAACGTATCGAAGATAACACCCATAGGTATAGCTGGGACATTCGCGGCGCTCTTCCTAATGGTGCTAGGCCTATCATCAGTGTTCGTGATGCTCGCGCTCAGATCCACCAACTGGCAGAGCCAGATGGCCATAATGAACCTACTCAACCTGCCTCTACTATTCGCAAGCAACGCGCTCTTCCCAGCCAAATTTATGCCCACATGGCTACAGTACGTGGTCAAGGTTAACCCCATAAGCTACGCCACCGACGTGGGAAGACAGCTTCTACTAGGATCACCCGGACTCAACACACTCGGGTTCGACTTCGCCTACCTCGTAGGCTTCGCCGCAGTGTTCTCAGCAATAGGCATAGCCCTCTCCTGGCGCTACCTCTCACAGTAGCCTTAGAGCCCTGATTCACCTATTTTTTCAATCTCCGAAGGCCTAAGACGCCTCAGAACACCGTATACTACAAAGCCCAACACTATCCAGGCGGCCGTGACATAAGCCGCATAGTTCAGCGGCGGCGAAGGCGCAGGGTAAACCTCATATAAGATTGCCGCTGCGAGAGCCACCGACACAGCGAGCGGCACCACTATGTGCCTCACTATGCGAAGTGTGCCCTTGGATCTGTGGTATCTTATGAGCCCAGCCCCGGCGAGCATGTGATTCAGGTAGTTGAGCACAGTGTTGTTCACAATTAGGAATATTCCCCCTGTAAGAGGCCCGAACAGTAAGCCGGCGGCGAGGGCTACAGCGGCGTTGATTACACCGCTAATTATTGCGCTATAACCCGGCACACCATGCTTGTTGATCCTTGCGAATATCTGGGGAAACAACACTCCCTCACGAGCCAAGCCGTAAGACATCCTCACAGCATTGTTCGCGAAAGCCACGGCGGATGAGTTAAAGCTGTTGAGAACGAAAAGTGCGTAGAGTGCTGCCACAGCGCCCCCAAAATAGGTTGAGTAGATTATGATACCCGGGTCTGGAAGACTGGCGTATTCACTCATCTTGGAGACCCCGAAGGCTACCTCCTGAGCGTAGGAAGAGAGGATTAGGGTAACACCCAAGATGAGTGCGAGTATCGCGAGCGCTCTTGGAACGTTCTTCTTAGGATCCTTAGTCTCCTCAGCCACAGGTATGACGCTGTTCATACCCCCGAAGGTGGCTATTCCTAGAACCATCGAGACGAGGATAGTGGTCCAGCTACCCCCCGCAGGAGCGGGTGTGAAGGGCGATAGCGTGTTGTTGGGTCCAGCCCGCACGACGAGTACTATGGATGTAACTATTAGGAAGGCCACTTCAGCGAGGCCAGTGTAGAGTACATAGGATGTGGAAGGCTTAATACCGAGGTATACGAGTATGGTTGTCTCGGCTATAATGGCTAGGCTTATCGGTATCCACAGCCAAGGGTAGGCTTGGCCCACCTGTGGGAAGAGCACGTATGCAAAGGATGAAAAACCAAGTATGGCGAAGCCTGCGTATCCAGTCATATAGTAGTACCAGTACCCCCACCCCCCGAAGAATGCCGCCCACTCACCAATCCCCTTCCGCTGTATTGCAACCCATGAGTGGGATGATGCTACAATCTTTGACCACTCGTAGACTATAACAGTCATACCCGAGTATACCATGAATGCGAGGAGTACTACTAGGGGTGTGGAGCCAGCCACAAGGCTGGCTATACCGACGAAGAAGAGCGCTGTGACCGCCGCCGGTCCATTCGTGCCGAGCCCTTGGGCGAGTGCGTGAAGCATGCTTAGAGACCCAGTCTTCAATGACTTCTGCGCTGAATTATCACTCGACATGGGCAAAGTAAACACTACAATCTATTAAAGATTTCTAGTCTATCAACCGGTTTTGCGGTTAGTGCTTATAAACTTGAATATGTTCTAGTGTTAAAATGGGTGGGCGCGGTGAGATTTTCAGGGGTAAATGGTAATGTTGCTGTGATTCAACTGGGCAGACCTATTGAGGGAAGCTTTGCCGTGGTTCAACCACCCCCTCCCAGCGGTGGTGCTGAGTGGAGGATTGAGTCTTCAACGGAGGGGTGGCGTGTGGTGCGTGGAGGTGTTGAGATATTTTGGTTTAGTGTAAATGAAGAGACTAGACCCATCACCTTCAGGCAGAAGCTTGAGTTGGGTGATAGGGTTTATGGCTTCGGTGAGAAGTATGCGAGGTTAAACAGACGGTATAAGAGGTTCAATATGTGGAATGTGGATCAGCCATACAATCAGCCAAGCGGCGACCCAACTTATGCCTCAATACCCCTCTACATCGTTTTCTCTGCTAAGCGTTGCTTTGGAGTCTACTTTGACTATGCGGGCTACATTGGGTTCGACACTGACATCGAAAGGGTGGGTGAGGTCAACGTTAAAGTTGACTCAGATGGGGTAAGAGTGTACGTGCTGTGGGGTGAAACCATCAAGGATGTTGTGGCCTCCATATACTCTCTTTTCGGAGGATTTACCCTACCACCCAAATGGGCGCTTGGATATCATCAGTGCAGGTACAGCTACATGAGTCAGGAAGAGGTTCTGAAAGTGGCATCCACCATAAGGAGTCGGGGGATACCCTGCGACGCCATCTGGCTTGACATAGACTACATGGATGGCTACGCTGACTTTACCTGGTGCGTTGATAGGTTCCCGTCACCCAAACGCATGATAGAGGAGCTACACACCATGGGTTTCAGGTTGGTAACAATAGTGGATGTGGGCCTTCCAAGGAGGGAGGGATACCATCCATATCACCTGCTAGCCGAAGCCGACGGCTTCATGGAGGGCGAGAATGGCGACCCCTTCCTCGGGGTTGTTTGGCCGGGCGTGTGCGTCTTCCCTGACTTCTTACGAAGCGAGGTAAGAGCCAGATGGGCCCGACTCATCAGGGACTGGCTCGCTCAGGGCGTGGATGGTGTGTGGCTAGATATGAACGAGCCCTCAATATTTCTACAAGTGGCGAGGGCTTCACGCGAGCTCAAAAGGCTGTGCGAACACTCAGCAAACAGCGAGCAACCGGCTCTAACTCTGAGAAGCCTTCCAAGACTCAGCACGGTTGGTTTAGATAAGACCGAACGTATGGTGCCCATCGACGCCATACATACAAACGACTCGGGTGAGAGGGTCCCTCACTCCGTGATACATAATGCCTACCCACTCCTAGAGGCTTGGGCCACGCACGACGGCTTCAAACTGCTCAACACTGAGGGAAGGTGGTTCATACTCACGAGAGCGGGTTTCCCAGGCATACAGAGGTATGCGGCACTGTGGACGGGTGATAACCAAGCGGACTGGGGTCAGCTTGAGATGAGCGTACCCCAGCTACTAACGCTATCCATGTGCGGCCTACCCTTCGTGGGCGCCGATGTTGGTGGCTTCGGGGATGACGCTGACCCCGAGCTCATGGTTAGATGGACCCAGCTTGGCGCATTCTACCCATTCTTCAGAAACCACAGTAGTAGGTACTCTAATAGGAGGGAGCCGTGGGTCTTCGGGGAAGCCTATGAGCGCTTCATAAGGGACGCCGTCAAACTAAGATACAGGTTCCTGCCACAACTCTACGCGCTCTTTAGGCGAGCGGCAGATAGAGGTGAACCCGTGATTCGACCCCTCGTATACGAGTTCCCAGAGGATGAGGCAACGTGGGACATCGACTCCGAGTTCCTCGTAGGGTCAAACCTGCTAGTGGCACCTGTCACACAGCCCGGGTTGAGGGCGAGGGCGGTCTATCTGCCATCAGGCTCAAAGTGGCTGGACTACTGGAGTCATAGGGTGCACAGCGGTGGGGGATGGGTGCTCGCGGACGCACCGCTGGAGCGTATACCTATCTTCATAAGGGAGAACACTGGGGTAGTGGTATCTGAGGTCCAACACATTAACACCCAAAACTCGAAACCCGTAATCGAGGCCTACGTTGAAGCGGAAGCCAGGGTTGAACTCTACGATGACGACGGCTCAACCCTAGCGTATAAGCGTGGAGAATACTTCCAACTCGACGCACACTTTGTAAAGCATGAAAACACCCTATCGATAACAACAAAAAAATTAAACACAGGGTACAAGCCAAGCTATACGAGCGTCGGCATTCGACTTCTTGGTCGAGAAGCTATAGAAAACCTCAACCTTAGCACGATACCAGTTGAGGCTCAAACATTCGAGTACACTTTAAACGTGGACATAGATGGTTGAGTGACCACACAACGGGGGAACCCATTCTATAGGACAAAACCAGTAGGCCGAAACTTACTTAGGACATGCATGACCACCCCATTCTCTTCATCACTATTGTCTGAAACGCACGACAAAACATATTTTAGGTGACATGTCCATCCAAAGCATATCCTCTTTACACCACGTGATGCTTGGGTTAACTCGACCACTCTCCACCCTAATAGGTTACCCTCGTTAACTAAGATTGCTTTGTACTCAGTCAATCCAAGTTATAAACATTCCAAAACCCCGCCTTCCACGGTAGGTCCAAAATAGTGCTTAGCGTTGCGTGGAACTCATTCATAAATTTTGGGTTTACAGTCTGGGGCGGGACAGCTCACTTTCGAATGAATAGTTTATGTGTCATTCGCGTTCTTCGTCTTGGGTGTGGTCTCCGAATATCTTGGAGTACACATCCTCTGCGAAGCTCGTTTCAAGGGGAACACCCTCACGTACCTTGAATGTCCTCGTACCATCTTCCTTTCTCTCCGCTACTAGGAAAACCGCAAGCGAGGGCCTGTTTTCATAGAACCATAGTGGGAATTCGTAGAAATGCGTAACGTAGAGCACACGGATTTTGCGCTCAAGCAAGGCTGTCACCGTTTGTTTTGCCAGTTCTGAGCCTTCCCTTGCGTTTGTAGACGCAAACGACTCGTTAAATAGCACCATCGAATTGGGTTTTACGTGGTCGATTATTGAGCTCAATCGTGACAACTCTTCATCCAGTTTTCCTCCACCCAACTCCTTGTCTTCTTCTCTCTTAAAGTGAGTGTATACACCGCTTGATATGGATGACTCAAACGTTTCCGCGGCCACAAACATCCCGCACTGCATCATCAACTGGGCTTGACCTATACTCCTCAAATAGACTGTTTTACCACCCCGGTTGGCGCCCGATATTATAAGCAACGGCTTTTTGGTTAACTCAGCCTCGTCTCCCAGCCGCACAGCCACGCTGACACCCGAGGGGAATTCGAGGCTTGATAACATCAGACGTATACTATTCAAGTAGTTCCTGTCGAACCGGTAGTCAAGACTATGAATTAGGTTTTGGAAGCCTGAAGACTTGAATTGGGATGCTGAAGCATCGAATACCTCCCTTACCTTATCCAAGGTATCCAAGTAGACTTCAAGTGTCCTCACAGAGTCGAAAACAACCGATTCAGGGTTAGGGTTGGGTATCCAGAAGAGCCTCCTCCTGCCTTCGGTTATAGCCTGAGTGATGATTGCGTAAACGCTACGTACCGTATCTATGTTTCTAAGTGTATCCTCAAGCACACCCTGCCTGTAAAGTATTGTGTCAACGTCATCCACACCGATGACTAACGCCTTCGCTACGACTTGGGCGATGAAATCATCTCCACCAGCCATAGTCTCAATTATGGGTTTCAGGTCGAGGTCTCTTACTAGGTCCCCATAATTCCAAGGCTGATTCTGCGATGCGTCAAAGCTATGATCCGTGTACATTAGCATCATGGCTTTACCCTCTCCAAGATATCCTGATAGCTCACGCGGTGCTTTTTTGCTAAAGCCAGCGCGTAGGCTAATCCATTCGGTTGTTGTCTAATGACTTTATACGTCCTCTTCTCAGGCTCATTCACATCCACTTGGCTCACATAGCTAACCACCCCCTCCGTGAGAGCTAGCTCGTCGACAAACGTAACATACACGCATATGCAATCCTTATCAGCAATTCTTTTAAGTATTCTCCTACCTATTATGGTGGCATCCTTGACAGTGGTCGAGCCCAGCATCTCGTTGATTATAATGATGCTCCTCTCAGTAGATTTTTCTAGAATATTCCTGATTCTCACCAACTCATCTTCGAGTTTACCCCTTAGGCTTTCCACGGCTTCGCCTCTCTCGAAGTGGGTGAATATGGTGTCGCATAGAAATAGGGTGGCTTCGCTTCCAGGTACTGGGACGCCTAGCTTTGCCAAGTAGTGTGCTTGAGCAAACTCTCTTGCAAAAGTTGTCTTTCCACCGTGGTTCGGGCCGGTGACAATAATTATACGCTCCTTACCCGTTAAGTGAAAACTGTTTGTAACCACAACCGAATTTTTCTTAACTAGCTTGGAAGCCAAGGCGATGTCGAATCCATCTCGACAGTTCACCTCACCCTTATTAGAGGTTAGACGTGGAATACAGAACATTAGTCCACTTTTCTTAAGAGGCTCGATATATCTTAGATAAGCGATATAGAACTGGATTTCACGGTAGAATCTAGCGATTGTCTGATTTAAGAAATCCTTGTGTTTAACGTAGAAGTCGCGTAGTGCCCTAAACGCATCGGGGTACAGCTTCGCCGCAAACTCAAGCACTACTTCCTCCACGTGTCCCCGAATATATATAGGCTTACTTACTCCCTCGTCTCCGATGGTTCCCGAGCCCATGAATCTCTCAAACACTCGCTCAACCTCTTCGCTGTAATCCACTGCACCATCACACTTAGAGACCGATATACTACCACCCTTTATTGTAAGGCATAACTCCACGCTGGTTATCTTTGACAAGGTATTCTCCGCATCAGTTCTTAAATCGTTGAACTCAGACGTATTAAGGTAATTTCCCAAATAATCTCTGAAGGCTTGTAATCCCTCTGAACGTATTCCTCCACTCTCTAGGGCTTTCGCCAGGTCCCTTAACGACCCGCAGTAAACATTCACGGCCTTCAGAAAGAGGCCTTGCCTTTGGAGCTCATACAGCCTATCATTATTGATGTATGCCAATACCATCCTAAACCTATCAGAAAACACCCTTATGGCTCCCATTAGCCTAGGGTTTTCAATGTCCACAAATACTTGCTGTCTATATACGATTTCATCCGTTTGATCTAGTGGTGTATAGAATAATGGTTCAATATTGAATTCATCTAAGCCCTTAACCAGCTCTTTGGCGACGTTATTTAAGCCCAGATCCACAAAAAAATCGGGAGGTGTTCTTAATTGTTTCTCCACATTTCTTGGGTCCTTGAATAGTATGCTCTGGAAGGCCATGTTTGACGCCTTCGTAATAGGTAGGAGTTATCAGCCTTCACAGGCATTTATAACGGGAACTCCATCCCGGATAAGAAGAATCAAGGGTGGGCATATTTTAATTTTTTGAACAATTAAAACCTGGCTAGAATATCTTCTGTGCAGTGGGAGGCAACCTGAGCATAGCGGATAGTTCAAGTCGCATTTTCTCTGCTTTCTCTACCACGTTCTGGTATCATAAGAGTTATCCCTAAAATTTTAGGGTCTCCAAAACCTCGCCCCTTGCGGTAGACCCAAATTTGTGTTTGGCGCTGATCGTAGCCCGCGCATGAATTTTGGGTCTACCGTTTAAGGCGGGGATTACAAAGGTATAAATACGAGCCTAAAAATATTCGGTGTGCGTGTGAGAGTCTATAGATCAGGGCTCACTCATCGAAGACCACTGCTGGTGTGGGTGTTGAAAACCCAGCTAGAGGTTGCGTGTAGGCTTTACAACGCGCTCTTGCACGCCGAGCAAGAGGAGTACGAGAAGAACAAGCACACTATGGGTAGGAACGAGCTTCGGCAACTCGTCTTAGACCTAAGAAAGTAGACCCCCGAGTTTCAGGCGTTGCACTCCTAGGTTCGGTGGCAGGTGGAGGAGAGGTTCTATCAGGCACGCGAGAGGTTCCTCGATGGACTTGCGAATAAGCTCAAGGTGAAGAAGCCTTACAAGTTTCTGTCGTTGGTGTGTCCTCAAAGTGGTAATTAACTAGAGTGAGTAATATGTTGATGTATGAGTCCGTAAGCAGTGGATAAACTGTTGGTTGATAGCATGGAAAAGGCCCCTTTTTTAGTTGGAAGTAGTTGTTATCCTCTGAGCTCTTCGAGGGGTGTGTGAATCTTTTTCTCATAAATTATCACTGCAGAGATAACCACGAGTCCTAATACGTCTAGTAATACGCTTGCTTCAATTAGTAGTGGTATAGGTATTAGTGATAGACCGAGGATAACTATAGCGTTTTCCTCCTCAAGGTAGCCGACTATTTGGGAAGGTGTTGAGTTACGTGATGCAATAAGGTATAATCCTTGGAAGAAGATCGTGAACGCGAAAACCAGTTCAAAGTCCCCTGGGAAAAGCCTTGTTATAACAAGGCTGTAAAGGACAAATACTGCAATAAAGAAGAATGCGAGGTCTATTATCAGAAGGGATGCGAAGCCGCTAATCTTCTCCCGTTCGCCGTACCTCTCCCCGAGGACCCTAAGTAATATGTAAGGCGTCACAATTCCTCTAATGGTAATCAATATTACCGCTAGGAAAACGTAGTCCGGTGAGCCGCTTTGTAGGTAAACTAGCAGTGAGACTAGAGCTACGAGTGATGACTGTACCCCACTCATCTTAAATAGAGGCTTGTAGTAAGCTTGGCCTTGGATATAGAATGCTGATGCTACTATTGAAATGTATACGGTTCCCATTATATCGGGTTGTTGGATCTGCAACTATATCACCGAGAACAAGAGTGAGAAGACCGATAGCACAAAGGCTATGGCAAGGTGGTCTTGAATCTTGAATAATCTGAGTTTCGCTAGTGATGTTTCAGCCACAAGTACAATGGCTATAAGGATCATCCACTTGGCGAACATTAACCCGATGTCGAAAAATGCGCCCAGCACACCCACTTGGCCACCCCACGGTAAGAGGAACACGTTTAGCCATACGGAGCCAAGGAGGTAGGCTTTGATGTATCCGCCCCATTTGAGTAGTGCGAGCGGCTTACCGCTGTGTTCATAGGTCAGGGAGTCATCGATCATCCCCATCTCGGATAGGCCTTGGCTCTCGACTGGTAGTTTACCTGTTTCAAACAGCCATAGCATAAAGAATGATACGGTTGCTAGGAGGTGGTCGAGTGCGAGGTAGTGGGATGGATTCGACGCGTATGCAGATTCAACATAGGGATTGTTAGTGCCCGTGGATATCGCAACCGCGAAGAAAACGGTTATAAGCGTTGCCTCAGCTAGGAAACCGAATGATGCGGCCCTGGAGACTCCGAGAGCCACATAGTTGCTCTTAGAATCCATTGCGGATAAAACCTTAACGAAGCTCACAAGGGAGAACAGGAGTGCACCTCCTAGGAAGTCCACTGTGGGTGTTAGGAACACTGGTCGAGGGTAGACGACGGGTATAACGAAGGATATCAGCACATAGACCCCGAATGTAAAGTATGGGCCGTAAACAAAGAGTTCTGATGCGCTTGAGGGTACAACTGTTTCCTTTTTTAAAAGTTTAAACAGGTCATAATAGGGTTGTAGCACGCTCTGAGCTCTCCTCAGAGACACAACCCCTTTAAGCTTCTCCGCGATACCCGAATAGAGGGGGGCTACAAGGATTGTCCCCAACACCTGGATTAATGCCTCAACCATTTGGTCGATCATGCCACAACCACCACCGTGAAAACAATCAGAGCCAAAATCATATATATCACGTACCAGGATAACCTGCTATTCATATATGTGCGTGAAAAGTGTCTGGAGAAAGATATGAATAGTTTGGCTACGGTGTGTGTGAGGCTCCAGAAGACATCCACAACCTTGACCCCATCTCTCCCTATATGGGTTAAGAGCAGCTTGCCGAGCATCAGCCTGATGTTGTTCGAGTACGCAAAGGATGTGTAAGCTTCATTCAGGGGCGCACCACTATTCCATACCTCTGACCTGCGGATACGCGGCTTCCCGAATACTGCTATAACGAGTGCGCCTATAAGCGAGGGTAGAATTAATACATAGAGCGGCGAGATAGCCCCGAAGGGCTGACTGGAGAATTCTGATGCTATTAATCCAAACGGTAGACCGAGGGCTGGGTTAC